>Ga0182030_10013105_pt1 | contig 16533 bp, 13 predicted proteins | sample 812S3MmetaG_FD_121299 | JGI IMG/M metagenome (GOLD analysis project Ga0182030, IMG submission 121299) | Permafrost microbial communities from Stordalen Mire, Sweden - 812S3M metaG (Illumina Assembly) | ecosystem: Environmental > Terrestrial > Soil > Wetlands > Permafrost | place: Sweden...
CATGCAGCTTTGTTCCTACTTCTACCACAAACGTTCCAAAATCATACCTTCCCGGATCCTCCTTCGTAGTTGCCGTATGTTGCCCCGCAATGGTTTCGCCCTGTGCAAGGGCTTCAGCCTTCTTATCCGTGGAGGGTGCTACCTGTGTGCCCCTTGAAGATAGCCTGCCATTGTTTGTGGCCTGGGTAGTGGGAGGGTTTTGTCGTATAAGCATATTTAAAAACTTATGTTTTATTAATACTACAAAGCTTAATAAAGTTCCTACCAAAGGTAATGCGAAAATACTATTACATCAAGCGTATAAGTACGGTAAAATAATACGTAGAAATACGCAATCCCGATACGTAGTTGTACGGAATTTTACAGTTTTGATGATTTTGATTTGGTATACACGAGTGGCGTTTATATTTTTGAGATATGCTCAATTATTTACTATTGAATTTGAGCTTTTGCCACCTTGTAAAGTTGTAAGAATGTTTAATATTATGCAAACGGAATTGGGGATAGGAGATGTGATATGCTCTTTGTATGGCATCCAGGGCCTGGCAACTAAATTTCCGGAAAGAGAAATCAATTTTTTTATTCCGCAACATCATGAATGGGCTCAATTGGCGGATATTCCTAAAATGAAGGTAGGTAAGTACAGAGAAAATCATGGCATTACAGATGCTGTATATATGTATAACGGCAGAGAGGACAAAACGATGCGAATGAAGCACACCAACTCTCCGAAGAAATTATTTGCTTCAAGGTTGAATGTGGCGCCTCAGAAACCACCTTTAAAGCCTGAGTTTTTTAGCGGTGAGCCAATTTTCTCCGGAAGATATATTGTTTTATCGCCGTTCGCTTCACGGCTTAACCGTACGTGGGAATTGCACAACTGGAAAATACTTGCCCGTGAGTTGGCTAAAGCCGGTTACAGAGTAATAGTTTTGGATAGCCCTTTTGAAGGAGCAAGATGCAAGGGAATTGGTGCAGAATATTACTGGGGACAAAAAATGGACTGGACAGCAAATGTTTGCCACAACGCATCAATGATTATCAGCAACGACAGTGGCCTGGCACACTTTGGCGGCTGGTTGGGTGTAAAAACGCTGGTAATAATGAGCGAACTCTTCCCTGAACAATTTTATGATTTTACTGATAACCGGTTTATAGTCCCGCAGCAAAGATGTACCGGTTGCCGGTTTTTACCTGAAGGAGGATATGAAGAGAAATGTGATTGGGGATGTTGGGTTTTACAATCTGTGCGACCTGCTGATGTTCTTAGCAAAGCCCTGGACTGGCTGAAGGAGAAAGACGCGTCTGCTTACCATCTGGAGGGGTTGGTAAGCTCATTAATTATAAATTAAATATGATTAAAATATTATTCTGTTAAATTTAATTCAAGAGAGGATGTGGAAAGAGCAGGTAGGACCGGAGCATTCAGTTATGAAAGTTATGCGGATGGGTCACGGGTTATGGTGAGCAGGCAACTTTCATCCTTTTTGCTTGCCTCGCGGCCCAATGACGAAGGCCTTTCCGAACACTTTAAGAATGATGGTTTTTGGGAAGCCTGGATTACTCTTTGGATAAGCAAGAATGTAGTGCCTGGTTCCATATGTATAGATGTAGGCGCTAATTACGGGTACTTCACTTTTCAACTTGCTCAAATGGGCTGTAGGGTACTAGCTTATGAGGCTAATCCAGAACTTATTCCCTATCTGGTAAGATCGGTAGAACTGAATGACTGTTGCGACAGGGTGAAGATTATTAATGCCGCAGTGACAGAAGTTGAGGGAGATGGGATTGATTTTAACATTGCAAAAAGTTCAGCTAATTCTTCAATAAATACATATACGCACACTGGAGATGCGTTTATAGGAGCAGTGAAGATTAAAGCAACAAAACTTGATACATGCCTGATAAATTATAAGAAGATAGATTTTATAAAAATGGATATCGAAGGAGCTGAACAACTTGCCTGGAAAGGCATGCAAAGGTTGTTCGATACCAATCCCGGATGCGTTTGCCTGATGGAGCTGGTGCCAGAGCTTTATGTGCAAAAAGCGGAGTTTTTTTTTAAGGAATTACAGCAGAAGTGCTTAATAAAATATGTTGATTATGACGGGGGGGAACAGCCGATAAAGGATTATTCTTTCATCGCGAATGATACCGAAACGTCAAGAATGATAGTTTTGAGAAATAGGTTATACATAACTGGTTTTTAATCTAAAATATAAACGACTATGAAAATTACTGCGGCTAATGCTCGTGTTCAAGCGGAGCGCTATATCCCAACTATAAAGGAATACCCTGATGTGTACGAGGGTAGAGGTATTGTAATTTGTGGCGGGGGCGTTCGCCTTTTTACCAGTGCCTGGGTTTGTATTAACATGCTTCGCAGGGCTGGATGTCAACTTCCCATTGAGCTATGGCACCTGGGGCCGAAGGAAATGGATAGTAGCATGAGAGCCTTAATTGCTGAACTTGGTGTAGTATGCGTGGATGGCTGGGAAATGAGAAAAAGGTTCCCTTCGCAAATACTGAATGGATGGGAGTTAAAAGCATATTCTTTATTGCATTGCAAATTTGAGGAAGTTATTTTGTTTGATGCTGATAACGTTCCGGTTGTTGATCCTGAATTTTTATTTGAAACAAAACTGTACAGGGAAACGGGTGCCATTTTCTGGCCTGACCTGTTGCGGCTTGCGCCGGGTCGTTTGATTTGGAATTACTGCGGCGTATCGTATCGCGATGAACCCGAATTTGAGTCGGGTCAAATTGTAGTAAATAAGAAGACCTGTTGGAAAGCGCTGAATCTGGCCATGTGGTACAATGAGCATTCGGATTTCTTCTATCAGCATATCCTGGGCGATAAAGAAACGTTTCATATGGCGTGGAGAAAATTAGGGCAACGGTATGGCATGATATCCAAACCTGTGCTTTTGCGTGCCGGTGTAATGTATCAGCATGATTTGGAGGGGAATATTATCTTTCAGCACCGCAACCAATTGAAGTGGCGCTATCATGAGGATAACCCTGAAACTGCGGGATTCATGTATTACTCTGAATGCCTGGGATATATTGAACAGCTTAAAAAATTATGGCAGGGATTTGTGGAGCGGGATTTTTCCAGTGCATCTGACCGGCTTAAGCCAGTAATTAAAGCCATTACCACCAGCGCTTATAAATATGTTCGGGTAGGCTACGACGAACGGCCGATAAACTTTTTGCCTAATGGAAGAATTGATACTTCAAAAAATGACCTGGAACAGTTTTGGGATGTATATGAGGAGCGGGAAAATGTTTACCTCGAAATTCTTAGCGATAGGCTAAAGGTATGTTCTTTAAGCCTTGGAAGGGATAATGTTTGGAGGGGGAAGTGGCTTCATTATGAAAAGATGCCTATTGTATTATCGGCCCTGTAACTTCCGCAAAAACGTATTTAAAAAATCAGGGAAACTACGTGTCAAAATACCGTAGAAGTACGGTTGTTTTTCACTTATCTGTAAACGAAATTCGTAACTTCTGTTTAAGGTTGCAAAACCAATATGCTTTAACATGGAAATCAGAGGTACATTATTTATCAGCACATCAGGGCGCACTTAGTACAGAGTAAGCAACATTTTTAAATGAGGGAAATGGAAATAAAAGCGTGTTTATATGGGGATAAAATACCTGTTTTGGGCATCCCTATACTTAACCGTGGTGACCTTTTAATGCGCCTGGTAAATAGCCTTGATTACCTGGTTGCAAAATTATTTATTATCAATAACGGCAGCGATGAGGGAGTAGCCAGGGCCTTAGAAAAAATAAAAGGTGGCGCAAATCCTTTAATTGAAACGGTGGAAATATATTCCGCAAATAAAAATTTGGGAGTAGCGGCAAGCTGGAATCTGATTATGGCAAAAAACCCGGAAGCGCCATATTGGCTTATCGGTTCTAACGACATGTTTTTCCAACGGGCGGGAGATTTAAAGAAAATTTATGAATATCTTCAGTTCAACTACAAAACATACGCGGTAATTCATGCATATGCCTTTAACTTTTTCTGTGTTACAAAATACGGATTTGGTGCTTTGGGAACATTCGATGAAAATATATATCCTGCTTATCTTGAAGATTGCGATTACAGCTACCGGGCTCAATTGGCCGGGGCACCACGTGTTAATATACCTGATATTAACATGAAACATGGGGATGGCCCATCTACAGGAAGCTTAACCATTGCTTCCTCTCCGAAATTCGCTGCGGCTAATCTTATTACACATCAAAATAACCGTGAATATTATTTGGCGAAATGGGGCGGCCCAAATGGTAAGGAAGTATATAAAAGACCATTTAATAATCCTCGTCTGCCATTGAATTATTGGATGTTTGACATGAACAGGAGAAAAAGGCAGGAGGCGATTTGGCGATGATTTTATGACTGACGTTTATGCATCCGGGAATTTTGAAGGTGCAATTGAGACGCTCTGATGGTCGTATATATTAATGTTGTATTTAATATTTATAATGCAGATTGATATTATGATACCTAATACCCTTAATTCCATCCAGCATATTGAAAGTGCCTGGAAGGGGCACGAGAATTTTGCTGTTAGCCTGGTAAAATGGATGAAGCCCACAACAATAGTGGAGCTCGGAGTTGATTTTGGCTTTTCAACTATTGCATTTGCTCTCCCCAATATAGGAACTGTTTATGGAGTTGACCATTTTGCCGGCGATGAGCATGCCGGATACCGGAATACTTATGAGCAGGTGGTTAAACAAATAGGGCATATGGGAATTGATAATGTGGTCCTCATACAATCAGATTTTAGCGAGTTATCAAAGAAATGGGACAAGGAAATAGATATTTTGCATATAGATGGATTGCATACCTACGAAATGGTTAAACGGGATTTTAATAATTGGGCTGGATTTGTTAAAGATGATGGCGTTATTTTACTTCACGATACAATCTCCTTTCCGGATGATGTAGGCCGCCTTTTTGCGGAAATCAGAATGCCGAAATTTAATTTCACTCATTCTCACGGCCTTGGTATTATTGCAAAAAATCAAGAGGTTTTAAACAAAATCGTTTCGCTTATTACAGATAACGGATATTCTGACATGTCGTTAAAAGCTTTATTTTATACGAATCAGGGCAGAATATCAGACAAATGGTCGAATTATCTGGACGTGTTTGACCGGTTCTTTTTACCATATAAAAACAGGCCGGTTAACCTGCTCGAAATGGGTGTTCAACACGGGGGTACGCTCAACGTATATTCCAGGTACTTCCATCCCGGTTCTAACATTGTTGGTGTTGATATTGACCCAAGATGTAAACAACTGGAGGAGGGGAACATCAAAATATTTACAGGCAACTTCTCCGATGCAGGGTTTATGAGATCATTCCCTTATGAATTTGACATTATTATTGACGATGGAAGCCATATGCAGGACGAGTTACTCAATTCTTTTAATACCATGTTTCCATTGCTTAAAGCTGGCGGTACATACGTTGTTGAAAATTTGCGCACCGCTTACTGGCAAGACTACAAAGGTGGTCTGAAAAAGGAGGGAACTTTTATTGAGCACGTAAAGGGGCTGGTAGATGACGTAAACGGTTTTCACATCCGGGAAGCACATAACCCGGCAGCATATAACCGCTGGATAAAAGGCATATATATTACAGATAGTATTGCTGTTGTTGAAAAAAGCGATGTGATAAACACTCCGGCTGTACGAGTTACCACAGGCAGCAGGCCAATTAGCCGACCTAAAGTGGATAAAAAATTTCTTATCGTTTTAAATTACTACGAGCGGCCGCAGTTGGTCCGGAATACGCTTAACAGTATCAGGGAGCTTCAATCCGATAACTGGGAACTAGCTTTTATAGACGATGGAAGTATTGCAGAGGGTGAGCCTATTGCGAGAGAAATATTTACTGAAAGAGAATTGTGGAGAACAAAATTTTACCGGTGCAATGATTCTATTGAGCAGAAACGGGTGCAGGGAGGTAGCCGTCACGGACAGTACAACAACGAAGCAATTTGCAATTCGGATGCCGATTATTTCATTATGTTATGTGATGACGATGCCATTATTCCGGATTATTTTGCGCGGCTGAACGAAGTATTAGGCTTTAAGCCCTATCCTTACGCCTATTGCAATATTTTGTTTTTTAATCCTTCTAAGGAGTCCTATAAGAATGCAACCATAATGCCAAGGGAGCGATTTCAGGGCTCTAATTACAGGCTTAATCACCATCATCCACTTAACCCCAGTTGCTGCATTGATGCCAGCCAGATGATTTGCAATACGGGTTGCGTAAAAGAGGGTTTGGTCAAATTCCCTTATCCGCAAACCGCTTGCCTCGATGCAAATGTGTATCAGCAATTATATGCTTTGTATGGCAACTGTACACCGGTTAATATTTACGGGCAATATAAGGCTACGCATGTACAACAATTAGGTAACCGTAAAGAACATTACATAATGCAATAAAGAAATTCAGATACCGGTAAGGCAGGTTTAATATATGATAATTGGATTACTATTAGATTAAAGTTGGAAATGTTTAACGGGTAATAAATAAAATTTTACATGCCGGTGTCTGACATAAAGGTATTTATTCATATTCCTAAATGCGGAGGTAATTCAGTGGAGGCAAAACTGAGGTTTAATCGTATTCCTTTTACGAGAATAGAACCTGAGGTGAAGAGTGAAAATATGCCTGATGCGGAACTTATTACCGGGCATATTTCTTATGATCAATTTGCAGGAGAAGACAGAACCAGGTTTTTTTCGGTAATGCGCAGTCCGCTTTCCAGGGCTGTTTCGCATTACTACTATAATTTAAGAATAAGGGAGCAAAGCCCGGAGTATGGTAAAATGATGGAATTGGGATTTGATGAATTTTTATTGACAAACGACAACCCGATGTGCAGGCACATGTTCGGGAATAAAATTTTTGATAGTCCGGACAATGATGAGATAAAGTATGATTTGTGCATGGATATAATGAAACGACGGTATGAATTTGTGGGAACAATGGATAGCCTGCAGTACCTGGATGACTGGTTGCTAAGCAAATTTGGGGGTAGATGCCATGAGGCCCATGAAAACAGGAATGATAACGACTACCCGAAGGCAGTTGCGGCAAGTACCCGTATTAAGTTTATGCAAAAAAATATTGTTGATTATATGATTTACGAGTTTGTGGGAAAATATTGGGAAAACGCAGACTGAGATAGAGGAGGATTGTAAACAAAACGAGAAATGAATAACACTGAAAAGTATTTTATTATGCTGGTAATAGTTTGGCGCCTTACGCATTTGTTTACTGCGGAGGATGGACCTTTTGATATAATCATCAGGTTTAGAAAGTTGCTCGGCGATTCTTTTTGGGGTAAGCTGATGGATTGCTTTTATTGTCTTAGCGTGTGGATGGGATTGTTGTGTGCATGCGTTGAGGCTGATGGTGCAAAAGAAATTGTAATACTGACCTTGTATTATTCCGGGGCCTCTATTCTGATTGAGAAGTTAACCAATAAAAATTTTACCTGAAATGTGCAACTGTAATAAAGGCAGATCATCATATAATGCCAACAGAAATAATGTTGCAACAAGGAATACTTCCTCATCTAATGAAATGGTGAAAGTACAGTTGATGGAAAATTCGCCGGTAGTATTTTATGGAAGTTTTACCGGTAAAGCTTACAAGTTGAAAAGTGTAAACGATTTGGCCTGGGTGGATAAACGGGATGCTGAAAACTTAAAGGGCGTAAGAGGATTGCGTGTGTTTAAATGATTGGCAACTATTGCCGGTAGTTGCTTAACCGGGATTTGAGGAATATCGAAAGTTTCGGCTGCGGTTCGTTTTTATAAATAATTAAATTATATAATATGGATAATTTTGATTTCGAAAATTTACTGACCGGGCAGTTGCCGAAAATGAGCAAGACGGATGTTGATATCGAACTGGCAGGCCTTTATAATGGAAAGGTGACAAATTTCAATCTTGCGGATTTTGAACTGGATGCCGAATCTATACCGGTGGCTGCTGGTACCAGGCCGCCGGATTTTCCTGTAAACATTACCTTGCTTGAAGGTACTTTTCAGAATTGGGATTTGGATACTACCCTGTCTTCGGTATGGATTGCTTATCCGAAAAATGAGACAGATGTGGTTACCATTGCTAACTGGGCAGCTACGTTGGGATATAAGGTAAGGCCTAAGGGAAAGTCACATAACTGGTCTCCCCTGGCTGTCGGAAAAGATGAAGACCCAAATCAGGATCAACTTTTATTTGTAGATACTACTAACCTGCAGACAAAGTCTTTTGCCATACTTGATGGGATGCCTGCGGCTACGTTTGGAGCAGGTGTTACTATTGACGATATAACTGATTTTTTGCAAAAGAAAGCAGGCAACAACGGTACCGGCCCGGCGCCCGGTTATAGTTTTATTAATATGACCGGTCCAGGTGACCTTACTATTGGCGGAGCATTAGCTATTGGAGGTCACGGGACGAGTATAAGACCCGATGGCATAGGCGTTGGCACAGATTGGGATTTGGGAGGATGCCTGAGCAACCTGGTGCTTTCGTTTAACGCGATTGTAACAGACCCTAATGGCACATCACCTGATGAGTACGAAGTAAAGACTTTTAACCGTAGCGGAGCGTTGGCTGAAGATGCAGCCGCATTTTTGGTGCACCTGGGCAGGGCATTTATTACCGAGGTTACCTTACGGGTTGTACCCAATTATTATTTACAAGTTACCAACTGGTGGCCTGAGGCGGCTAATCTTTTTATTGCGCCGCCAGCGCTGGATTCAAATCCGATGCCGGCAGATTCGCTGCAACGTTATGTGTGCCAGTATGGCCGTGTTGAGGTTATCTGGTTTCCGATGGCCGATAAGCAAAAGCCATGGGTTAAAACATGGGAGCAGAAGGATAAACGGATTATTGTCCAGGTTCCCGGTCCTTACAATTATGTTTTTGCCGATACCCTGGGACCGGTGATAAACCAGATTATACGCAACCGGTTAAAGAACGATCCTACCCGAACTATTAACTTTCAAAATACCTGCTTTCAAACTGCCAGTACCGCTTTGCATGCCAGCAACGGTTATAAAATGAATGGCACTTCGCGCAACTTGTTGCTGTATGTAAAACCTACAACCTTGCTGGTTACCTCGTTTGGATATGCGGTACAAATAAAACGGACAGACATTCAAAAAACGGCCAACCTGTGGTATACAAATTTTATGCGGCTGCTTAATAAGTATAAGGCACTCAACAAATACCCGGTCAATTCTGCTGTTGAAATGCGATGCACTTTAGTTGATAAGGTATCGCAGCTAAACCCCGCTGATACTTCGGGTACCATGCTGCCCCCGCTACTTGCTGCCAGTGCAGTCAGCAACGGCGATTCTTCTCTTGATACTGTTTTTTGGGTAGATGTTTTGACCATTCCGGGCACAACGCATATGAATGAGTTTTTCGGGGAACTGGAGGATTGGATGGATAGTGTTTGGGGAACCACCGGTACCAACACCATGCGCCCTGAGTGGTCGAAGGGATGGGCTTATACACGGGATGATGCTACGAGTGGAACAGGAGGAAGCGGTTGGAGCAATGAGGATGTGCTTAAAAACAGGATACCGCAATACTATGGTGACAATTTTGCAAAGGCGTCTGCCATACTGGCGAAATATGACGGCAAAGATATTTACCGCGATGCCTTTTTAAAGAAACTAATGCCTTAGGAGGAGATGAAATGAAAAAGCTTGTAAAGAAATAGTTAAAAAACAATGTAATGGATAATCAGCAAAATACCGTACCAATTGCCACTACCAGCCAGGCGGAGCTTACTAAAATGCCGGTAACGATAGGCAATAACGTAAAGTTATCAAGGCTTGGGGCCTCCAAAAATGCTGCGCCTGCCACTGGTATGTTCAATAAACCGTTGTATATCCTTCGCGACTTTTTAACGCAAAGTACCGCAGCCTGGATTGCAAGCACTGTAGGGCATTTATTTGGCAAAAAACATGCTTACGTCACTTATCTTAATAATGCATTGAATGTAAATGCGAATGGGACGAGGAAATTTGATGGCGTGTATACTTTGCGGTCGCATATTGATGATTCACCCGATAGCGATATAACCATTGCTATTACCGCAGATTGGGCGACCAACACACCAGAGTCTATTGGGGTTTCGATGGAAATACTGGCTAAAAATCCGGATTATACAGTGCATTTGGGGGACACGTATTACACCGGTACCCAATCCGAGATAATGAGCAATTATATTGTTCCCGGGGCGCCATGGCCGAAGGGCCCTTGCGGCAGTTTTAGTTTGTTGGGTAATCATGAAATGTACTCCGGGGGCGGAAGTGCTTACTTTGATGTGCTGCTGAAGACCCTTGGAATAACCGATAAAACTACCGGTCTGTATACCGGCCAAATGGCTCCCTTTTTTTGCCTGCAAACCAACTTTTGGAATGTTATAGCGCTTGACACCGGATATAACTGTTCTAAGTTTCCATTGCCCTCTATTATTTCCGGCAATTGCGAATTACCTGCTGCTTTAATTGCCTGGCTTACGGGAACGGTGGACCTGCAAAATGATAAAAGAGGCATCATTTTCCTCTCGCACCACCAATATTGCTCAGCATTTGAAGACCAGTACTTTTTGCCCGGTGAGCAGCTTGCTGATATTATTGGTAGTAATAGGAAAGTATTATGGATTTGGGGCCATGAACACCGTTTTGCAGCTTACGGGCGTTTCCAAAGCAAAAATAAAGGGAAAACCGGAGTTAGCGCTTACGGCCGATGCATAGGCCAGGGGGGAACGCCGGTGGAAATAAATACTATGATACCGGCGCGTATGAGTTTGTTGCAAAAGAAAGCATATAACAAACAGGTGTTGCCCAGTAACCTTGTTATTTGTGATTACCGGTACCGGAAGAGTGTAACGAATCCTTCGCAACCGGTAAGGCAGACCCCGATTCCGTTGGGCTTTAATGGGTATGCAACACTTACACTGCAAAAAGAACTCGCTACCATTTCTTACTATACTATAGCGGATAATGCCCCGGGCGGCCCACCGGTTTTGACAGAGCAGTGGGTGTCAATTATGGATGGACAAATATCGGGCAAAGGTGCAGTGAACAATGTGGTGAACAACGATGCATTTATGCCTATAAACAATCGCCCTGTAACCGATATCGTATTTTCCTGAACATAAATTATAACGAATTAAATAAGACCTATGAATATTACTTCAACCATCGACCTTGTTGCGGGCATGATATTTATCTATTTCATTTTGAGCCTGGTTTGCAACAGCATTTTCGAAGCCATTTCTGCATGGCGGAGTCTGCGCGCAAAATTACTGGAGCAATGGATTTTAAATAGTTTTCCGGCCATTGCCGAAAAATTTTATGATCATACTTTGATTAATGGGCTTTCTGACACAGGAAAGACTACCAGTTATATTTCGGCTCAAAACTTTTACAACGCTTTCCTCGAAATTGTTTCGAGCTATTGGAAGGAAGGAACTGTGCCCCAAAGCCTGCAGGAAATAACCCAGATGCTCGACTATTTTAATGATCCGAATAATCAGGATAAGGGCAAAAAAAATATTATACCTCAGGATTTGCAGCGCGCTTTACGATTATTTATTGCACAGGCCCAATCGGCTAATACCGCTGCTAACCCGGCAAACGAATTGCAATTGTTTCAAAAGTTTATTGAGAATTGGTTTGACAGCATGATGCAAAGGTTAACCGGTAACTATAAACGCCGGGCCATGAAATGGACAACTATTGTTGCCGCCGTGATTACTATAGGACTAAATATTAATTCAGTTTCGTTGGTGCAATACCTGGCCTCGGATGATACAGCGAGGGCCAACCTGGCGCAAGCTGCCTATAGGGCCGCTAACGACCAGAATCTTAAAAACGAGGTGAACAATATACAGGTAAAGGATAATGCTACTGAAACCGACTCCATTATTCGCACTATCAATATTGATTCGGGTATTACGATAACTACCAAACAGATTAAACATGCCGATTCGCTGGTTAGTAATTTAAGCAGCCTGATCCCCATTGGCTGGACTGGAAAGGAGTTTGCAACTTTCTGCTACCTGTATGGCTACTATACTAAAACTGATTCAAGTAAAACGCCTGCGGCGCCAGTTGCCAAAACCAAACCGGTTACACGGTATTGCTGGAGTATAGATTCAACCAAAACCTTTTTAATACGCGATTCCATGCACTGTAACGCTGGTGCAGATTCTATGTATAAAGTTGTTCTGCGTGATACTATCATAAACGGGATAACCTATATAATTTTTACACCTGATTCGGCAAATGCGAATGGTGGTGTTGAAAGCGCACATAGTCCTACCATTGACCGCGCCTTTAAAGCTGACATTGCGGCTATAATTAAAATTACTGTAGCTGATAGTGCGAACAATGCCGCTATAGCATTAAAAATGAGTCTGCAAAAAAACAGCAACCGGTTGAAAAATGCCTGGAACAACAGAGGGGCACTGGGCCTTTTTAGCCTGTATTCGGTATTTGGCTGGCTGATAACAATTTTTGCTTTAAGCATGGGCGCACCCTTCTGGTTTGATTTGCTGGGCCAGATTGCCAGCCTGAGAAGCAGTGTTAAACCGGCTACATCTGCACCGGTTGATATGAAGAAAAAGAAAGAAGAGGATGCACAATGAGCATAGCTTATTAATAGTAAAAATGTAATATATTAATCCACCACCGGCTAATTTAAACAGGATTAGCGCAGAGAATATAAAGAAGATATCGTACGCCAATGTTTTTATGGTATTGGAAAAAGGATAGCTTTAAAGTGAAACAAAAATTTCTTTTCTTTTTCATAAGAGTATTTTTTAAGTTTGCTATATGGAAAGAGTTCATGCTACCAAACCTGCAGCCCGCAGGCATCCACATGCCCCGCATTCCACCGAAAAACCGCCCCTACCAAAAATGGATAAAGGTTCCCATAGCGGTGCTGGTGGCCAGTTTAATGCCCTTAACGGGAATTATTCAGCAGCAGATGGCGATACGATTAAACAAATTGCCCACAGGTTTCACATGACCGGGGATGAGCTGAAAGTGGCTAACCCGGGTTTGACCGACAAAGACTCGGTTAAGGGAACAATCCTATATATTTCGGAACTTATTTTACCGAAAGACCCGACCGGTGCCAAAAATGTAACAACCTGGACCCTGGAGCAATATAAAGCCCGCTGGGAGAAGGATAAAGGCCGGGCCATGACCCCAGTAGAATTTGAAGTGTTAAAAAAGGGATGCATCGGTATAACGGCATTAAATACGTGGAGCAATCCCATAGCTACAGAGCAGTTGCAGGGACTTTCCTATGATAATTTTAAACAGGCTTTGGCCAAGGCCCGGGAACTTAACGATGGTTTGAGAAAATCGGGCAACCCAGATAACCTGAAAGCGGTTATCTTCTCTCACCGTTTCTGGAATAATAATAAGCCCGACCCACATGGTTTCACGGGTAAAGATGGCAAAGTAGATATGAGCAAGTATGAATCTCACAACAATACCAGACCTGGTGGATATGTAAATTTTGGACTTTGGTTATTATGAGCCTCAAACCGGCACATGGTGGCATGCCAACCACTGCCAGGACTGCCCCCAGTACGATCCCGTAAAGCAGCCTATGGAAATATATCAAAGTTCACTGCAGCAATATTCCCGGCATTTAGGCGATTTCAACCGGCAGGTATTTAGTGTTATCATAGTAAAAAACAATTAAATTTATGTACCGGATTTTTTTGGGGATATTTTTTTGCGGGATTTTAAACCTTTCATATTCACAAATTATGAATACTAAAACTATGGAAAACATTTCAAGGGATTCACTGAAAAATGGTATAAAAGTTACGATAACCGGCCGTGCGGAAAATGCCAAGGCTGGTGCCATAGTTATTTTTGACCGTGAGCATCCTTACTATATAAGCAACTTGAAGGCATGGAGCGAGCAGAATCTTTACAAGAAAGTTGAGGTTACCGGGGTTGTGCGCATTGTTGATTACGGGCAGAATACGCAAACCAGGCAGGATGTGCTCAATCTCCCGGCCCAAACCCTTACGGGTACTGTTGTTTATCTGGATGATGCGGTTTGGAAAGTAATTAAATAGGAGCTGTGAAATCTGCCGGAAAAGATATTCCCTTTTATTCAGGGCCTTTTCTCTTCAAGTTTTCCTGCATATAAGGTGCCTTTTTGGTAAGCCATATGATAAACATAACTTTCGCGCAAACTGTTGGCAACGTCATAAAACAATATCTCCAGCGTGTCTCTGGCGAAATTTGCGCTTACATCCGGTTGCTTAAAATGCAATTGTTCAGGCCGTTGATACACTACCGGTATAAACCGGTATCCCCATTTAAAAGCAACCGCCAGAAGCGGATTAGCATCAGCAATATCCCACATGCTTAACCTAAAAGTAATAAAAAATTCGCCGGGCCCTTTGAATGGCAGCTCGCCCGAAACCGGCCTGGTGTCAAAATCTTCCGGCAACAAACCTTTGTATATATTTAAGGACTTCGTCCCAAAATCCGGAAGCAAGGACAAGGCGGACTTTACATCCAGGTAGGAATTTACTTTGAAGGATGCAAACGCCGTATCAGCTAAAAGCACTAAACGATTTTTGTTGTACCTGTAAATGTAGTGTATCGCAATAGCCGTGTCGCCATCTGCACTGCGTTCCCGATTAAAAAAGTAAACCAGTTCAACAGTATCACCTCGTTTCCCAACCCTTAAATCCTTAGGGTTCAGAATACCTCCTTTTATAATTGTTCCCGGCATAAAGTGCAGTTCATTTTTATCAGACCTGACAAGCAATAGGGTTGAATCAGGCGATGGATCGCCCCAATGGGACCTGCATGCAAAATATAAAACCTCATGCTCCTTATTGTAAGCACCGGGCCGGGTTGGGGTGATGACGATCAAATAAACATCCGAAGGGATATTGGCACTGTCAAGGGTAATGGCACCGGCCTTATTTTTTAAGGCCAGTGTTATTTCATTAAAACTATTATAAGCCTGCCCCCGGCCTACAAGGCGCGCGCCAATACAAAAAGTAAGCACACAGGTAAATGGTTTCACAAGAATGTGAAAATTGATATTTATTTTCAAGCTTTGAAGATAGAATTAAGCAATTATTAAATTATAATTCGCAATATTGACATCGGCATGAGATTTATTTAACCGGATAAAGCGCCCTGTCCGCGTATTTAAACAACCTTAGGCCGGATATGAAATTACCCGGATTTAACAAAATACCGTAAAACTACTCAGCAAGTAACCGTATTTTCCCGCAATTGTAAGCAACGGGCGAAAGCCTTAAAAAATATTACCTAATCTTATGCAGCAATCAGCACAAACCATGAACACCCCCTACCCCGGTTATTACGATATGTTGTTTGAAATAATTAGTTGTCTGAAAAGCCACCTGAGCGATGCAACGGCCACTGTTGAGAAAACCGAAGACTTGTTCAACGCCGCTTCAACCAATGGCCACCCGGATTATTTTGCTGATTTTTCCGCTGAACACAACCTTAACCACCGGCAGCAGGTAATGCTGGCCGCAGCCCTGGTGGCTTATACCCACCCCAGCTTTTATTTTATCCTTTCGGCCGGCCTCAAGGCAAGGGGCGATAACTCATTAGGCGCGTATAACGATAATCAAACCGATATTGTTTATCCCACTATCCAAACGCTACAGGTAGTGCTACAGGGTACGGATTACCAAGGAGCCATGAATGCCGGCAGCGAAATACTTGAGGACCCCCTTTTTAAGCAGGGCGTTCTAAAGGCAACCTCCCTGCCAGGCGTGCTTATTAAAAACAACCACCTTAACCACGTGGTTACCGTTGGTGATGATTATCTGACTTATTTCTTTACAGGCGAATATTGCAGCCCAAAGTTTTCGGCCGATTTTCCGGCACAGAAAATTACCACCAAACTTGGCTGGAGCGACCTGGTGCTCGACCCAGCCACCCTAAGCCAGATAAAGGAAATAACAGCCTGGCAAAAGCACCGCGATGTGGTGCTTAACCAATGGAATTTGCAAAAAATGCTCAGCCCCGGTTATAAGGTATTGTTTTACGGCCCGCCGGGCACGGGCAAATCCCTTACGGCCGCCCTGATGGGCCAGGAGCTGAAAGTTGATGTGTTCCGTATCGACTTATCGCTGGTGGTTTCCAAATACATCGGCGAAACTGAAAAGAACCTTTCGGCCCTTTTCGATCGGGCCGCAAATAAGAACTGGATACTTTTTTTTGATGAGGCGGACGCTCTTTTTGGCACGCGCACCGGGGTAAAAGATGCGCATGACCGGTATGCCAACCAGGAGGTTTCGTACCTGTTGCAGCGGGTTGAAAATTATAATGGCATTATCATTTTGGCATCCAACCTAAAAGGCAATATGGATAGAGCTTTTTCGCGCCGGTTTCAAAGCATGATAAAATTTAAGATACCCGATGCAGAGCAAAGGA
>Ga0182030_10013106_pt1 | contig 16531 bp, 13 predicted proteins | sample 812S3MmetaG_FD_121299 | JGI IMG/M metagenome (GOLD analysis project Ga0182030, IMG submission 121299) | Permafrost microbial communities from Stordalen Mire, Sweden - 812S3M metaG (Illumina Assembly) | ecosystem: Environmental > Terrestrial > Soil > Wetlands > Permafrost | place: Sweden...
CACGAACGTGTCAAAGCGACAGTATAGACAATCCATCTCCCGCTGATAACGCAGATTTGCGCAGAAATAATTTGATCTGCGAAAATCCCTGCGATCTGCGGGAATCAATTCAGTCAATCTGGCGAATATCATATCCACTGACGGATTGCAGAATTCACACATCGTCGAATTATTGTAACTTCGTGGATTAGTTGATCATGAGTCTCATCGTTTATTCCATACCGATATTTTTTCTGCTTATAGGAGTGGAATTGCTCATCACACGCGTGAAGCATCTGCCCTATTATAGGTTCAATGATGCTATCACCAATCTCAGCTGCGGCATAGGCTCACAGATCACAGGTATATTCATGAAGTTTCTCACTTTCGGGGTCTACGTGATCATCTATAACCACTCTCCTCTCAGTGGCAGGATACCATACAATTACCTTACCATCATATTGCTATTTATCGGGGTCGATTTTTTCTATTATTGGTTTCACAGGCTGGCGCATGAGATCTCCATCCTATGGGGCAGCCATGTGGTGCATCATCAGAGCGAGGAGTACAATCTCACCGTAGCGCTTCGTCAGGCATGGGTGCAGGGTGCATTCAGCTGGGTGTTTTATCTGCCATTGGCATTTATAGGTTTTGAACCTCTTATGTTTGCCACCATAGCATCACTTCAGACACTATATCAGTTTTGGATACATACCAAAGTGATCGGCAAAATGCCTGTCTGGTTTGAATATGTTTTTAATACACCCTCGCATCATCGCGTACATCACGGTATCAACCCAAAATACATCGACAGGAACCACGCAGGCACGCTGATCATCTGGGACAAAATGTTCGGCACTTTCCAGCCTGAAGAAGAAGAGGTCATCTATGGTATCACTACCCAACCTAAAAGCTGGAACCCGCTATGGCTGAATTTTCACTACTGGGGAGACCTGGCCCGGGACACTACTAAAGTAAAAAGGCCGGCAGATGCCATCCGTATGATGACACGCGCTCCCGGCTGGAGGCCGGCAGAGATGGGCGGCATGCTGGCATACAAAGAGATAACTCATGCCGACTTTCAGAAATATGATACGGCGGTATCGCCCCGGTTGAGCTATTATATCTTTTTCCAGTTTGTGATATTACTGTTGGGAACCTCTGCATTTCTCTTTGGGATGAAGAACCTCGACTCTACACAGATCGCTGTGGTGAGTGTCTTTATTATATACTCGGTAGTAAGTATCGGCGGCCTTTTTGAAAAAAGAAACTGGGTGGCAATAGCAGAGATACTGCGGGTCTTGTTATTAACCTTTGTTATAGCTGTCATTATCATGAAATTTTACCCGCTCGTTTATACTATATCAGGTGCAGGTGTATATTTGCTCTTGTCATTCGTTTGGTTTGCGACCATTTTTAAAGAATTAAATCAAAATAATCAGCCATGATCTTTAAGTCAATGCCTCCCGAGATGGACCCTGTGATATATGCGATACCATTTTTCCTTCTCGCTATCAGCATAGAGCTATATGTCAACTGGAAAGAACAGCACCACCTCTACGACGACCCGAAGGAGGCTTTTGCCTCGATCGGTATGGGCCTCGGCTCACTGGTGATAAATGTGATCATGAAGGGCCTCGCCTATGGGGTATATACTATCCTGTTTCAGTTTGCCCTGATCAAATCGCTCGCACCATCTTCCTACGCAGAGTTTATGACACTCCACTGGCATATCACACACTGGTGGGTATGGATACTACTGCTGCTGGCAGATGATTTCATCTTCTACTGGCATCATCGCCTCAGCCATGAGATACGTGTGCTCTGGGCTGCACATGTCAATCATCACTCCTCTCAGACATACAACCTCGCCACAGCCCTCCGCCAGAGCTGGGTAGAACAGCTATACAAATATTTCTTCTGGCTCTGGATGCCTCTGGTAGGTTTCCACCCGCTCATGATGCTCATGATGATGTCCATCAGCCTGATATACCAGTACTGGACTCATACAGAGATCATCAGGAAGTTTCCCCGCTGGTATGAGTTTCTCTTTAATACTCCGTCTCACCACAGAGTGCATCATGCTACCAACGTTCGCTATCTCGACAGAAACCATGCAGGCATACTCATCATATGGGACAGGATGCTAGGCACATTTGCGGAGGAAAGAGAGACAGAGAAACCGGTATATGGCATCACTAAAAATATCAATACGTACAATCTGGTCAGGATCGCATTTCATGAATACAGCGACCTGATGCGTGATGTCCGCAATGCTCCAACCTTTACCCTCAAGCTAAAATACCTCTTCATGCCGCCGGGCTGGAGCCACAATGGCCCTGATCAGCGCGCCAAAACACTTCGTAAACAAATGCTGGAAAGCGAAAAATAAAAAGCAGGATATATATCTGGCTTGACTTTCGGTCTTTCGGACTCCGGTCTTTTGGATTTTATATATTAGGCTGTTTGCCCACGTAAAGCTATATTCGCAGCGCAATATAATAGCATGAAAAAGCACTTCTTACTTATACTTATCGCCCTGTCAGGCCTTGTTTTATTTAGTTGTAAATACACCTATAAAGACGAGATCATTAATACTAAAAATGAATTTACCATGTCCGTGCCTGACTACCTCAAGCCGGCCGACAATCTCAAGCCCGGGGCTGACTTTCAGTACAGCAATCGCTTTAGAAATATGTACGTAGTGGTTTTTTCAGATAAAAAGGATAAAGACTTTCAGACTTACTACAATGAGCAGCTGGCAGTCATCAAAAAAGCCATCGACAAACCGATGATGAATGACTCATTGCCGGTGCAGATAGCCGGTGCCAAAGGCATTCATACCGAGATCGCAGGCCGCATGCAGGGCGAGATGATCTACTATAGCATCCAGACATTGGAGACCAAAGACAAATTCTATCAGGAATGCATCTGGACACGTGGTGAAGACCGTAAGCTGAAATACGGCAAAGATATGGAGCGCATACTCTCCTCTTTTAAACTGATCACTCCCTGATCAATGGAATTGTCATAATAATGTCATAAAACCGCTTTGGCATTAAATCCTGTCGCAGGTCATTGCTAAAATACCTCTGCATACTTTATGTTTGCAGTAGAAATTCACAATCCCATAAATTTACATGTAGATGAAAAAAGTATTTACAATTCTTACTGCTATTACTCTCTCTTTCGGCTCTTTTGCTCAGCAGATATTAAACGGCGGATTTGAGACCTGAACCAATCCCAATGCCCCGGATGATTGGGGTACTTTCGGAAACCTGACCGGTCCGGGGGCCGGAGGTCTCATAGCGCCATGGTATGCCATAAAGGATACCTCAGCAGGCAATCATGTAGAAGGTCTTGCTTCACTCAAACTGATCACTGACACACTTCCTGCATTTGCGGGCGGTACACTTTTATCTTCGGTAGCATGTATTGGTACCTTGTCTCTGGACCAGGGCAATAATTTCCATTATTCAGGCTTACCGTATGCCAAGAGGCCTGATACATTATTCTTTTCATACAAATATGCCCCGGCTACACCGGGTGATACAGGTATCATGGAGTTTTACCTCCAGAAAAACGATACCAGCCTTATGGGCGGCCTTGGTTATGCCATTATAAAGCACTTAACTAACTCCGGAGGACAATGGGTGAATGTGACTATTCCATTGGATTCATTTTATACCAGCTCCGAATTGCCGGATACGATCCAGATGCTTTTCTTCTCCTCTACTGATACTGCAGCAGCTACCTTCGGATCTACCCTGTGGATAGATGACATACACTTTGATGACTCTGTCAATCCACTCGGAGTAGAGCAGATCAATGGTGAAGTAAGAGGTGTTAATGTCTACCCCAATCCTGCCAGCAGCCGGATCAATATAGCAGTGGAAGCCGATGAAGTAGGCAGCAGGATACAACTATATGATATGGAGGGCCGCATGGTCTATGATGGTATCATAAATAATACCATCTCCGCTATAGATACCAGATCGCTTCAGTCGGGTGTCTACTCGATCCGTATGAATAGCATAGACCATCTGACCACTTACAAAGGACGGGTCACTATCGCAAAATAATTCCTCAGATACTTTCTATAAGGGCCCTGTCATTCATTTTGATAGGGCTTTTTAGTTGGCAATTAATCCTCCTTTATCAAAGGGGGCTGGGGGATTTTATACTAAAAAATTAATTTTCTGCGTTCTAAATGTGACTTTCCTGTCGTCATTGCATTATACTATCAAATACGCATCACCGGTGTGAGTATAATGGAAGCCACCCTAGAACTAAGAAACATGCAAGGAACCATAGCGGATACTACTGCAGTGCTTAGCACAGATGACCATCTGGTCCTTGCTGCTAAGGCTGACCGTGAGTTTTTTGGTGAGTTGTACAATAAATATTTCGATAGTGTAGCGCGTTTCGTCTATCAGCGAACCGGTACCAAAGACGAGGCATTTGACATCACCCAGCAGGTCTTTATGCAGGCCATGATGGCACTCGATAAATATGAGTCGCGTGGCTTTCCTTTTTCATCCTGGCTATACCGCATAGCGCTGAATGAGATCAGCAGCCGCTATCGCAAAAACAAAAATCAACGCACCATCAATATAGATGATACATCTGTACAAAATGTGATGGGTGAAATAAATGAACCTGCTTCTGACGAAAAAGTAGACCTGCTACTTATGGCAATGCAGGAACTGGATGAAGACGAAGTGCAACTGCTCGAAATGCGTTTTTTTGAGAAAAGGCCTTTCAAAGAAATAGCGGAGATCAAAGATAGCAATGAGTCTGCGGTCAAGATGAAAGTCTACCGCCTGCTCGATAAGCTCAAAAGTATAATGGAGAAAAAATAAACGTCTATAGCAATAAATTTACAAACCAAATTGAGGCCAAACCCCACGGGGTAAGGATACTAAAATGAAATACAAAATAAACAGAGATCAACCACCGCTGACAGATGGGGAACTCGCATCAGCCCGCAACTTTAACTCGGTCATCAAGGGCTATCGTACTATGAAGATCCCATTCTACAAGTCAGGAAAATTCCTCACCCGTGGCTCCGCGATCATAGTAGCTGCGGCACTAGCACTCATTGTGCTTTTTGATGACAAAGCTGAAACGCCAAAAGGGTTTATATCGCCGCCACTGGCCCATGTCGTCATACCTGCTGACACATTTACTGTCGATGCCGATTCCACCACTGATATTACCTACAAAAGCGGTTCAAAACTGCACATCCCCGCAGGCGCTTTCCGCGATCTGAATGGGAACCCTATCAAGGGCAAGGTAAACCTGAATTACCGCGAGTTTCACGATCAGAAAGATATATTCCTTAGCGGCATACCTATGACCTATGATTCTGCTGGCAGCACTTATGTATTTGAATCAGCCGGTATGATGGAGATCAGTGCCTCGCAAAGCGGCAAGCCTCTGGCTACTAATGCCGACAAAACCATTATGGTAGACATGGTATCAAATACAAAGGAAGACCGCTACAACACCTACTATCTCGATACAGCCGCCAAAAAATGGGTCAATCTCAATAAGGCCAATCTCGATGCACAACAATTGGACGTCAGTACTTCTCTGCTTGGCAATTCCGCATCTCCTGACAGGCCGGTAGTGGAACTCGCTGATACAGCAGTCACCAAATGCGAACAGGAACTGAAACAAACTATCGCTGCAGTCAAAGCAGTCGAGAAGGAAAAACCTATGCCTATAGCCAAGGCAGATAAGGATAAAACAAAATTCCATATCGTAGTCGATGCAGGAGAGTTTCCGGAGATAGCGATGTACAAGGGCGTAAGGTTTCAGGTCAAGGATGAAAAGAATTTTGACCCGGGCTCTGCTAAAACCGAATGGGAAGATGTGAAGCTCAAAAAACTGGCCGGTATAGATTATGAGGTCACATTTACTAAGGCAGGAAAAACATTCAAGGTCGTCGCTACTCCTGTGGTAGAGGGACAGGACCTGGCTGAGGCACAAAAAGTTTATGATCAAAAATTCGCCCAATACCAAACCAAACTGTCTGATAAAAAGGCTGCCGAAGAAAAAGCAAAAAAAGAATACGCAGCGCGAGTCAAAGAAACGGAAAAGATGATGGCCGACCAAAGGTCAAGGGACAGTACGTATGAATCTCACATGACTAAAACACAACTTATTTATCGCACGATTTCAGTAAATTATTTTGGGATATATAATTGTGATTGCATAGGTATTTCTCCATTCAGTGCAGATATATCAGCTACTTTTACTGATGAGGATGGGAATACATTAAATTGCACCGTTTTGAATCTTGTGGAAAAAAACTCATTGACTTTGTATCCTTTTTACCCTAAAAACGGGGAATGCAAGCATTTTAGATTTAGTCCAAAAGGTAATGAAATGCTTTGGGGAGTAACAGATGACAATAAGTTAGCAATAATTGATGCAAAGAGTTTCAAATCACAACAAGCAACAACGGGTAATGTAAAATTCAGATTTAAGGTGATTGACAAAGACTTCAAGAGCTCTGAAGAGGTCAAAAAATATCTCGAGATATGAGCAGATCGTTTCTGTTGCCTTTTCTATTTGTTGCCTCTATCGCTTTTGCACAGGGAGATCTTACTTTTCATGTAGTCAAGCGAGACACACTCTCTATATATCCTGACAGCATGTATATGAGCAGTCATATATCCCGTATATTCACTATAGGCGGTATCCCATCCGGGTACAGGGCCAAAGGCAGTTTCACAGGCGGTGATCTCCATATACATAATAACATGCTTACGCTCACTCCATGTTATGTTTACAAAGAATCCGCTGTGACAGCCTTAGACCGAAAGTACTTTCCGGGATTTAAGACCGTGTCAGGAGATTATTACACCGCAGAGCTGAAGATTAATGTATTTGATGGCAATGATAAACTTGTATCATTTCTAAGCAAAAAAGTGTACATAAAGTATGAAGATCGGAGGAAGGCTGGAGTTCATAGATTAGACGAATTTATCGCACTGGGCGCCAATGGAATTTTGGGGGGCACAAAAGATTCTGGTCAGAAAAACGTTCCCGTCAGATAATAATAATAGCACTTTAGTAACCCAATATATTCATCATGCTCTCTGCGGTCTGCTCCTCTGCAAAAAGGCTGTAAGAAAGCTTTCCTTTGCTCTCATTGATGAGCAGGTGCGGCGGTGATGGCAGTAGGCAGTGCTTAATGCCACCATATCCGCTCAGTGTATCCTGATATGCTCCTGTATGAAAAAACCCAATGTGCATCTTCTCTCCATCCTTGAATGTAGGCAGGTAGACCTGATTGATATGCGCATCTGAGTTGTAGTAATCACCGACATCGCAGGTTATACCACCGAGGTTGACCTGTTTATATTCAGCATTCCATCTGTTGATCGGCAGCATGATAAAGCGCTGCGCCAGGCCCCAGATATCGGGCAGGTTATTCATCAGCGAGCCGTCGAGCATATACCATGTCTCACGGTCATTCTGCTGCTTCTGTCCAAGTACGGAGAATATCACCGCACCCGACTCACCCACTGTATAGCTGCCAAACTCTGTATAGATATCCGGCTCTTCTACCCCTTCATCACCGCATGATGATTTGATCTGCGTCACGATCTCATTGATCATATACTCATAGTCAAAATCAAATGCGAGCGACTGCTTGATAGGCATACCACCACCGAGGTTGATGGTAGTCAGCTCAGGGCATATCTTCTTGAGGTCGGTATATATCCGCAGCGCCTTGTGAAACTCCGTCCAGTAGTAGTTCACATCCTTGATACCTGTATCGATGAAAAAGTGCAGCATCTTCAGCTTGTAGTTCGGATTATCCTTTATCTTCTGCATGTAGAAAGGGATGATCTCATTCACTCGTATACCTAGGCGTGAGGTATAGAACTCATACTTCGGCTCTTCTTCCGCAGCTATGCGCATACCGATATTAAGCGGCTCTCCTGCATAGGGATATTTATCCAGTTCATCGAGATTGTCCAATACGGTGATGACATTCTTATATCCGCTCTTGATTGCGTTGATGATATTATCCTGATAACGCTGTGTCTTGAAACCATTGCAGATGATAGTGATGTCCTTATTGATCTTTTTCTTCTCTTCGAGTTTCTTGATGATATTAAAATCAAAAGCCGACGAGGTTTCGATATTGACCTTATTCTTCAGCGCCTCCTCGAGTACGAATGCGAAATGTGAGCTCTTGGTACAATAGCAGTAATGGTAATTACCCTTATAGTCCAGATTTGCAATAGAGGAATTGAATAACCTGCGGGCACGCTGGATCTGCTGGCTGATCTTGGGCAGGTAGGTGATACGCAGCGGCGTACCATACTTCTCTATGATCTCCATCAGGGGCAGGTTATTAAAAAGCAGAGAGTTATTCTCTACTTTAAATTCCTTCTGAGGAAAATCAAAGGTCTGCTCTATGAGGTCCTTATATTTGGGGTTCTTTACCATCGTCTCTTTTAAATTGTCTGCGAAATTAATAGATTTAGACGGGATAGATAGAGATTATTTTGAATGCTGCCCATGCGCTGACTTTTTCTTAGTAATATTGTGCATCATGAATATCGAGCAATTATTAAAATCATCCACTGTACAGGTCTTTCAGGCATTGTTTGGCTCCGAGGTGGCCGAGAGTGCTATCACGATCAATCTTACCAAAAAAGAATTCGAAGGAGACTACACGGTAGTTACTTTCCCATTGATAAAAGTCTCTAAAAAATCTCCCGAAGAAACAGGCACGCTGATCGGCAATGCCCTGAAAGAGAAACTGGATATCATTTCTAAATTCAATGTCGTAAAAGGCTTTCTGAATATTAGCTTCACGGATAGCTTCTGGGTGAGCTGCCTGCAGGAAGTAAACACGAACGATTTTAATGCCTTTCCTCAAAACGGTAAAAAGGTGTTGCTTGAATATTGCAGCCCCAATACCAACAAACCCCTCCACATAGGCCACGTGCGCAATATGCTCCTGGGTTACTCCATGACTGAGATACTCAAGGCGAATGGCTATAATGTCACAACCGTAAGCATCTACAATGATCGTGGTATCGCTATATGTAAGTCAATGGCCGCCTATATCGAGCGCGGTAATGGTGCTACTCCACAGTCTACGGGTATCAAGGGCGACCATCTGATCGGCGATTACTATGTTATGTTTGGGCAGATCGTGGTCGAACAACTGCGTGCCAAATATAATATACCCGAAGACCAGGATGTCTTTAAGGCAATAGGAAAAGAAAGAGAAGTAGCAGAGCAGGAGTCTGAAATATTTATCAGGGCAAAAGACCTGCTGCTGAAATGGGAAGCCGGTGATACCGACACAATAGCCCTCTGGAAAAAAATGAACGGATGGGTATATGAAGGCTACGCCGAAACCTACAAAATGATGGGCGTGCATTTTGACCGCGACTACTATGAATCGCAAACCTACAAACTCGGAAAAGAAATAATCGACGAGGGCCTCGCAAAAGGTGTTTTCTATCGTCGTGCTGATGGTGCCGTGGCCATAGACCTGACGCCTGACGGACTGGATGAAAAGATACTGCTGCGCAGCGATGGCACCTCAATCTATATGACGCAGGACCTCGGCACTGCAGATGTGCGCTATAATGAGTACCACATGGACCGCATGATCTATGTCGTGGCAAATGAACAGGACTATCACTTCAAAGTTTTAAAACTTTGCCTCCAAAAGCTCGGAAAGAAATGGGCTGATGGCATCCATCATCTCTCCTACTCTATGGTCGAGTCACCTACAGGCCGTTTCAAATCACGTGAGGGGAAAACTGCTGATGCGGACGATATGATAGCCGAAGTGCTTCGTATAGCAGAAGAGAAAACCAAAGAGCTGGGCAAAACTGAGGGCTTCTCAGAGGCAGAGGCTAATACACTATTTAAAACGATCGGTCTTGGTGCACTGAAGTTTTTCATTCTGCGTGTCAACCCATACAAAAAGATCATCTTCAATCCCGAGGAGTCTATCGATTTTCACGGGCACACGGGGCCTTTCATACAATACTCGCACGCTCGTATCAAATCTATCATTCGCAAGTATGCAAACAAACTGATAGCAGCAGATATAGCCACACCACTCCAAGCCACAGAGCGTGAACTCATACTCCAGCTATATGAATATCCGAATGTGCTTACATCATCAGCCAATACATATGATCCTGCTGAACTGGCTAATTACATCTATAATCTGGCGAAGCTGTATAATAAATTCTATAACGAAGTGCCTATCCTGACAGCTCCTACACTAGGAGAAAAAAATCTGCGCATACTACTATCAAAAGTGACAGGCGACACTATCAGAAAAGGCATGAAGCTACTGGGAATAGAAGTACCTGATAAAATGTGATCACTTATTATCCGGGCTTAGCGTTACAGCATTTATCTCCATATCATGGGCTTTAGCGAGGTTTTCCTTAGCCAGTTTCTTGTTCTTTTGGCCTTTATAGGCAGTGGCGAGTTGATAATATGCCTTTGCATAATTTTTATCAAGTGTTATGACCCGGTTAGCGTAGTCGATAGCCTTGTCATAGTTTCCCAGCTTATTGGCAGCTATAGAAGTAAATAGCATAAGTTCTTTGTCATCCCACAGAGTCTTTGCAGCCTTCTCAAAGTGGTCTATTGCCAAAGTGAATTTGTCAAGATTGTAATATGCTATGCCTATCTTTTTTTCAGCTTCCACACTATTGGGTACTATCGCCAGAAAATTGGTCAGATATGTCACAGCCTTATCCCATTGACCTATACGAAGATATATATCACCAAGCCGGTAGTTGACCCGATCGCTTTTGTTGTTGAGTACATACAGGCTCTCATAGATACCTTTTGACTTGGCCCATTTACCGGTATTGTAGTATATATCTGCCAGCATTTTCATCAGGTCAGGATCACCCGGCATCATCTCAAGGGCCTTCTCGAGATTCTTTGCTGCATTGCCATAATCTTCGAGTTCATATTCTGTTTTTCCCAAATTAAAATATGCCAGTGAATAATCTGCATCCATCCTGATACACTGCCTGAAGTTATCCTTTGCGGAAAGATAATTGCCGCTTAGCAGCTGACACACCCCTACCCAGTTATAGAGGTCAGCGCGCTTAGGTTCTTTGAGCAGCACTGTTTCATAATTACTGATAGCATTGTCATACTGTTTGATGAAATACTGGCTCGTAGCGAGGTAAAATAAAACACCCGTATCAGCAGGATAGGATTTGGCATAATGCTGATAGCATATGACTGCCGAATCATAACTCTCTCTGTCCATGAAATAATCGCCCAACTCACGCAGCTCTTTGGCCACCTCAGAAGCAGCAGATACTTTAGGCCTTTGGATATTCTTTCGTTGTGGTCCGCTGGCTGATTGAGGTTCATCACTTGCCATCGCAGGTTTGATCACGGGCCTGTTTTCTGCAGGCGCGGTATTAAATTTCTCCATCTTCATTCTCACCTTCGCAGAGAGGTCTTTGTTGCCGATAGAGTCGTATGACATTTTCAGAAAACTGGCAACTTCCTTATCATTCTGTTTGATCGAATTGGCTTTTTGCAGATTGAATATCGCCTGCAGAAAATTTTTCTCATAATACTGTACAGTACCTAATGATTTATAATAGATGAAATCATTGGACTGTGCAAAGGATACAACGCTGCCCCATAGTAGCAGAAACAAGATCAAAGTTTTCCTCATGGGCAGAGATTAGGTGTGATGAATGTATGAATATAATTTTTTTACAACATATTTTATAATAATGCCTGGGCATTGTGACTTAACACAGCCTTCACATTGGTCATTTTCCGGTAAACATCTCAGATACCTGTATGTCTTTAGAGCCTGCTACATATTTGTAGAAACCCTCGCCGCTCTTCGCACCCAGATAGCCTGCTGTGACCATATTTACCAGTAGCGGGCATGGAGCATATTTTGGATTGCCGAATCCTTCATGCAGTACGCGCATGATAGCCAGGCATACATCCAGCCCGATGAAATCAGCCAGTTGCAACGGCCCCATAGGATGCGCCATGCCGAGCTTCATCACCGTGTCGATCTCATACACACCTGCTACACCCTCATACAGTGAATAGATAGCTTCATTGATCATCGGCATAAGTATCCTGTTTGCTATGAATCCCGGATAGTCATTGACCTCTACGGGTATTTTGCCGAGGCTGATGGATAGCTCCATGATCTGCTTGGTCACAGCATCAGAAGTGGCATAGCCGCGTATCACCTCTATGAGTTTCATGACAGGCACCGGATTCATAAAGTGCATGCCGATCACTTTGTCCGCTCTCTTTGTCACAGCAGCTATGCGTGTGATAGATATGGAGCTGGTATTGCTCGCCAGTATCGCGCCGGGCTTGCATACCTCATCGAGCTGTTTGAATATTTTCAGCTTGAGGTCTATATTTTCAGTAGCTGCTTCGACCACCAGGTCAGCATCAGGACAGGCTTTGGCTATATCAGTCCCAGTGCTGAGGTTAGCGAGTGTTTGAGTTTTTTTACCAGCATCAATACTGCCTTTGGCTACCATTCTGTCGAGGTTTTTGCTGATAGTATCTATCGCCTTATCGAGCGCTTCCTGTCTGATGTCTACCATCCTGACAGCGTATCCGTTCATGGCAAATACATGGGCTATCCCATTTCCCATTGTCCCAGCTCCCAGCACTACTACTTGATCCATCTTAGTTTGTTTTTTGTATTCTTTTTGAAATTTGTTTATTGTCCTTGTCAATCAGGCTTATCATATAAGTGCCACGCGGCAGTCCGTTCATGTATATGATAAACTTATTTTGTCCTTCCTTCAGCGGTCTGTCCATGACCGTCTCCCCTATTGTGTTTGTCATTACACCCCTTGTATACTCACTACTGCCCTTTATTTCTACATTCAGCTCATCCGCATGTACGGGATTAGGATATGTTTTGAACCCCTCTACGAGCGGGTCAAGATCTACTACAGTCAGGGGTGGACAGCCGGAAGTATCCTGTGGTATGTCTGTTTTACTGGCATCATAGATGGCCAGTGCATACTGCCCCTTTTGCAGGTTTTTTATCCTGAACGACCCTATCTTGTCATTGACATTAATTCCGGTATTGAGCACTGCATTACTATCTATCTGCCAGACACTCTCTGCATCGGGACGATACATCAGTACGAGGCTGTCTTCCCGGTTTGTGATGAGTGATTTGTCCAGATGTCCCTGCATACTATTAGGCCCGTTATAATTGATAATAGCTGATGCCTTAAAGTCAGAAGACCAGACACCATCCACATTCCAGTATCTGTAATCAGACAGATGCAGTCCCGGAATGACATTCTTGGAAGCATCAGGCGCTACCCAGTGGTGCTCAACCCTCACCAATGATGAGTCAGTGCTTTGTATCAGGTCGACCGACATCTTTGCCACTCCGAATTCATATTCATGCTCTATACCAGCCATCTTAAACCACTGATCAGTCACCGCATCACTGAGCTTCTCATCAAAATCCAATGCAATATATACAGGATAAAACGACAGTGTGGTAAAATATTCCGTGCAGCTTCCGCTCACATTGGCCACTGTCACAGTTTTTCTTCCCGATGCGTCAAAGAACGCTACTTCGAGAGGTACATGATTAAAATAATGAGAAGTATGGTCCGAACGCTGACGGATTGATATCCTTACATCGTATTTGCTGCCGGTATTCATGATCAGGGTATGTTCTATAGAGAAATCCGGAAACCCGCCATCAAATATCCAGTCTGCAAAGAAATCATTGATCCGCTTTAGGCCTGAACAGGATACAAGATAATCCCGCATAGTGTAACTATTCACATCTTTGAACTTATACTTTGCGAGGTAGCTCTTGATACAACTGAAGAAAAGTGAATCGCCCATGTAGCTCCTTAGTGTATGTATCCGGTCAGCACCTTTTTCGTAGATCGAATAGTTGCTGTATGTATATCGTGACGGGATACCGGATACGGCATAGTAAGCACTATCGGCGATATGCGCCATTCGTATGACCTCTTCATGATTGTCCCGGACATTCGTTTTATAATTGTCTTTGCCATATAGTCCTTCGAAAAATATTTCCTCACAGTATTTGGCCCAGCCTTCATTCAGCCACATTTCACTTTCATCATCACAGGTCACCATATCACCAAACCAATGATGTGATAGCTCATGCGCCATGACATTTTCATATGCTGTATTTCCATTTACCAATGGTAGCATATAGGAAATATTGGTAGCATGCTCCATGGCACCAGCCGAGAATGGCACCAGACAATATCCTACCCTGTTGAATGGATAAGGCCCGAATCGTTTCTCGAAAATGGCAAGTGCATCCTTTAGATGAACAAAGGACCTTTTGAGATTAAGTGAATCTGTGGCCCTTGCCGCTAGAGAGATGGGGATGATACCATTGATTCCTTTATACGAATCCTCCAGCAATACATAGTCTGATACAGTCATAGATACCAGATATGGTGGGATCGGGTCTGACATGGTCCAGTACCAGGTCTTGCTGCCATTAGAATTGATAGTCATGCTATCCTGATGTCCGTTGCAAAATGCCCTCCGGGTAGAATCAGTAGTGATAGCAAAATGAAAAGTGCTTCGCTCCACGAAATTATCAAAACAGGGAAACCAGACCTTGCCATAGTTATGCGGCTCTGCCAAAAAACTGACACCAATATTGAAAGCATAAAGGTCATCCCAATAAAATCCTCCGAAATCGCCCGGCATCTGAATGGGAGTGCCATGATAAAACACAGAAATAGTTTGCTGCCTGCCGGTCACTACGGAATCAGATAAGCTGATCGCGATCACCGAATCGTCATAAGTATATTTGAGAGGACTGCTGCCTGATTTGACGGAGTCCACTTTTAGTTCAAGGAGGTCAAGTTTAATATAATTGACATTATTGACCTTAGGGACAAAACTAATATCTGCATGCCCGTACATTATCCTTTTGGAAAAATTTGACACATCGATAGCGAGGTTCGTATGAATTATGTCGATTGAATCACTGCGTGTGTCTGTATTACTCCCTCTGACCATGGGGCATACTGCGATGAGGTATATAGCTAACAGGCGGGCTTTGATCATTTCTTCAAAAATAGTGAAACAGCAGTAAATCAACTAAATAAAAAAGGGGCTCTAAAGCCCCTTTATAAATAGTTTGAAATGTGATTTTAGAATTTGAGGATCTTAAATTCAGTACGCCTGTTCTCCTGGTGCTGCTCTTCGGTACAAGGCACCACAAATGTTCCTTCGCAGGCACATTTATTGACCAGACGGCTCTCTCCATATCCTGCTGCGATCATTCTGCTCAGAGATATACCTCTGGATGCGATATACTGCACGGCAGCTTCAGCACGTTTAGCTGAGAGTGCAGCATTATACTTGATCGTAGCACGACAGTCAGTATGTGAACTGAGTTCTATCTCCATAGTTGGATTGTCCTGCATTACTTTCACGAGTTTATCGAGCTCTTTGGCCGCATCTGGACGTATGAACCATTTATCGAGGTCATAGTATATATTCTCGATCTTGATAGCCACACCTTTTTTTACTTTCTCAAGTTCGAGTGTAGCATAGAGCGTAGCAGGAGGTATCTTGCCTACTGTAGAAGTAGTGGTTGATACAGTGAGATATTTCATCTCCGGATCAGGCAGATCTTTCGAACCTTCTATACGGTAGGTAGAATTTGGCTCCAGGCTATAGTATACTTTGCCATCTGGATTGGTCTGCTGTTTTTCTTCCTTGCTGGTAGCTGTATTCACGAGTTTCACGTTTGCCATATCTATAGGCTCTCTGGTCTTCTTGTCGAGTACGAGCACCTCCAGATTGATACCACCTTCCTTCACCATAGGTATCTTAAGGTTCACAGCTTTGTCGGCGGTTTCCACGGTCACTTCATTAGGCAGGTATCCGGCCTTCGTCGCTACAAACTTATATACTCTCGTTGGACTGCCAGCGAAGCAGAAGTTACCGTCTTTGCTGGTCATCTTAGTGCCTTTCTCATCTTTCACTTCATACATCACGACCTTTGCACCTTCGATAGGATCATTGGTTTTGGCATCATATACCAGGCCGCATATTGCGATGCCTTTCTTCAGAAATTTATAGATATCATCATCACCATGTCCGCCCGGTCTGTTTGATACGAAGTATCCGTTCTTATTGTCCTTATCAATGATATAGCCGAAATCATCGCTGTTAGTATTGATCGGGAATCCAAGATTTTCAGGTGTAGTCCATCCCTCTTTAGTAGGTGAAGCTGAATAAACATCCAAACCACCCAAGCCTACGTGTCCGTCAGAGGCGAAATAAAGAGTGCCGTCATTTGCTATAAATGGAAACATCTCATCACCAGATGTATTGATGGTAGGTCCCAGATTAACTGGTGCAGACCAGTTTCCTGATTGATCGCGTATGGATTTGTAAATGTCCACACCGCCGAATCCACCCGGCTTGTCACTGGCGAAATAAAGTGTCTGTCCATCCGGAGTGAGTGATGCATGGCCTACTGAGTATTCTC
>Ga0182030_10013108_pt1 | contig 16529 bp, 7 predicted proteins | sample 812S3MmetaG_FD_121299 | JGI IMG/M metagenome (GOLD analysis project Ga0182030, IMG submission 121299) | Permafrost microbial communities from Stordalen Mire, Sweden - 812S3M metaG (Illumina Assembly) | ecosystem: Environmental > Terrestrial > Soil > Wetlands > Permafrost | place: Sweden...
AAGTGAGGCCGAGACGGCGAACCTCGTCGCCCAGGGGGCGCATGCCGCGGGGAAAATTCGTCGCGCTCGCGGTTGTATATTCTCCGCGCGCGTACTGGTAGCCTTCGTCGATGTGTACATACTGGTAGCCGAGTTGCTTTAAGTGCGCCGCCTCCCACCGGGCGTTCGCCATAGACACGCCCTCATTGATCGCCATATAGAACGGAGTCCAGCTCCACCAGCCGATCAGGTTTTCGTGCGAGACACGCGCGTGGTGCAAGCGCCGGATAGCCTCGCCGTACGCCACCAGTTGGCCAAGGTAGTCTGGTCCGGCTTGCATCATCAACCGCTCGGATGTCATCTTCTGCCCGGGCTTCAGCGGGAGGCTCAGCTCCACCTGGTCCTCTGGCGGCGACTTGCTGAGGTTGTTGTCTTTCATGATTTCCGTGGTCCCGGTCGAATCCACCGTGTAGGAAGCGATCTTGGCATCCTCGCCCGAACCCTTGTATCCCAGGCGCAGGATGGTCAACAGCCGCTCCGACGTAAGCGTGCCCAGGAACAGGCTCTGCTTGCTCTCGCGATTGTAAATAAGCTGGCTTCCCACGCCGCGGTGCATCTGCTGCGGCCCCTGCCTCAGGTCGTAGATCGCCAGGGTCGGCCAATCCTCGCTGAAGCTGTCGGAGAGAACCCTGTCCGCCGGCGCGCGCCCGCCCAGATCGACCACCGGCTCGCCTGTGGCCTCAACGCTGCGGATGGTTTGCACCGTCATCGCGGTTGCCGTCTGATTGCGCAGTTCCACCTGCACGGCGCCGTAGGGGAGCCGGGCATAAACCTGCAGCACGTAAACCAGGTCCGGCTTGCCTTGCAGCCCGGTGCAAGTGACCGTGATCTGGCGGCCGGAGCCGAGTGCGTCGTTAAACGCAGACTCGGCGGCGCGGCGCTGCGGATAGTCGTTCGACCGCACCCATTGGTGATCGATCTGCGCCCCCACGCGCGCGCTCAGCACTACGTGGTTTCGCGCGGCGCGCAGGCCAAGCTGGTACGAGCCATCCGGCGCATTCACTGCCACGGTCAACTTGTCGTTGGCCAGCTGCTGCGCACCACAATGCGGGGTCAGCATCAGGCCTGCCACAACCCCCAATCCAACTCTGGCCATGCTTCTGACGATTTTCATGGAACTCCCTTCGGCCGATCGCGGCCGCATCGCAGCTCCGCCACTAAGCCAGGGTTTCCGTTTTGGCCTCCTGGCCACAAGCGATCGTACACCCAACCGTCCCCATTGGAGCCGTTGGCCTCATTTTTCCCATCCCGAGCGACTCCAGCGGCCCAGGAAGGGGCCAGCCCTGGCTCCTTCGTGATGGAGATAAGTTATTGACGCCCCGACCCCTTCCGACGCGCCAACGGCCACCCCGGCGCAAGCGAGGCTGAGTTTCCTGGCAAGGCGCGGCGCCTCAACCACACAGTGGTTTGGTTCACCGCTTTCACGACGCCAGAGGCATGACGAATTCATGGTGTTGCCATCGTCTGGGTCATGACGCCTGCAATATAAGGATGATCAACGGCGCAGCGCAGCCAGTGCGGTGCGGGCGCCGAGGAGATCAGGACTGGTCTCGAGCGCGCGGGCAAACTCCAGTTCGGCCTGGGTCCTGTCGCCAAGCCCGAGAGAGCCGAGGGCCAGCATGTAATGCGCATCGGCGAGTCGGGCCCTTGGCGGGCGTTGAGCAAGGGCTTCGTCCCGCCGAGCCGGCTGCGGGACAGGTTCCCGCAGTGCTTTCTGCCCGAATTCCAGTAGATTCCGAAAGATCGTCTGGGCCTCGTCGTTGCGGCTGAGTTTTCGCAAACTGAGGGCCTGATAGTACAACTGGGTCGCGGCGCGGCCGTCCGGCTGGGGTTCCGGACCCCCGGAGCCGCCATCCGGCATGGCCGGGCGCAAGCGCGTGGCTTCAGTAAACGATTGAGCAGCCCGCGCACGGTCGCCTAACGCTTCATAAGCTGCCCCGACCCAATAGGCGATTTCCGGGGTGGCGACGGCACTGTCGGACTCAACCGCAGGCAGCGTCGCGGGGATCGCGGCGGCTGCCTCGAAGTCCGCCAGGGCCTCCTTGGCACGCCCGGCCGCGAGCAGCCGCCGGCCGCGCAGAAGGTGGGCCTCGGTCCAGTGTTCCGCGAGGTTGAGATTGGGGCCTTCGGCGACGGCGAACTTACGTTCGGACAGCATGCGGATCGCATCGTCGTACTGGCCCATCGCAATGCTGAGAGCGATGAAGCGGTTCTGCGAATCGTCGCGCCGGGCGACAATATCGCGGTTGCGCGCGAAGAGCGGATAGCGCTTCTCGATGGGCGTGCCGGCCTGCTCGTAGAGCTCGTCGAGCTCGGTGAAATGCCGGGCGTATTTGGGAGCGAGTGAGACGGCCTTTTCGAGTTCCAATATCGCGCTGCTGATATCGCTCCCTGTCGTGCGGTGCGCGTAAGCGAAGGCGAGGTTGCGGTGGACGATGTTGAATTCGGGATCGAGCGCGGCGGCGGCTTCCCACAGGCTGGCGGCTTTCCCGGGCTGGATGTCGAACAGGAGATTGCCCAGATAATACGGCGCGCGCGCGTCACCGGGGTTGGCTTTAATCGCACTCTCCAGAACCGCGATTGATTCCAGCCGGAAGGGGAAGCAGTAGTCCGCGGGCATCCGCGCGGCGAGCCGGTAGTGCTCGAGGCTGCGGGCGCGATCCGCGTTGCCGGCATAGTAGAAGCCGAGGTAGTAGTGCACCATCGGATGCACCTGGCCGTTGCGAGAGTGGTCCGCGAAGCGCGCCAGCACACCGATCGCTTCGTCGAGCAGGCCGGCGTTCCCGTAATCGATGGCGAGTTCCAGGTAGGACTGCGGATCGTCGCGCATCCGCAAACGCAGCTCTTCCACCAGACGGGCGCCCTCGGGAGAACCCGCAGCCGAGAGAGCCAGTTCGTTCGCCGCCCAGAAATCGAGCGGGTCCACGGCCAGCGCAGCCTCCGCGGCCGATCGCGCCTCGGCCAGACGGCCCATCCGGCGCAGCATGGCCGCCTTGAGAGAGAACGCCTTGGTATCGAGGTTATTGCGCGAGATCGCCAGGTCGGCGAGTTCCAACGCGCGGGGTGCGTCGCCCTGGGCCGCCCGGACCTCGGCCGAGGCGAAGTTGGCGGCCGCGAACCAGGCATTGCTGTAGGCCGCCTTCTGAAAGGCGGCATAGGCCTCGTCGAGCCTTCCCTGCATTTTCAGCGCAAGGCCGAGGTAGAAGTAAGCCTCGCGGTCCTTGGGCTGCGTGTAGTTGTTCGTGAGCCGGGCGATGGCCGCCCGCGCCCGCTGCTCCGCCGGGCCGAAGAGCCCGCGCCTGCAATAGAGGGAAGCCAGCGCGGTGTTGGCGCGGGAGTCGCCGGGATCCCGCCGCAGCAGTTCCTCATAGTATTCGTCCGGCTCGTGGATGGGGCTGTAGAACTGGTCCAGACGCTGGCCCGCCAGGAACAGCTCATCGGCGGAGCGGATGTCTGCGGGAGGAGGCGGCGGCTGAACCGGCTCGGGGGGCGGCGAAGCCTTCGGCTTGGAGGGTTGATAAAAGATCAACTCGCGGCCGCCGGCGTTCAGGGACACGCGCAAGTCCTCGCGCCGGACACTCGCCGGCAGCGGCAGCTGGCGTTCGAAAGGCTTGGCCGGACCGATGTCCGCGACTTCCTCGAACAGCGTGCGGTCCCCAGCCTGGATGCGGGCCGTGGCGCCGCGAACTTCCACGGTAGTGTTGAGGGCAAAGTGGATCACGCCAGCGGCGTCGGTTTCGAGATTAAGCGCCGCATCGAGGTTCGCTTTCCTGAAGCCGCCGAGCTGCCGCACGGAGTACCAGTATTGGCGGAACACCTTGACCTCGTGCGGTTGGATCCAGCTGTAGTCCGGCTGGTTGTCCGTATAGCCGCCACCCATCAACTCGATGTAGGGGCCGTCGGTGTCGCTCAGGATCTGGTCCCACATGCGGCCGGCCGGACCGGCGCCCCACTCCCAGAACTTCTTGCCTGGAACCAGCTCATGATCAGCAATGTGGACCAAGCCAGCCTGCCGGCCGTGGTCGTAGCCACCAAAGAAATCCGACTCCGACTGCCAGGCGAACGTGGAAAAGAAGGTCCGGTGGTTCTTCCACCAACTGATATCCACTTTCCGATCGCCAGGCTCGCCGTAGTTTTCCGCCCCCACAGGCCAGCTCACGAACTGGGTCTTCCCATGGGAAGCGCCGTATTCGACGTCTTCCGGAAAAATCACCTGGTAGTTCTCGTCCACCGGGACGGCGGCATTGGCGAAGGCCAGAAACGTGTGGGGCAGCGGCGTGCGGTTGAATAGCTTCACAGTCGCCTCGATGTAGGATTTGTCGGGGTAGAGGGTAATGCCGACAATCCAGCGCATGCGATGGCGCAGTTCCAACTCCCCCACCCAGATGGTCTTACTTCCATCAGGGTTCTCGACGATTCTGTAGTCCACTGGCAGCAGTCCGGAAGCACGATGGATGTGGGGGATGTTCCACTCGACGCCGCCGGATGTCCACGCCCCGATCATCGACAGGATGCCTGGCTTGACGACGTGCTGCTCATAGAAGAACGGGTACCCGTTGGTCTTATCCAGGCCGGAGAAGATGCGGCCGCCCAATTCCGGGATGACGCACAGCTTGATGTAACGATTCTCGAGGTAGATGGCCTTGTAGGTCTTGTCCGCCCGCTGGTCGGTCAAGTTGTCGTAGAGCGGATAGGGGTAGATGTTGCCTTTGATCGCGACGTAGCTGCGGCCGGTGTAGAAGATCGGGTTCGGCTCACCGGGTCCCCACAGATACGTTGGGATCACGCGGGGCTCTTCCCAGACGCGCACCTGCGCCACAGCTGCGCCGACAAAGAAGAGAACTGCAGTCACCATCGCTGAAATCGGCCGCATGCATACAAGAATCGTCATTTCGGGCCCCCGGCTCCTCTGCAGCATACACCCGCCCCATTCCGGCGCGCCTACGGCCATCATGGGCAAGCCAGGCGGTGATTCTGGCGGGCGTGCGGGTCCCCAGGACACACACAACGAACAATCGCGCGTGAAGGGATGCCGCCTCCGAAACGGGATCTCTCACTTGAACAGCAACGGTGCAAACTCGTGCAGATCCGAGCGCCAGGTCTGCCATTCGTGGGCCGTGCCCGGCGACTGGTAAAACACGTTCTTGATGCCTTCCTGCTCAAGTTCGTCGTGAATGGTCAGCGCCGACTTCAGCATGCGCTCTTCGGCAGTGCCCGCGCCGAACCACAGCAGGTGGACTTTCCTATTGAACGCGGCCGGATCGGCGAACACTCCCGAGTAGGCCGTCTTTAAATCCTGCCCGCCGCGCAAGGGAGAGCTGAATGCGCCGATCCAGGAGAACTTGTCCAGGTGGGCAAGGGTGATCTGGAGCGTCTGCCCGCCGCCCATGGACAGCCCCGCCATGGCGCGATGGTCTTTGTCGGAAAGGGTCCGGTAGGTGGCGTCGATCATGGGGATCAGGTCATTGACCACCACCTGCTCGAAGAGACTGGGCTGCCCGGTCCCGCGGCCCTGCGTCGCGGGCGCCTGCGCCACGCCCGGTGCCGTGGCGTAACCCTGCTCCATGACCACAATCATCGGCTTGGCTTTGCCCTCGGCGATGAGGTTGTCGAGGATGAAGTTCGCGCGCCCCTGGTTTGTCCAGCCACGCTCATCTTCGCCGGCGCCGTGTTGCAGGTACAGGACCGGGTAGGGCGCCCGCGTGTTGCGGTCGTACTCCGGCGGCGCGTACACGTAGGCGCGCCGCCACGCCTGGGTGGTCTTCGAGAAATACCAGCGGACGCGCACGTCGCCATGTGGCACGTCTTTCGCCGCATAGAAATCCCCGCCAACGTCCGGAACCTCCACGCCGCTGCACTCCTTGCCCCAACCGAAATAAGTCTCGCTAGCCGGGTCGCTCATGGCCACCCCATCGACCAGGAACCAGTAGTAGTGGAACCCCGGGACGGCCGGCGCAGTGGTGATGCTCCACGTACCGTCGTCGGCCCGGGTCATGTCCATCGGGCCCCGGCCGAGGCCGTTATCGTCGCCTCCGGGCTGAAACTGCACTTTCTTGGCGTCGGGCGCTTTGAGACGGAACGTGACGCGCAGGTCCGAGTGGATGCGCGGGTACTCCGCGCCGCGCACGTTGGATGCCGCGGGCCGCGATTCGTCCGCCTGCGCCCAACAGAATCCGCAAACCAGGAGGGTACCATGCCCCTTGCGATCGTTTATAGGGCATCCTACGAGGCTTTAACATAGCAAAAGGCGATCCCCGGCAAAGCCCCAGCTCATTTCCCGCCTTTCCCCCAACTGGCGGCTCAGCGCACAACTGTTGGGCCTACCCCAACTCGGGTAGGAGCACATCAATCTAACCGGCGATTACCACTGGGACTCATCGCTGACCTTCGGTCCACATCGATTTTGACCGCTCCGGACCCACTGTGCACATGACTTCGCCGCAGCTGCTTAGCGTGCTTTAAAGCCAGAATCGTGTCTCCTCCTCATAGTGTTCAGGCCCTCGGGCCACCCAGGGCGATTAGCCTCTCTCGCACGCCATCGCGGTCCAAACCGGCCCAAAACTCCGCCGAACGATCTTCGGAGTACGGAATAATTGTAAATGGCTCTGCCCCAAGGGGACGTGGTATCTGTACGCGAAATGAAATGAATTCATTGTTGCTTTTCAATATTACTTCACACCCAGGCCATAATTCATGAGCAACTTCCTTGATACGATTTTCTTGGATACTCTTAGGAGTTTTCATATAACCAGACAATCTTGCTACCTATACGTTTGATAGTGCGGCTATCTAATCTCCTTCGTCTTGCTCTCAACCCGCTTGGCCGCAGCAAGTTCCGAGGGTGTCATGTGGAGAGCAACCGTGTCCCGGAGCTCCAAGGCCTTAGTATGTTGCTTGCCAGTGGTGCCCCACGCCGCAAGGCTGAACATTACGTGCGCCTTGAGGAAGCTCTTTTCCACGCCCCGGCCCAAAGAGCAGAAAATGCCGTAGTTGAGTTGCGCGTCATGGTTGCCCTGTTCGGCGGCCTTGAGCCACCAGCGGGCAGCCTCAGCATAGTCTTGGTCCACGCCAACACCCTCGTTATACATATTCCCGATCAAGAACTCCGCATCGGAGTTCCCCTGCTCGGCGGCTTTGCCTAACCATCTGGCAGCCTCAACGCCGTTCCTTTCCACCCCCTCGCCGTGGAAATACGCTAAGCCGAGTTTGGACTGGGCGTCGGCATCGCCCTGTTCCGCCGCCTTACGCCACCACCGGGCAGCCTCCGCATACTCCTTAGGTACGTACGCGCCGCTCTGGTAAAGGCTGCCGATGGCGTCTTGCGCTTCAGGATTGCCCTGTTCTGCGGCCTTGCGCCACAAGCGGGCTGCTTCTGCACGGTCCCGCGGTACCCCCCGTCCCTGGGAATACAAGAGTCCAAGGGAGAATTGCGCCTCGGGGCTGCCTTGGTCCGCAGCCGTACGGTACCAGCGCGCTGCTTTGGTGTAATCCTTTGGCGCGCCCTGACCTTGCTCGCACATCCAGCCAAGGAGGAGTTGTGCCTTGACGCTGCCCTGATCGGCAGCCTTGTGAAGCCACTTGGCCGCTTCGACAAAGTCTCGCGGCACGCCGTCGCCCTTGTAGTAGGTGGTGCCTAGGCTGAATTGTGCATCCGGGCTGCCCGGCTGTGCCTTTCTGCGGAGCGACTCCAACGATTCTGCGGGGGGCTTGTTTTGCGCGGAGGGTTGGGGTTCTGTGTGGTGCTGCTTTGTTTTCGTGATGCTCAAAATCGCGGCTAGGGCGACGAGCAGAACGAGTATTACAGTTGCAGCCAGAAAGACTGGGTTGGAGCCCGAGATACGGAGGATTGGCCCAAATAGACTTGATCGCTTCGTAGGATGTGTCTGACCTGCTGCCGATGCGCCGACGTTGGAGGTGAGTTCCTCCGACAAGCGCTGTCCACAGCGCTCACAGAACGCGGCATCGCCGGACGCCTCCTGACCACAACGACGGCAAAACATCGCTACCTCCTGATCTGACGCTGCTTGTGATTAAAACAGATTCAGAAGGTCTTGAGGGTGCGGCTCTGGTAAGTATCGATGGAACAATCCGCACCGGTGTTGCCGACGCTGGCCTCCAGGTCAGTACTCGTCCGAAAGAAGGAACGTCGTTACGCTGACCATTGCCGCGGCGCTGAGCATCACCACGACGAGCCTCTCCCCACCACTGACCCCGAGCCCAGCTCCGCTCCATCCGCGGTAGGCGGAGACAACTGGGTGCAGCGAAATCGAACGACTAGGAGGTGATGGTCGGCAACGTGTCCGTGGAATGCGATGGAGAGGAAGGGTTTGCGAGTCTTGGCTTCTTGAGGCAGTGTGAAAGTGGCGCTTGTACGAGCCATCCCGCCGCGTCCGAACGCAACGTGGGCCAACTGTGCGCGAACGGCGGCGCCCGTGGCGCCTTTTGGGCCCACGTGAGCCTTGCGCTGGCTTCCAATATGACAGAGTATCGCCCCAGACGCAGTGGATGCGCGATGAAACACGTCAACACCACTATCCGGCGCGTAATGAGTCAAACGAGGAGGACGCAGTGCTGCGGCGTTGCGCTAATCCGGGCGGCAGAGATGACGTCCATCGTCCGGCAGTGCATTCTGAGGGCGAGCTTACACGGTCGCGCTCAGAGTGGTCGGATCTCTGAAACGGAGGCGGTCTGTTATGCTTCCAGGTGAACGGGAATCCATTTTGGAGTCCCCGCACTACAGGTCGAAGTCGGTTTCTCCGAGATGCCGCACTAGACGAGATACCGCACCAGATCGGAATGATTGAATGCCAGATCAACCCGCACATCCCTCGAAGCCTGAATCTCTCGATGAGATCGTCAGCCACAGCGCGGTGACCATTGCCGAGCAAATCCGGGCCGCAGCCGCCTGGGCCAAATCGGAAATGGATCTCCAAATTGAAGTTGCGGCTAAACTCAAGGACTTCGCCCGCCGCGCACAGATCAAGCTCGAAGGCCACCACAACGTCACAATTGCCATGGGCAGGCCGGACTCCGTCTATGGCAGCGTCATCGTCGAGTACAAGGATCCCAAATACCTCTCGCCCAACAAGGACGCAGCTCCGAACAAGGCTCTGATCGAGCAACTCAAGCGGCGATTTTATGACATGCGCCGGGAAGAAAATCGCGACTGGAAGACCATGTTTGGCGTGGGCACGGACGGGAGCTACTTCATATTCCTCCGCTTCCGGGACGACAAATGGACCGACCAGGAGCCGCTGCCCGTCGACCGCTACTCCACCGAGCGTTTCCTCTGGGCGCTTTACAACCTGGGTCAGAAAGGAAAGCCCTACCAGCCGGAATACCTGCACGGCGATTTCGGGTCAGAGAGTCCGGCTGGCCTGGCCCCTGAAGGCGTTCTAACTCTTTACGAGGAGATTCTGAGCACAACAAACCCTAGGGCAGGAGTCTTCTTCGACCAGTGGAAGATCCTGTTTGGGGAGGTCTGCGGGTACGACGTTGAAAACCTGTCCGACAAGCTCAAGAAGCTGGCGGAGTTCTATGGGGTGACGGGGAAAACCCAGCCCGCCCAGCTTCTTTTCGCAGTCCACACCTATTACGCGATTCTCATTAAGCTATTGGCGGCTGAAATCGTGAGTTTTTTCAATCCGTGGATGCCCCGCCAAGTGGAGAAGCTTCAAAGTGCCACCACGCAGACCAAGTTACGGCGGGATCTACAGGAATTGGAGCGCGGCGGCATTTTTCACCAGATGGGCATCACCAATTTCTTGGAAGGTGACCTATTCTCCTGGTACCTGGACGTGTGGAGCGACTCCATTCAGGCGCTGGTTCGCAAGATGGTCACCAAGCTTGATGACTACAACCCAGGCACATTTTCGGAAGACCCGGTGCAATCCCGTGACTTGTTGAAAAAGCTGTACCAGCAACTATTTCCGAAATCGGTGCGGCACGATCTGGGCGAGTATTACACACCCGACTGGCTAGCGGAGCATGTGCTGAACGAGCTTGGGTATGAAGGGGACCCTGATAAACGGCTCCTTGACCCTGCTTGTGGTTCCGGCACGTTCCTAGTGATCGCGATCAACCGCATCCGTCATTGGTACGATTTGAATCGCGAACACTGTGCCTACGATGAAGGTGAACTACTGAGAAGAATTCTAGCCAACGTCGTTGGGTTTGATTTGAACCCTCTGGCTGTCATGGCCGCGCGGACTAATTATCTAGTTGCGATCAAGGGTCTGATCCATCATGTGGACCACGTGGAGATTCCAGTCTACCTTTGCGATTCCATCATGACCCCTGCAGAGTATGGTGATGTGTTTGGTGGTACTCATGGCACTGTCGCTGAAGTGCCGTGCAGCGCCATGAAACCGCCGTACTTACTTGTTCCGAAGGAGATAGTGAGCAACCCGAGAGAGGTGGCGAAGTATGCGGAGGCCCTGGAGGATTGTGTGAAGAAGGGTCTCTCATCTGAAGAATTCCTCGCTCGCTGCCGCGACGAAGGGCTGAGCATTACTGCTACTGAGTCACACACCGATCTGTATCAAGAACTCGTTCGCTTGGAGCATGACCCAAGGGGCAGTCGAAACGGTATTTGGGCCAGGATTATCAAGAACAACTTCGCACCCCTGTTCGAGGGCAAAGAATCATTCGATTATGTTGTGGGCAACCCGCCTTGGATCAACTGGGAGGGTCTGCCAGCAGCCTATCGGTCGGGATCCGAGCGCGCCTGGCACCAGTACGCACTCACGGGCTCAATTCCGCTGAAGAAGCGCCAAGCGAGTGGTAAGTCAAAGACTGACATTTCCATTTTGATGACTTACGTTTCATGCGATGCCTACCTTAAACCTGGCGGATCACTCGGATTCGTTATTACTCGGACCGTTTTCCAGTCCGAGATCGGAGGCTGGCACTTCCGCCGGTTCAGCTTACCTGATGGTACTCGTCTCGGTGTTGTGCGCGTCGATGATTTCGACCGCCTCAAGCCGTTCAGAGGGAGAGCTGCAAACGCCACTGCGTCATTCATCATGAGGAAGGCCGTCGAGACTAAGTATCCGGTCCAGTACGTGAGATGGGAACCGACCGCGAGGGGCATAGGAGATGAGGACGACACATTGGCCGACGTGCAGTCCGGCGCCCGGAAGTTAGCCTGGGTTGCGTACCCGGTACGAAAGGAGTGGCCTCAGTCCTCGTGGCTCGTCGGACCTGCGGCATGTATCGACATTCTGCGGGACTTCATTGGGGCGTCGCCTTATGCACCATTCGCACGGGAGGGCGTCAACACGAGGGGAGCAAATGGAGTCTATTTTGTTGATGTACTCAAGGCAGATACTTTCTTTATTGTGCGGAATCGAGCGCACGATGGAGATGAAGACGAACGAGTACCGACAGTTGAGCGGCGCGTCGAACTGGATTATGTCTTCCCACTGTTGAGGGGGCGCGACGTTGGCAAGTGGTCCGCGTCACCGGCAGGAGCTATCGTGCTACCGCACGACCCCGATCATCCTACGGAACCAATTCCATTCCGCAGTCTAGGGAAGGGTGTTCAGGGTTATCTCGGTGAATTCAAAGGAAAGCTTCAAAGTAGGAAGAAGTTCAGAAACTTTGACCCCAGCAAGGCGGATTGGCACGGTCTTTACTCAGTTCTTGAGGCCACGTTCGCACCTTACAAAGTTGTCTGGAAGGAGATGGCTAGCGGCTCCGTCGCCAGCGTAGTGGAACCTTACAGGATGGCGGTCGGTATGATGCCCAAAGTCGTAATACCCGATCACAAGCTCATGATTATTCCAGCCACAACAATCGAAGAGGCATACTTTATCACCGCGATCCTGAATTCAACCGTCGCGCGGTACCTCGTACTTTCCTTTGCGATTTCCACTGGCATTTCCACTCACATCTTGGACAAACTCCCAATTCCACAATTCGACCAGAGGGTTGCTTTGCACAGCCAGGTCAGTCAGCTCGCAATGCAATGCCATACTTTGACCAAAAGTGGAGATAAGGACGGCGTACGCATGGCCGAGGCTTTGATTGACAAGGCCGTGGCTAAGCTCTGGCATATAAATAGCGATCAACTAATTACAATTCAAAATACAGTTCAACACGTTGGCGGAGAGGCTGAGGAGGAAGAAGTTTCGGCAACAAACGGCAATCTTGCATGAGAACTTATGGCTGATCTTGAAATATCTGAGACTCCTGCGATCGAACCCGGCGTCCATGTCCGCAGCCTGAACCCGATTTATAGACCTTACGGCGTCGGAAAGGTCCAAAAAATCCGGGGCGATCTCTGCAAAGTCGAATTCAACCCTGGCGTCTTCTCGAAGCCCCCTCATCGCTCCATCAACTACCTGCTGAAGGTCGCGGAACTCGAAAGGTGCCCAACGCCGTTGGAACTCTCTCAAACGGGGCAATGGGAGGAACCCTGGAAGTTCGACTTACGGCAGATGGCGGCACGCTTCCTGACGCTCAACAAGGGCGGACAGCTCTCCAACGCTCGCACGGAAATCCTGCCTCACCAGATCTTCACCGCCTTTACCGTTGTCTCAAGCCCCCGGCGGCGATTCATGCTCGCTGACGAAGTGGGTCTCGGTAAGACCATAGAAGCGGGCATGGTGTGGCAGGCGTTGGCCCAGCGCGGCAATGCCAGCCGGACGCTTGTCATCACGCCGGCAGGACTCACTCGCCAATGGCAGGAGGAGTTCGAGGACAAGTTTCAAGCCCACTTCGAGATCTTCGGAAGGGATTTCACCGCCACCAACCCCCGTACCTGGGACCTGCGGGCCTCCGCAATCGCGTCGCTCGACCGCTTGAAGCGGAAAGAGCACAAGAGGGTGCTTCTTGAAAACCGCAAGTGGGACCTGATCATCTTTGACGAGGCGCATCGGCTGAGCGCGAAGGAATACGGAAGAAAGACGGACAAGACGCAGAACTACCAACTCGCGGAAGCTCTGCGGGATTACACAGACGCCCTGTTGCTGCTGACTGCAACGCCGCATGCTGGCGATCCAAACCACAGCCGCTTCATGAACCTGGTCCGGCTGCTCGAACCGAACGTGGATTTCTCGCCATTGATTGATGAGGGGCTGTTCAGAGCGGACGGGGCGGTGCCATATTCCGAGCTTATCCTCCGCACCCCAAAGCTTAAGGTGACGGACGCTGAAGGCAAAGTGGTTTTCAAGGGTCGGCTCACCCATCCATTGGCCTTCACGATGTACGCCGATGAGAAGGAGTTCTACAGCGCCGTCGATGGCTACATCCGCACGGGCTACAACTCTCTGGAACAGGTTGAAGACCCGATGCACCGCCGCGCGGTCGGGTTCATCTTGACGACGTTTCAAAAACTGAACGCTAGTTCTACGCGTGCCATCAAAGCAGCCTTGGAGGGCCGCCTAAAGCGCCTGGAAGAAAAGCTGGACAGCCTGGCTCCCGAAGAAGAGGAAGAAGAGCAGGACGAACGCTACCAGGGCGAGCTTGACGAAAAGAGTGCGCTGAAGAGCGGCCGGCAGATTCTCGGTGATGAAATCCACGTTCTTAAGAACCTTCTGGCGATCCCGGTCACGCGTGAGAAGAAGATCGACGACCTACAGGACCTCTTGAAGCGGATTGACCAAGAAACGCCTGGTGCGAAAGTCCTCATCTTTACCGAATACAGGCGCACGCAAGAATTCCTGCAAGAGCGGCTGGAAAAATGGTACGGGGCGAACACGGTCGTATTGATCAACGGCGACATGGAACTGGAGGGCAAGACCCCTGAAGCTGAGAGCAAGCGCCGCAGCCAGCAGCTCTTTCGCGACGATCCGTCTGTGCGATTCCTGGTGTCCACCGAAGCGGGCGGCGAGGGCATCAATCTTCAGTTCTGCTACATCGTGGTGAATTACGACCTGCCCTGGAACCCCATGCGCTACGAGCAGCGGGTTGGCCGCGTCTACCGTTACGGGCAGGACAAGGTGGTGCAGATCTACAACCTGAGAGCGAGGGGCACGGTCGAAGACACGGTCCGGTCCTACTTTGAACAGCGCCTGAGGATAGCTGCCAAGGCGCTGCAAGCCGTAACAGGAGAAGACCCCGAAGAACTGATTGCCAGCTTGAACGGCGAACTGGGGGCGGAGATTGAGCCCGACGATATTTATAAGCGCGCTCTCGTGGAAGGAACATTGAACAAGCAGACCAAAGAGGAGATTCAAGAGGCCGTGCGCCGGGCACAGCAAGCCTACGAGATTGCGACACAGAGCCTGTTTCGCGACGTATCGAGCTACAGCTTTGACAAGTACCAAAAGGAACTGGCGAGTCCGGTCGGCCTGAAGAACTTGGAGGACTTCACGCTAAAGTACCTGGGGCGGGAGAGGCGACAAGTTCAGCGCAGAGATGGGTTGTATGAGTTCCTCACGCCAGAAGCACTCCAGGAGTACAGGTTGCAGGAGCGGTACAAGACGGTGACCTTTGACCGTTCGGTTGCCATTAAGAACCCCCAGGCCCAGTTCTTCGCGCTGGGGCATCCCTTTGTGGATGCCATGCTCCAGAAGGTGGGGGATTACAGCTTCGGCGGGCATGCCGCTGTGCGCCTGATCGGAGTTCCTCATCTCGATCCGGGTAAGGCCAGGGCGGGAATCCAGTTCAACTTCATCGTCCGTTCGCGTGTGGAGCGCGAGGATGGTAACGAGTACCTTTTTGATTGCTACACGGTCGTGGTCCGTGCTGACGGCACCGTCGATGATCAGTTGGCTTCCTGGGCTGCCAGTGAATACAGCAAGGAAGGGCCTCTCCCTCCGCAGGCGCAGCGCCAACTACAGGACCTTGAGAGTCTGTCCCTCGAAGAAGCCTACCAAGTCGCTAAACGCAATCTCGAAGGACGATTTCGGCTCTGGGATTGGGACGAAGACGTGGATTTGATTGGCGTGGCGAGATTGATTGCAGTCGCTGCCCAGTAGTTCAGGCATCATTCAACGGACTCCACTGCTGACCACAGCGACGTTTTACACGGCCACATTTACCGTGACGTCTAGGCCCCCCGCGCGGGGGGCGTGGATTGGATGTTATGCCTACATAAAACGACCGCACTTCCGCCAACGTTGTCGTCAAGCGGAGTGGTGATTTCGACGTCGCCAGACACCACGGCGCCGACGTGCATAACGCAGCGGTTCAACTGGCCGCCGACAGCGCATGCGCTATGTGTCTGCTAGTTGGCAGACGTTGATGGGCGAAGCTAGACCGCGACCCTCAATTTGATTCCATCGTTCGGCGCGTGAATCAGATCCTGCCTGGTGCCGAGATACCGTTCGGTCGTCTGGACCGACGAGTGGCCGAGCAGCAACTGGATCTGCTCAAGCTCGCCACCTGCGGCGCGGCACATTTGAGCGCAGCTGCAGGCCATGAGGAGAGATTCCAAGAATACCTGCCGCCGCGTATGGCTGAAGGAGCTGCCAAACGACCTTTTCGCTCATGCGTTCGCCCCGTACCTGGTCCGCGTGGTTGATCGGCCGGAGCACATGGCCCTCGCCTACGCCCCGAAGTACGGAGAAGCCGAAACCGCTGCCGGCCTCTTCCCCAACCGATCGGCCCTTCACAGGTCAATTGCAATCACTTCGTGATCCGAAATCGAATCGACAGTCAGAACCACCCATCCGTTTGTTTCCCGGACCTGTGGCGTCCGCCCGCTGACGAGGAGATGAACGGCCTTCGCTGGGCGTCCCTCGGGCAGCCGGACCCGCACTCGTTGCGCGGGAAGTGGGATCAACTCGCGCACCGGCCCCTTCATCATCATTGGATTGGTGAGATTGACCAGGTGCACCGTCATCGACTCCTTCTGACGCCACACTGTCACGTCGAGCATGCCGGGCCCCGTAACCTCCACCGGACGCGGCTCGTTCGTAGCCCAATCCACGGCGTTCCGCAGCAGCTTGAAGTGGTCCGGCGAGAGCACCTCCCAGAATGTCCGGTCGATGTCCCACGGGAAATAGACAACACGGCCCAGGCCCTCCTGCCGCACATACACTTGCGCAATGTCCGTCCTCGCGACCCGTGGGTACACCTGCTCCATCGGCAGGTCCGGGTACGAAGGGATCAGCGTCAGCGGCGGATTGGGGTACTTTTCAAGGGTTCTCACGTGGACGCGGGAGACACCGTTGATGATTCGCTGCGCATCTTCGAGGCCGGCGAGAATCGGGTGGCGCTCACCGGAACTCGCAGCGGATTCGAGCCGCAGATACGAGTTCTGCATACGGGCGTCGAGCGCGTTATCGTAGGAGGCGCCAAAGAGGTTGCTGAGCCCGAAGTCGCTCCGGCGCACGCCCCACTCGTCGTACAACGAAGTCTCATAGGTCGCGACGACGCCCCCGCCGCCACGCACGAACTCGCGAATCCGGTCGCATTGAGCCGTGGAAAGCGCCGCGATGTTCGGTAGGATCAAAACCTTGAACTGGCTGATGCGCGCCGGGTCGAGAAGCCGGTCGTGGACCATCTCGAAAGGGATGCGGGCCTCCACCAGCGCCTCATAA
>Ga0182030_10013109_pt1 | contig 16529 bp, 12 predicted proteins | sample 812S3MmetaG_FD_121299 | JGI IMG/M metagenome (GOLD analysis project Ga0182030, IMG submission 121299) | Permafrost microbial communities from Stordalen Mire, Sweden - 812S3M metaG (Illumina Assembly) | ecosystem: Environmental > Terrestrial > Soil > Wetlands > Permafrost | place: Sweden...
CGGCGTTGCTGACAACTGTCACACGTTGCAGGTTTCCACGGAACTTAGTCAGAAATAGTGTTCTTGACCAGGGACTTCAGTGGGCCGTGCAGGACTTGAACCTGCGACCCCTTGCGTGTCATGGGTTCGTGCGGCGAGAATCAATGTTCGTGGTTGTCAACCGATGTAAGGAATCGTTGGGGTGTCGTACACGCTCTGGGATCATGTCTTGGTGGACCAACGATCACCTTCGGAAGCAAACTGCTCCCCGCATTGCTCACCGTTGATGAATTGGGCAGATATTGGTCAGATGTCAAAAGAAAAGGAATCCGGCAATCTCAGGTTTTGAATTTCTGATGGTTCGATTTTCCAGAGTCCATTTCCATACTCTCTAGCGTGTTCCTTCAACGTCACAATAAATTGAGGGCTTCTCAACGCTTCAACAAGTTGGTCCGGATCAACTCCGTTTCTTGGAAGAATAGCAATCCAATTGTTCAATGGCACCGCTCCAATGAGATTGCGCATGAAGCTAACCGAGCTCTTGTTGAGATAGCTCATCACAATTGGAGCATCAAAGTTCGTTTCAAGGTCGTACCAGGGTCGCTTTGCCTTCACGCGCTGCATCACCAAATACCTGCTCTCGACGGCAAACGTTTTTTGACCTTCAAGGAGATAGTCCGCCAACGGCCCTGAACTCCGTGGCTTACGAGGGCTGAAAAGCCATTTTGGAGTATCTGTCGACAATGCTTGGAAGGCAGGCTCGTCAAGCGTCAGCATGTGCATCTTCTTTGGCGAGGAAATACATGGCCGCAGAGAACTCAATCCAATATTCCACTTACGCCTCGTAGATTCGCTGATCACGAAGAATGCATTGCAACCCGTGGCGAGTCCCCTACGAACGTTGGCAAGCTCCCCAAGAGGCTGACCCGTCAAACTTTTAACTGGTCCCCTGCTCCACTTCGCATCCGTTGAGAGTTGAACATTGTCGCCCGCGTCTGGATTATCGAGAAGCTGGTCAATGTCGCGGCCTTCGACACTGTTCGATTGAAGTACTCTCGTCTGAAATTTACTTCTTACTCCCTTTTTAATCAAGGTAATCGATGCTGTTGTGTTCGCGTGATCGAACAATAATTCTGAAGCAGAGATGTTTACGATCGCTTCCACTGATGACGATTCCAGTAAGTAGTCTTTTATCAAACGCGCAGATTTTGTATCCATCCAGTTACTCGGAGTGAGGAATGCCAATCGAGCTCCGGCGCTTGAAACTTCCAACGCCCGAAGTAAAAACAGAACGTGCATCGACGCCTGACGATTAAAATTCGTCCCAAGTCTTTCGCTGAATCCGAGATGAATTAGTGACTTTTCATCCGAAGACATCAGTTGATTTCGCGTGTACGGAGGGTTGCAGATAACTGCGTCTGGTTGTTCTTCTAGGTCTTCCAACAGAAAATTGGAACATCTAATTGTTGTATTTCGAAGCGATCTCAGTCTCATATTCTCCGTTGCCATGAGAACGGCCAATGGATCAACATCGATTCCGAGCATGTGAGTACCTGCAATGGATTCGTGTGAGGCAGCTATCAGCAGGGATCCTGAACCGCATCCGGGATCCAAGAGCAGGCTTGGGCTGTCGGCGAGCACCCATCTCGCCATAACCCTGCCGATATCGATTGGGGTGAAGTACTGTCCGAGGAGTCGCCTCTCGCTCTTTGGAATCGCCATCTCAAATGCCGTGCCGATTACGTCGGATCCATCGGTCCACGCCTTGTTGCCAACCGCAATTCCCAGCTCTTCGAGCACACTTTCAAACGCAGCTCGTGACGTGTCCTCTGATCCCCGTTTCCAAAGGATCTGCACTCTGTCAACAAGTCCAATTGCGGCCTCGTTTGGTGCTGACACATCCACCAATCTATGCTCAGCGGAAGGCGAAACTCGGCTCAACTTCGTGGCAATTGACTTAGAGCTGATTGGTGACAAGAAAGTTTCACTCTAGGCGATCGGGGAGAGCCAAAGATGCCTCAGATTACCCAGCAGCAGAGAATCGCTCGAATCGAGCAACTGCTGAAAGCGCTCAACACTGATCCGCCCGAAAAACATGAAACTGTGCGGCTACCTTGGCCAGGGCAAGACCTTCTCTGCCCCGTGATCCGAATTGGTGCCGACGAAGTACTTTTGAACCCTCGCTCGCACAGAGTCAGATCTCAGCTTGAGGATGATGTCGAATGGAAAGAAGTTAGTGCCGACCCACTTGGTCAAACAGCTCAGAGAATTATTGAAAGGTTCGTGCGAGGTGCTCGCAAGCCGGATGACTTAGCTGGACTTAGAGATTCTCTTCTCAAGGAAGGTCAAGCAGAGCCAGGAGTGATGACCTTTGATGGCGTATTGGTCAATGCGAATACACGGGCCGTCGTTATTAGAGAATTTGATGATCCGGCAAAAAAATATCTTCGAGTTGCGGTATTGCCCAGCCATGCATCACCCGACGAGCTCTCGCTTCTGGAACTACGACTTCAAATGCAGAAGCCTCTCAAGGTCGATTATTCGCTGACCAACGAGTTGCTCTTCATCGAGGAGCTTTCCAGTGAACGGGAATTGAAGGATGGCCAAATTGCGAAAGAGCTTCGAATATTTCCGGAGAATGACAAAAAAGGCGCAGCAGAAGTCAATCTGCGACTCAAACTTCTCGATTTAATTCGCAATCTTCAATTGATACCAAGCCAACGTATCCCGATAACTTTCTTTGACAGACTTGGTTACGAACAACTACGTGAGGTGTATCGCATACATCAAGGATTGCTGGCGCGAGATGATGTTGAAGCGCAAAACTATTTGGAAGCGTTCTTGCTGACAATCGCAACCGGCATCACTCCGGTTCACAAAATTCGAAAAATTGACGCGGATTTCATGGCTAGTTACATGCTCCCACAGCTCGAGGAAGACGAAATGGTAGGTCCGCTTGCGCTGCAACTAACGACCGAACCCTCCAGCAATGCACCTACTCCAAAGGGTGCGAAAGCACTATTGGGTGATCGTGAGAATGAATCGGGTGACGAGGTTCGAGTCGATGTTAAACGATTAATTGATTTCGTGACAGGAAGTGAAAACACAGTTGTCGTTCCGAATTCAGTATTTCGATTTCCAAAAGAAGTGGTCGTCGACGCCGTCAAATCAGCCATCTCTTCAGGTTTGGTCGAAAAAGGACGCGACGTCCGCGATGAGAACAAACTGGATGCGCCTATCGGAGCGGTTAAGGGCGCGACCAACTCGATGACTCGCGCGGTCGAAGCACTTACTTCGGTCGCGTCTGATCCTGAATTCGACGCCAAAAGAAGAAAATCATTGGAAGCGGCATTCAAACGACTCAGTCGTACGTTCAAGGCTCTCGATGCCGCATTAATCAAATACGAGATTAAGGGAAAGTAGACAATACGTCCGGTTGCCTTTTCTTTCGCCTCAGTTCAACTCAGCCTGGGATAACTATCGAACGCGACGCTTTCGTTCCCATCGAGCTGTGGAAATCAATCGGACGCAACATATCAGCGGGCGTCAATTCGTCAACAAGCGAATCGATGGTTGTCGTCTCGATAGACGAATTTCTCGGCTCAAGAAAATGGCTCGGCCGGATGTTGACAACTCATAGTTGCGAGGGCGAGTTCGATAGTGGAGTAGTTGCGTTGCTCGAACGATCTGACTCAGAGCGGATAGAGGTCGACCGCGCACTCAAAAATGAAATCGCATCGATTTCTCAGACAACGATTGATCACTGGCTAAGTGAGACCAGATTCATAAGACCGCTTCGAGATTTTCAGCGGCGGGATTTGGCAAAGATTATTTCTCTGTCGCACGGCGCAAATTTTTCGGTGCCCGGTTCGGGCAAAACAACGGTGACGTACGCCGCTTATGAGATTCTTCGAGCGCGCAATCTCGTCGACAAACTTCTCGTTGTCGCACCACTCTCGGCATTTGACTCATGGCAGGACGAAGCTAATGAGTCAATGGACCCCGTACCCAGAGTCGAGAGATTCGAAAACGCGATGCCAAGATTGGCCGAAGTCATACTGATCAACTATCAGCGACTCGCCAGCAGAAAAAGTGAAATATTTACGTGGCTTTCCAAGAACAGGTGTCATCTCGTATTGGACGAGGCACATCGAATGAAACGCGGTCGCAACGGCGAATGGGGCGCAGCCTGTCTTGATTTGGCTCAATCTTCAGTAAGGCGCGATATCTTAACTGGGACTCCAGCGCCTCAGCACCCCTCAGACTTCGATGCCCTTTTGAGTTTTCTGTGGCCTCATCAAGCAACAAGAATTCTGCCGGTGAGCACTTTTGAGATATCTCCTTCACCTTCGTCAATGATTGAGATATCTCAAAGAATTCGACCACTTTTTGTCCGCACAAAGAAGGACGAACTGGGTTTAGAGCCGCCAACTCTTCGAGTTGAAGAAGTCACGATGAACCCCGTTCAGCTGAGAATCTATGAAGCCGTGCGAACAAGGATGAAGAATGAAATCCGTTCAAAACGGTTGGAAGCGATTGATTTGCGAGATCTGAGCGATGTTGTCATGTACATGTTGGAAGCGGCCACCAACCCCGCCCTTCTCGCATCGGCAATCGGAGAAAGTCCTTCGTCGACAAGTTGGCCATCAATTCTCATTCCAGAAAACAGTTCCATGGCAGAATTGATTGCGTCATATGCTTCATACGAAGTGCCAATAAAGTTTGAGAAACTGGCGGCGATGATTGCCCAAAATGCCTCTGTTGGGCGCAAAACATTAGTTTGGACTAATTTCGTTGCCAACCTTGTCGACCTTCGCGATCGCGTGCTTGCTCCATATTCTCCGGCCGCAATCTATGGTGCAATTCCGTCGAGCGCGGACGCAGTCCCTGGATCACGCGAAGGCGAGGTCTCTAGATTTCGATATGACGACGAATGCATGGTGTTGATTGCGAACCCCGCTGCAATGTCGGAAGGCATCAGCCTTCACCAAACATGTCATGACGCGATCTACGTTGACAGAACCTTCAACGCCGGACAATATCTGCAGTCCCTGGATCGGATTCACAGGCTCGGACTTCAGCCAGGAACGGAAACGAGAATAACTTTTCTCGTTTGCAGAGACACTATCGATGAAACCGTTGACCACCGAATTAAAGTGAAGGCTGAACGACTGAGCGTCATGCTCGACGATCCAAACCTTGTAACAATGGCGCTACCGGACGAAGACTCATATGGAAGTTGGGTCGACGATGAAGACTTAGATGCCCTTTTCGGACATCTCAACAGTGAGTGAACATCCCATTTGGGCTGGCATTTCGGGCATTCCCACAATGCATGCCGTGCAATCTGCCATTCAGGTCGCATTGATTGTTGGACTCAACGCGTCGTTTCAAGTTGACGCGCAGGAATCGTATTGGAAACGAGCGGCAGGTGGAGAATTCGGGCCGATTGATTTTACACTTGGGGAACAGTTACTAGTTGACTCTGGACTAATTGAACGTCACGACGGCTTATTGGACCCAACTTTCAAGTTGAATTCTCTCCTGGATGGCGACGAAGATGACGCGTTCATGTTCGTTGTCTCACACCTACCGACTGCAGAATTTGACATCGACAGTGTTGAAAAAGAGTTACAGAACACTTCACTCGACCAAGATCAACGATCAAGAATCACCGAAACGATAATCCGCAAGTTCCAAGATGAAAGGACAAAACTTATTGGTCAAATCGGTGAAGAGGTAGTCGTCAAAGCCTGTCGAGACGAACTGCGGAGCATGGGTCGTCCTGATTTAGCCCGTAAAGTCCGCCAAGTGAGTCTTGAGAATGATGCCGCCGGATACGACGTGATGGCACCGCGCGTTGCGGGAATGGATCGCCTTCTCGAAGTAAAAGCAACGACATCGAAGAGTGATCCAGTGAGTTTCTTCATTTCACGAAATGAGTCACGTGTGGGTATTCAAAATAGGAATTGGGCAGTCGTAATCTGCGGAGAAATCGACATTGAAACCAGAAGCGGCGTTTTACTCGGCTGGCTGGCATCCGCTGACATAAGTCGGGAATACCCACAAGATTCTTCTGAGCGGTGCTCCTGGGAATCCTCGAAAATCGCGATTCCGATGGTTGAATTGAAGCCGAATCTGCCAAGCGCAATTCAATAGAGCAGTAGCCACAGCACGATTATTCAGGTAAGTAACGTGGCCACGACGACAGTTTGGCTAGATGCCAATCGTTCACCAGGTCTTTGTAAATCGATCTGGGTTTCCCAGAGGAAAGGTGACAAAACCCAGCGCGGGTGATTCAGACAAACAAATGAGCCGCATTAACATCAGCCAATCACCGTCCTGTTGCAAGGTCCGCATGTGAGAGCACTCGAAGGTTCGATGCCGATTCAGACTAAAAGTGAGTACTTTGTTGGGAACGACAACCTGATAAGGGTGGCAACTGAATGTTCCTTCAACACTTCGAAGTTAAGAACTACATGATTCACCGTGACTCGAAAATAGATTTAGATCCAATCACCGTTTTTGTTGGCGCAAATAACGGTGGAAAGAGTGCGCTCTTTGACGCTCTCATAAACTTCTCGATGGTATCAAGAGGAAAAATATCTCAAGCATTTGCACCGGGACCTTTTTCTTACGATGCGATGAAATATCATGGATCTGGAAAAGTTGCGCGAATCAGTTATAACGCAGTGCTGTCTGAATCATCGAATAGCACTGACACGATTTCCTACTCCATATCGTATGGATATTCTAAATCGTCTGGATTCATGATTCATGATGAGACTATTTTTGATGAGACAGGTTCGATCATCTTCGATAGAAGTGATTCGGAGATGTATCCCATGGGAAAGACATCAACTTACTTAAATAACGAACAGAGCATTTTCGCCGCCATTCGGCAGGCACAGCACAGAAACGATTATGTCGAAACAAATTCATTGGTGACAATGGTGGCGCGCGACGTTAGTCGAATAAGTATGTATCGACTTGATCCGGCCAATCTCGAGCGACCTTCTCGGCTTCTCGACACAGTCAATGACGAAGCAACTCGATCCATTGTCCCGCGACTCTCGTATAGGGGAGAAGGTTTAGCCGCGGTTCTCTATTACTTGTCTGAAACGCAAAACCCGGCCTTCGGGACGATCGTAGAAAAGTGCGCGCAAATAGTACAAGGTTTCGAGACATTTGAGTTCAACAATGTCGTGCCAGATAAGGTCGGATTCTCGGCACGGTTCTCAGACGAGAGGGGCGTCGTACAGGCTGCAAATCTGTCGGATGGCACGTTGATCTCAATTGGCTTAGTTTCACTCCTGACGTCTTCGGAACGGAATCCAATAGTTTGTCTTGAGGAATGTGAAAACGGCCTCACCCCAAATGTAATCAGAAAAATTTACGATCTCATGAAAGAGTTCGTTTCAGGTGCACGTGGAACTCCCGCGCAACTTCTTATCTCATCCCACAGCCCGTACGTAGTCTGTGAGGCTTGGAATGGTATAGAAAGAGACTTCATTTACCAACTCAAATCCGAAAACGGAGCGTCTAAAATTAGAAAATTTTCTGACATAATTGATTTGCACCAAATGCCACTTGAAAAAGATAATGACAACAAGAGAACTCGTCTCAACTTGAACACTGCAGAGAGGATCATGGACGGCTACCTTGCTTAGAAATTGCTAGTTCAACGCACATTTCTCGCAGGAATGCGCGCCTTTTTGCCATCCCGTCGCGAACCAACTTGTCACACCGTCGAATCGATTCAACAATGTCTTTCCTTGCTTGAACCTGACGCGATCGTTGATGTCGCACATGGGACTGGTACACGATTAGTTCACGCTATGAATTGGATGCTTGCGTCAATGAAGGCGCCTTACACAGGGCCCTTCAAACGAGCTTGAAGGCGCCTTCATCCCGATGGAAGTCGACTTCATTTCGTTCTTAGCCGTCGCCGCTAAAGAAATTTCATGAACGGCCGCTGATTAAGTTCCCTTCATGTCACGTGGAATCGAAATTCCATGTGAATCACCAAGACCTACGCACCATTGAACGAGAGAAAGCGCCTTCCGAAGGCGCCTTCCATAACACCATTTTCCTCTAATTAATCAGGAATGTGCCCCGCCGCGACAAAGTCGCTTCCTCGCCGAAAAGAAATTGGCGGCGGGGGCGCTGGTTTCGTTCGTCGATGGGTCGTCCTCTCGAAAGGCAGCGTGGAATCGCGTACCCGGATACGGAAGCGAGTGACAATGATGTCGCCACCGAATTGGAACGCATGTTCCACGGCCCGCACGAGGTGTTCGCGACCAACCGCCATCTGTGTATGGCAGTTCCAACAAGTGAGCTCACTGCCCGTTTCGTCATCGTCGAGTCGGACCAGCGCGAGGTGGCTCGGACTTGCTGTTGAGCGTCGAAACCCAAGTTGCACCTTGACGAACTTGTCTATTTTGTTCGGGTCCATCCGAGGGTGCCTCTCGGCGACCTCGGCCGCGAAGGTCGCATAGTCAATTCGCGGGGCATTCCTGACTACCGCGTACAAGAAGCCCGGTCGGATCTTATGGAGCTTCTCTCGGGTCCACCACTCATCGGAATCGTCGACGTAGTGGTCGTCTATCTCAAGGGACCGGAAGAACCCTGATCCAATGCCAACTGTGTCAAATTCCCTCAAGTCGAAGGTCGCCCGCTCAAAGTGCTGACCGCCAGCTTTCCCGATGGGATGCAACACTTCGTACGGGCGACGCTCCGCGCACTCGCCGCAGAACAGCATCTTTGCGCGGTACAGCGGGATTCCCAGATCGAAAAAAATCTCTTGCGTCTCCATTACTCCCTAAATTACACTGTTGTTACTACATACACGGCGGCCTAGTCCAAACCCGTCATCCAAAGTCCTCTTCCGCACGCGAGAGCGTAGATGTGAAGGGGCACCGAGGGGACACAGACGAGGTACGTCGTGTCTCCAATTCCCTTTACGAGCGATCTCTCACCGCTTCCACCCAGTGATGCTCGTGCGCTCACGCTCAACCAGGTCTGCCGCCTCACGCAGCTCTCTCGGCCCAGCGTCGTACGCCTCATCAAAGAAGAGCGTCTTCACGCCATCAAGGTCGGACGGGCCTGGCGAATTAGCGCGGCGTCTCTGGCGGCGTTGCTCGACAGTGAATCGAGCGGGTCGTGAGCGCGAAGAAGCCGGCCGCCAAGAAGGACCCAGCAAATCGGACTCCAGTCAAGAAGTCACCAGCCAAGAAGCACGCCTCTCGAACGGCGCCAACGCGAGCACACACAAAGACACCAAAACCCGCTCCCGACTTCCAGCTCTACCGGGACTACACCAACGATGAGATGGATCGCCTGTTGGTCGACATCATCGACAAAGGCGTATTGCAACCCATCACGGTCGATCAGAACGGCGTCATCCTCGACGGGAATCACCGTGCGAGAGCCCACGCCCAGCTACGAGCAGCGGGGTTCAAGCTTTCGCCGCTGGAGCGTCGCCTCGTTCCGTTGCAATCGGACCTCGACCGCTACAGTTACGCCGTCTCACTCAATGAGGTGCGTCGGCAACTCACTCCCGAGGACCGCGCCCTTACTGAAGCGAAGCTCCGCGAACAAGGTATGAGCTACCGCGCGATCGCCCAACTGTTCAACGTGAGTCAAACGACGGTGAGCCGCGACCTTTCGGGTGTCACATTTGTGACACCCGACAAAGTCCGGGGTCTGGACGGCCGGATCCAGTCGACGAAGAAGCACACGGTGGTCTCGACGTTCTCCGACCGCGACATAGAGCGAGCCCGCACGGCGCTAGAAGCTTTCGGCGATGACGTTCCGACGGGTCACCTCACCGTGTCACAACTCGAAAAGAAGGAACGAGCCCACCAGGTGCGCCTCGGCGTCGAACCTGACCACACCGTTGTCGAGGGTCCCCAGTGGCGCATCGACTGTGCGGACCTGCGTGAGTGGGACGTCGAAGCGAACTCGGTGGACTGCATCATTACCGACCCGCCTTACACGACGGAGGGTGTCCCCCTCTACAGCGACCTGTCGAAATTTGCCGCACGAGTCCTCAATCCATCCGGACTGCTCTTCGCCTACGTCGGCAAACTGCACTTGCTTCAGTGCGGCAACCTGCTCGCCGGCGAGCTTGAATACTTCTGGACCTTCGATATCGTCCAGACCTCGCACCCGACGCGCACGCCGATCAGCAAGATCGAGGGTGGTCACCGACCGGTGCTGGTCTTCCAGAAGCCGCCAGTCAAGGCGAAGCAGTGGATGAACGACACCATCGTTTCGACGAGCGGCCCCGAGAAGGACCTGCACCGCTGGCAGCAGTCCCTTCCCTCGATGCAGGAACTGGTTCGACGGGCCACCAAGCGCGGCGACTTCGTCTGCGACCCGTTCATCGGGTCGGGCACTTCGGGCGTCGCGGCGATCTCGCTTGACCGACGGTTCCTCGGTTGCGAGATCAACCCGTCGACGGCCCAGATCGCCCGCGACCGGATGCAGCGATTCGACGCGACCAAGGTGACGTTATGAGGCGAATCTGGCCCCTTTGTCGTGAATGCTCCCCAGTAATTCCCACTGTGCCGTTATTCCTCATCATGGCTCTATTCGGTGCCCTCGTGCGACCCCAAAACCGCTGTAGAGTGCGCTCTCTCGAAAGGAGGTCGGCCGTGAGAAAACGTAGGTCCCGCGGGACCGTCTTTTACGACAAGCGTCGTCAGTGCTGGATGGGTTACATTGCGACCGGCCAGACGGTGAACGACGTTCGTCAACGCAGAAGTGTGCGTGGCGCGACCGAACACGAAGCCCGCGAGAAACTTCGTCAGATCGAAGCCGAGATCATCCTCGGTAGAGCTGTCAACGACAGTTCCATCCGACTAGGCCGATTTCTCGAAGAATGGCTCACGACGACCATCGAACCAAACTGTCTTTCTGTGAACACTGCAACGAGCTACCGAGGGATTGTGGACCGTCACTTAATTCCCATCATTGGAAAGATAAGACTTCGCGATCTCACAGTTCTCGACGTCGACCACCTTTTGCACGAGAAATACGAGTCTGGGCTTAGCGGCTCAACGGTGAAACGCATCCGAATGGTTTTGGTGAAGGCGTTGCGACACGCTGAACGTCGAGATCTCGTGCATCGAAACGTCGCTGCCCTAACCGATCTTCGACGCTCCACTCGTCGCGAAGGCCGATCACTTACGCCCGAACAGGCTCGACAATTGCTGATGGCATCGCACGGGCACTCGTTGGGCATCACGGTGCAACTCGGTCTCTATTTGGGACTGCGACCGGGCGAAATACTCGGTCTCCAGTGGTCAGACATCGACTTCAAACAGCGAACGCTCTCTGTGCAGCGTTCGCTCAAGCGCGAGAATAACGAGCTTCGGTTCGGGCCTCCAAAGACGGACGGATCACGTCGCACGCTCAAGATGTCGGAGCACCTTGCGACAGCGCTCTCGAAACATGGCACCGAACAGCAGCTGCAAAGAATTGCCGCTGGCGAGTTGTGGCACGATCTGGACCTCGTAGTAGCGACCGAGATTGGCACTCCCGTCGATCCGAGCAACTCGCGACGGGCGCTAAATCAGTTTTGTGACCGCGCCGGAATTGGACATTGGAGTCCCAATGAGCTGCGGCACTCATTTGCTTCACTCATGTCGCTTTCAGGTGCACCAATGGAAGAGGTGGCTGACGCCATGGGTCATGTGGACACTCGAATGACGTCGCAGGTCTACCGACACAACCTCAAATCGGTGGTTGACGTTGCGGAAATTCGGCTGAATGGTCTGTTCGAGATTTGATCGTGAGTGATTTTGCCCACACTATTGGTCATTGAAATACAGCAACAGCAGTCCATTCACTTTTGACGAGGAAAATAAGAATACCTGGTCGGCCATGTGTTTACATGGGAGTGGAGGCCGACTCAGTACTCGGTTTCCCTGGTTGCGATTTACTTGTTCGAATCCGAACATTCGGCAGGAGGAATCATGCGCATTTGCAACATCGAATGCAAGAACCTTCGCAGAATCCCTGACTTTTCCGTTGCCGTAGGAAATCACTTGGTGTTGGTAGGTCCAAACGATTCGGGAAAAACGAGCATATTGCATTGGCTGAATTTGACTCTTGGGACTCGCGTTCAAATCGACGGTTGTCGCTCAAGCGACTTCACTGATATCGGCTTGCCGATCTTCTTTGAAGTTACGCTCAACGATATTGATTCAGATGATTTGCTGACCTTTCCTGACGAGATTGAACATTCGGACGGCCAAGACCAATTAAGAGTGAGGTTTGAGGCTACGTTCGATTCAATTCAAAGCTCCGTGGTTTACGAGAGGACATTTCCTGGGTTTCCCGGCAGTAGAACCACGCCGAACAAACTGAAGGCCATTGGTTGGTCATTCGTATCGGCCAATCGACTACTTACTCGGGACGTCGCGGGAAATCGAAGCGGCGCGCTGCGCACAATTCTTGACGACGTGGAAGTAGGAGACGACAGCGGACTCAATGACGCTATAAGAAATTACAGGGAAGCTCTGGCTGCTAACCCGTCATTGATTGAACTGAGAACCGGACTGGCGAGTGCACTGACTACGACATTTCCAAGACAAATTAGTGCTGATGACCTCTATTTTTTGACCGAGTCGGATGTCTTGGAAGATCCGCTCCAAAGTGTCACGTTGGCGTTTCAAGGTACGCGAGGTCTAACGACATTTGAAGAGCAAAGCGATGGGATGCGGGCGCTAACGGCGCTGGCCCTGTATTCGATGCTCAGCAAGGAATCGAAGATTATTGGAATTGATGAGCCAGAACTCCATTTGCATCCGCCCGCGCAACGTGGAATCGGATCTTTATTGTCCAAGCAAAACAAGCAACATGTGATTGCCACAAATTCTCCCAATGTGCTCTCTCAATTCGATCCGACCGATGTGGTTGCGATGAGTCCCACGAGATCGGTTCGACAACTTCCGAAAACTTCGGCGGCGGCCAGCAGCCTCTTCATTGCGAAATGGTGGACGCACGCACATATCGAGCCGCTTTCTGCAGCCAAAATTCTGGTCGTCGAAGGTGTAACAGATCGGATGATTCTTGAATCCGTTGCAGACACGTTCAATGTTGAGTTGGATCGCATGGGTGTTGCATTGATCGAACTGGTAGGCGCGACAAACATCAACTGGGTTGCAGAACTTTACGGTCACAATGGATTTGACATACCAATCTTTGGATTGGTCGATGAAGACCATGAAGTCGAATGGGCTGCTGCTCTTGCTGTAAGTGTGCCTGACCTCGGGACAGTGGGTGTTCAGGTCTGCAGGCCAGACCTCGAGGGCATGACTGTTGCATCATTGGGAGTTGAGAAGGTGATCGAACTACTTATTAGCGGAGGCATTCCCGAGGCTGACATTGTTGCCGGTTGCAGGTGCGCTCGAACTGCAATTTTGCCTGTGACGTTGGCGGAGTGGATGGGCTCCAAGAAAGCGAAGGTCATCGTAGCTATCGCTCTTTCAAGTTCGATCGTGAGAGAGGACTCCGAACTTCTAATTCCCTTGAGCAATCTATTGGCGACGGTTGCCTCGTGATTTCCAAGAGTTCGTCAACTTAATTGGAGTGAAAATGGAATGGGACGAGCAGCAACTTGAGATCATCAATTTGGGGATCGAACGGATACTCATCGTGGCCCCCGCAGGTACTGGCAAAACCGAAGTACTCGCAGCTCGCGCGGCCTCATTAATTCAACGGCGCCTTGTGCAATCTCCAAGGCAAATTCTAGCTCTCACATTTACGAACCGGGCAGTCGCCAATTTGGTTAGTCGGCTGCGTCGCGTTTTTGGAATCAATTATGCGGACTACGTGACTATTCATAATTTTCACGGATTCGCTGCCAGGCTGATTACAGCGCACGGAGAACTGATTGGCATAGATCCTCAAACAATCATTTGGCCTGAAAACGGTTGGACTGAAAGCCAACTTTCAAATCTTTCACGAAGTGATCGGGACGAGGCGCTTAAGGCGTTGAAAAGTGTCAAGAGCTTGCCAATTGATGATGTCGAAGTAATCTCGCGGCTAACTCAAATTGGTTCTCAGGATGCGATTGACATCGAAATAATTCGCCAACGAGAGGGCAGACTCGATCATGATGACGTACTCAGACATGGCGAACGAATCTTGCAGTTCGAAAATATCTTGACTAGATACCGAGACCATTATCCAGTCTTGTTTGTTGACGAAATTCAAGATCTGACGTTGCCCGAACTCAGAATGGTGACACTCATCGGCGAATTGCCAATTACCGCCGCAGGCGATGCTACGCAATCAATTTTCAAATTTACCGGAGCTGATCCCGATGCGGCGTTTGCCTCATTCGATCCGGCGAATACGAAAATTGTTCGACTTCGTCGCTCATATCGATCGGCGCCTGCCATTCTGCGAGTAGTGAACGCACTCGGGGAACTCGATGGTGCGGAGCCAGTCATTTGTGCCGACCCGAGCCAGTTCCGAGACGATGGTGTAGTTGCACTCTTGGAGAGTGAGGACACAGTGATAGAGGCACACACACTGATGAACATATTAAATTCTCGCGTCTTGGTTGATGAGTCAATTTCAGTCGGAATATTGAGCAGGACGGCCCGTCGGTCACAAGCATTCGAGAATCTGTGTATTGAAACTAATGTTCCGTATCAATCTTGGTCACTGCCCACTCACGATCCTGATGTCGTTTCGATAATCCGCAAGTTGCGAAATACTGGCAAAGACGCAAGTGACGAAGAAAGGTTCGCGGCGGTTCGACAAGCTTGCCTTGAGGCAGTTCCTGCTGACGATTTGGACCTAGCAAATTCGATGCTGGGTGCCTTTGCATTGCTTTATGAGCGTTTGGAAAACGGTATCGCAATTGAGCAAGTATTTGACGAGTGCAGAGTTAGCGGAACGAGAGATCAGCCGATTGGGCCGGGCATTCATATCCTGAATGGTCACAAGGGAAAGGGACAGCAATTTGATTGGGTTGTCGTGGTCGGGGCCGAAGACGAAAATATTCCGTCGTATTTCGCAAATGACAAAGAAGCTTTGGATGAAGAGAGACGTATCTTGGGAGTGATGTCTTCAAGAGCAAAGTACGGTTTAGTTTTTACGATCGTGAATATGGAAGAGGCGTACGGAATTATGAGAAACCGGTCTCGATCTCGTTGGTTTGAACATATTGAACCGCACTTGACTGAAGAATGGTGAGTGTCGTTCAAAACGAATCGAGAACAGCCGTGACTTCGAAATACTTCTCAGTGACCGCACCCCTTCGCGGACCGGATCTCAAATAGCCGGTCCGAGACCGAGTTCGTCCAGCACCAGACGAATTGCTAATCCGGCATTGGCAATTATCGTCGCCAATTCATTGTCAACTGCCCGGATCGAGGGATTGACCGATTCGATTTGATGCAACAGAGTTATGAGGTCGCTTGCAAAAGCTGCATCCTCGCCATCAAGTACCGGTGACACGGTTGCCTCCTCTTTCTGTAACAATTGGGACATATCCCAAGTGCTCTTCACAATAATATTGGCCCTCCTTTTTGCCCTGTTGTTTTATCTACTTGGCCCTTGGATTCATCGGCTGCGAAACCGTCTCAAGGTTGACGATGACTCCGCACGCTTGGTCAATGTCGGATTAACCATGGTCGCTAAACAACTCGGCGGACCGTATACGACACAGATGCAGGCTTCGATTTTCAATCCGACAGAGAGAGACATCGAAATCAAGTCCGCAAGTATCGTCAAACTTGATGGTTCACTTCGTCACGTTGTCCTGATTTCGAGCGTTCTAAGGCGAAAAGGATTTACACAACATTTTGAAATTGAAGACAGTGACTTGCCAAACACATTTGGGCACACGCCCGGCAGATGGTTTAATGCAATCTTCAAGGTGACATTCGTCTGGCTACCGGGAGAATCGTGGTATGTAGACAGTGACGGAGAAACTCAACTATGTTCCTCTCCTTGGTTCCGCCGAGCCATTCGTTGGTCACTAAAGAAATTTCCTGGGACTTGATTGGCCGAATATTCTGAACCTGGCGATCAAATCAATTGACTTCTGATAAGGATTTCGCGTTGCTGGCTCCGTTGCTTACAGGAGGTTCGCGGCGTCGACAATGGTGACCGGGGAAAGTGAAAATCCTTACGAAATAACGAACAATTCGGTGGGCCGTGCAGGACTTGAACCTGCGACCCCTTGCGTGTCATGCCCATATTTCCTGTTCACCGGTACTTTCTGACGTCCAAATTTGGTGTCAACGTAGCACATTCTGTCCAATGAGATTCGTCGGTGAACGCCCAAATGTTTTGCCGTCGCTGACGGCGTTGCTGACGGAATGCCTTTGCATTTTGCGCAAAGGGTCATTGAATTCGATCAGAGTTTCAATCGGAAGAGCACCGACTCATTCGTCGAGCTCTGAATCGGTCCAGGTATTCCGGAGACTTTTCCGTTTGGTTCTCTCACGCCGCGATGACCTGAGAATTGTCACGATACTCCGACTCGAACTCCTCGGGCGTGAGGTCGTTCAGCTCGCCATGTA
>Ga0182030_10013111_pt1 | contig 16527 bp, 14 predicted proteins | sample 812S3MmetaG_FD_121299 | JGI IMG/M metagenome (GOLD analysis project Ga0182030, IMG submission 121299) | Permafrost microbial communities from Stordalen Mire, Sweden - 812S3M metaG (Illumina Assembly) | ecosystem: Environmental > Terrestrial > Soil > Wetlands > Permafrost | place: Sweden...
AGCTCCAGCGCTCCGGCGCGCTTCAGCGTCTCCTCGTCGCCGGCGAGCGTAATCGACTTGCCGTCGATCCATAGCGGCGCGAGATCGCGGTAGTGCGGCGAGAAGATATGGCCGGATTCGCCGGTGGCGATGATGAAGCGCGACTTGTCGGGGTCGGCGAGATCGTAGATTCCGCGATAGCCGCCGCCGTGGGTGCGGGCGTAGGGCTGGTCGGGCGGCGCGTCGAAACCGCCGCCGCGATCGAGCGTGTAGAAGCCGCCGCTCGACGGCATGCTGAGGTCGCTCACCCGGTCGAGCAGCGGGATGTGGCTGTAGACCGTGTGCTGCAGCTGCGCGACATGCTCCTTGCCCCAGCGCCATTGCGTCATGTCGGGGCCGTCGCGCCGCACCAGTTCGGCGAGCCCTTCGTCGAGCGCGCGCGCCAGCGTCGCGCGACAATCCGGATCCGGCTTGCCGGGCGCGTCGCACCATTGCGGATGTTCGGTCAGCAGCGAGATCAGGGTTTCGGCGGCGAACGGCCCTTTCTCCTTCATCGACAGGCCGGTCTTCTCGACCAGCACGATGCGGTGCAGCGCCCGGAGGAAGGCGGTGTAGATCAGCGGCTCGGGCCGATCCTTGTCCATCACGCTGTTCCACGCCGAGAGCAGCGCCATCGCCTGGCGCGCTCGCTCGTCGCTGGGCGTCGCGCGCTCGAGCAGCGGCAGCAGCTCCCCGGCGTCGAGCGTGAGGTGGTCGGCCTGCATCGCCGCCGAGAGATCGAGGCTCAGCTTGGGATTGGCGTCGAAGAATTGCTGGATGCGGCGGGCGCGGAAGGTCTCCTCCCAGTCGCGGCCATATTCGGCGGCCTTGTCGGGCGTGACGATCGCGTTGTTGGCGTTGAAGATGAAGCCGGCGTCGGGGTTGTGGATCTGCGGCGCCTGGTCGAAGGCCATCACGCCCGTCCAGTCCGCCGCGCCCGAGGCGCCGTCGACCGGCGCCAGCCCGTCGCCCGATTTTCGGGTCGGCAGCAGGCCGGGACTGATGAAGCCGATGTCGCCGTCGACGTCGGCGTAGGCGAAGTTCTGGGTCGGCGTCTGGTAGAGCCGGAGCGCATCGACGAACTCGCTCCAGTTGCGCGCGGCGTTGACGCGCATCAGCGCCTCGGCGGTCGTGTCGCGATCGCCAAGGCCGGTGAAAGCGAGGGCGATCGTCTTGCCGGGGCCGGCCAGGGCGGCGAGGTCGCTGTCGACGTCGGAAATCACCGGCCCGTGCCGGGTCGCGCGGATATGCAGCTTGACGTCGGGGGCGTCCTTGACGTGGATCGTCTCGTCATGGACCAGGAACGGCTTCGCGCCGTCTGGGGTCAGGTATTGCGTCGGATCGCTCGGATCGACGGTCTCGACGAACAGGTCCTGGGCGTCCGTGTCGGCATTGGTCAGCGCCCAGGCGATACGGTCGCTCTGGCCGAGCAGCACCACCGGCAGGCCCGGAATCGTCGCGCCCTCGAGCGAGATCTGCGGCGTGACGATGCGCGCGAGATACCACAGGATCGGCGCGCCGAGCTGGAGATGGGGATCGTTGGCGAGGATCGGTTTGCCGGTTTCGCTGCGGGCGCCGGCGGCGACCCATTCGTTCGATGCGCCGTGGCTCGCCTGAACGAGCGCCCCGATGCGATCGCGCACGTCGTCGAGGCTGGCGTGATCGGCGTGCGCGGCCGGCGCGGTGGTGATCGGCCAGCCCGGCTTCGGCGAAGGGAACAGCCATGCCGCCTTGTCGGCGGGAAGCTTCTCGGCGAGCCGCGCGCGCAGGCTCTCCAGCGCGTAATTGCCGCTGAGCTGCAGCGACATCAGCTTGCCCCACACCAGCGAGTCGGCCGGCGTCCAGTGCGCGGGCCGGTCGCCGAGAATGAGAAACTCCGGCGGCAAGGCGTTGGGGTGGCTGTCGAGGAAGGCGTTGACGCCGCCGGAATAGGCTTCGAGCCGCTGCTGCGCCCACGGCGACAGCGCCTCGTAGCTCTCCGAGGCGAGGCGGTAGAGGCCGAGCGTGCGCGTGAAGCGATCGACCGGGACGAGGTCGGCGCCGGCGATCTCGGCGATGCGGCCCTGGCCGACGCGGCGGTTGACCTCCATCTGATAGAGCCGCTCGCTGGCGTGGACATAGCCGAGCGCGCGCATCGCGTCGTCGAGATTGGCGGCGAAAATGTGCGGCGCGCCGTAGCCGTCGCGCCATACGCGCGTTTCGGCGCTGAGGCCGGGCAGCGCGACCGATCCGGAATAGGCGGGCATGGCGCGATAGAAGAGATAGGCTGCGCCGGCGGCCGCCACGATCACCAGCGCGGCGAGGAACTTCAGCGCCGCCTTCAACAGCCGCCACTTCATACTTTCAGCTCCTCCCGCGGCGCGGCGCGTTTCCGCCTCGCCTCGACAGTCAAGCGGCTCGCCACGCGCTTGTCCATGCCTCGATGCGTCGCGCTCAGAGCGCCAGTTCGACGATCACCGGCGCGTGGTCCGAGGGGCGCTCCCAGCCGCGCGCGTCGCGCACCACCCGCATCGCCCTGACCTTGTCGGCGAGCGCCGCGCTCACCCAGACGTGGTCGAGCCGTCGGCCCTTGTCGGCCTTGGCCCAGTCGGGCGAACGATAGCTCCACCATGTGTAGAGTTTTTGATTGGCCGGCGCGAAGCGGCGCAGCGCGTCGACCCATGGTCCGGCCGCCTGGGCGCGGGTCAGTTTCTCGACTTCGACGGCCGTGTGGCTGACGACGTCGATGAGCGCCTTGTGGCTCCACACGTCGTGCTCGAGCGGCGCGACATTGAGGTCGCCGACCAGGATCGCGCGGCCGGCGGCGATGGCGTCGGAGGCGAACCAATCCGCCATTTCGTCGATGAAGGCGAGCTTGTGGGCGAACTTGTCGTTGATCGACGGATCGGGTTCGTCGCCGCCGGCGGGAACGTAGAAATTATGGATCTCGAGGCCATTGGCGCGACCGCCGAGCTTGACCCACATGTGGCGCGAATCGCCCTTGGCGCAGAAGTCGCGCGGGCTCGCCTCGGCGATCGGCAGTTTCGAGGCGATCGCGACGCCGTGGTAGCCCTTCTGGCCGTTGATCGCGACATGCGGATAGCCGAGCTTGGCGAACGCGCCGAGCGGGAACTGCCCGTCCGGACACTTGGTTTCCTGCAGGCAGAGCGCGTCGGGGCGGTGCTCGGCAAGGAAGCGCGCGACGAGATCGATGCGCAGCCGCACCGAATTGATGTTCCAGGTGGCGATTGAAAAGCGCAACGGGCGGGCCTCGTCGTCGGAAACGCCGAGCATGACGGATCGCCGCGCCGCGGCAAACCCGCCGGCGCCGACTTGCCCACAGTTGGCGGCGACGGGCGGCCGCCTCAGCGGCGGTTGCTCGGTCCGGACGGCAGCGCCTGTTCGATGTGGAAGAGGGCCGGATCGGGTTTGGTCGTCAGATCGACGTTGAACAGCGAGACGACGGTCTGGAGGCCCTGGGCGTCGATCACGGTCCACTGCTTGAGCGCGAAGCTGTCGGGGTCGAAAACCAGCGCAATCTCGGCCGAGCCGCCGAAGGCCGCCTTGTCCTCGATCTCGATCGTCGCGGCGTTGTCGTCGACCGTCACCCGTTTGACCGTCGTGTCCTTGGCGAGATCGACGCGGTTCTTGAGCAGGAATTTCAGCGGCGTCTGGGCGATGAAATAGAGGTCCTGGGTGCCCATCTTCTGGTCGCGGACGGCGACGCTGCGGCCGTCGGCGACGATCTCGAGCTGCGCCGGCGGATCGTAGTGGAACAGCATGCGCCCGGGCCGATCGATGTAGAGCTGGCCCTCCGAACGCTGGCCGTCGGGGCCGATCTGGACGAAATCGGCGGTCATTATCCGCGCCGAGTCGAGATAGGCGTTGGCGCGCGCCACCGCCTCCTCGGGGGTCATTTCCGGCTGGGCGACGTCGGGAGCGGCGGCCTTGTCGCCGGGCTTGGCGGCGGCCTTGTCTGTGGCCGCGGCGTCGTCGTCCGTTCTGACCGGCGTCGCCTCCTTCGGCTGGCCGAGTTCGGCGGGGCGCGGCGGCGGGGTCGGCGGCAACGCGTCGCTCGCCGCGTCGCCGGCGGCGGCGAAGCGCGCCAGAGCGAGGAAGGCGACGGCCGACCAGGCGAGGAGGCGAAGCGGTTTCATCGAGGCCGGCTTTCCAGCGGATGCGCGCCGCTGCATGGCAGGGCGTTGTGATCGCAATGTGGCGGCGCGGTCAAACAGCCAGGCCGTCGACGGCCGGGTCCGGGCGCGCTCGCGGCCGGCGCGCAAAGTCTATGATCAGAGGAGTGAAAGCATAAAATTGTAATATTCTGCTTTACCCTGCTAAATGCCAAACCTGATTTAAATACAGTGTTTATGTTACCCAAGTCTTCATTTAAGGGTATATTGACTTCACTTTCCGTTACGGTAACACTCAGGGCGCAGGGTTAACTTTTGGAGAATGGACATGACTAAGGTTTGGTTGTCGACCGCCACGACGTTCCGCGCCCCGTTCCAGCCGGCGGCGCCTCGCCCGGTTCCCGGATACGAGGTTTTGCAACGGCGTATGGACCGACTCGGCGCGCGCCGCGATTCCGCTCGCAGCGCCCCGTTCGAGGCGCCGCCGCTGCCGCTCGACTTCCATCTGCTCGCCGATGGCGAGGCGCTCGAGGCGGCCTGGCAGGCGGAGTTGCGGGCGATGATCGCCGCGCGCCGCGGCGGCGCCGAGGCCCGGACCGTCGCGCGCGAGGCTCGCGCCGAATCCGAAGCGATCGTCCGCCGCATCGAGCAGGCGCGCGCGCTGACCCTCGACGGCCTGAAGGTTAAGGCCCGCGCAGAATCTTGGCGCCGCGACGGCGAGCCGCTCGCCGCGGACGATGGCGAAAACGAGCAGGACGAAAGCGGGTGGTCCGACATGGCGGACCTGCCGACCTACGACGCGCCGGCGCCGCGCAAGGTCTGGGTGTTGCGCGCGTGATGCGGCCACGCGCGGGCCGGCGCGTCTGGCCGGCCCGCCGGCCGCATCGTCATCAGGGCAGGCGCCGCAATGCGCCGAGCGCCCAGTCGGTCACTTTGCCGTAGGGTGGTCGCAAAAGCGGGAACCCGCTCAGCGCCGACTGGCGGAACACCGGCTTCAGCTTGCTGAAGGTGCGGAAGCCCCATTCGCCGTGATATGCGCCGACGCCGCTCGCGCCGACGCCGCCGAACGGCTGCCCCTCCTGCACGAAATGGAGCAGGCAGTCATTGACCGTCACGCCGCCCGCGATCGTCTCGCGCAGCACGCGCTGGCGCCGCGCCGCATCCCGGCCGAACCAATAGAGGGCGAGCGGCCTGTCGCCGCGATTGACGGCGCCGATCGCGTCGTCGACGTCGTCGTATTCGACGATCGGCAGCACCGGCCCGAAGATCTCTTCGCGCATCACGCGCGTCGACGGCGGCGCGCCGACGACGAGGCTCGGCGCCAGCTTGCGCCCGCCGTCGAAATTCTCGTTGGCCGGATTGACTTCGACGATCTCGGCGCCCGCGTCACGCGCTTCGGCGACGAGGCCGACGAGCCGCGCGCGATGGCGATCGCTGATGATCGCGGTGTAGTCGGGATTGGCGGCCAGCGTCGGATAGAGGCGCTTCATCGCCGCGGCGATCGCCGACGCGACCGCTGCGGCCTGGCCGCGCGGAACCAGCAGATAATCAGGTGCGACGCAGGTCTGGCCGGCGTTGAGGAGCTTGCCGGCGGCGATCCGCGCGCTCGCCTTGGCGAGGTCGCAGGAGGCGTCGAGGATCGCCGGCGACTTGCCGCCGAGTTCGAGGGTGATCGGCGTCAGATTGACCGCCGCCGCGGCCGCCACCTGCCGGCCGACGGCGGTCGAGCCGGTGAACAGCAGATGGTCGAACGGCAGCGCGACGAACGCCTTGCCGATCTCGCCGTCGCCGAGGACGACGCTGACGAGGCCGGGCTCGAAATATTTGCCGATCAGTTCGGCGAGCAGCGCCGACGTGCGCGGCGTCAGCTCCGACGGTTTGAGCAGCGCGCGGTCGCCCGCCGCCAGCGCCCCGACCAGCGGGCACAGCGCCAGTTGAATCGGGTAGTTCCACGGCGAGACGATGCCGACGACGCCGAGCGGCTGCGGCGCGAGCCGGTTGGTCGCCGGCAGGAAGGCGAGTTCGGTCGCGACGCGGCGCGTGCGCATCCAGCGCGCGACATGGCGGCGCGCGTATTTGATCGCGCTGCGCGTCACGTGCAACTCGGCGATGCGTGTCTCCTGCGCCGAGCGGCCGCCGAAATCGGCGTCGACCGCGGCGATCAGCGCCGGCTCGTTGTCGTCGATCAGCCCGAGCAGCCGTGCGAGCCGTTCGCGCCGCACGGGCAGGGGCGGGTAGCGGTCGGCGGCGAAGGCCGCGCGCTGCGCAAGGAACCGCGACGCATAGTCGGGCATGGGCGGGGGAACCGCGTTCATTTTTCGCCTCCCTGGACGCGCGACAATTGGCTGGCGATCATCGAGGCGACGATCCGCGCCGTCGCCGCGACGTCGAGCGGCTCGTCGAACAGCATCTCGACCGCAGCATAGATCATCTCGACGGCGATGCGGCCGATGAGGCGCAGTTCGGCGGGATCGGCGCCGGGAAGCGTCTCGACCAGCAGCGCGGTCTGCGCTTTCGTCACTTCGGCGTGCGACTCGAGGCGTACGGCCTGCAGCGCCGGCGCAGCGCGCAGCGCCCGCATGATCCACACGCCGCCGATCGTCTCGGCGGTGACGCGGCGCGTGTCGATCAGCAGCCCGGCGAGCGCGCGTTCGAGCTCGGCGGTCGAGCCGGTCAGCGCCTGCGGCGTGATCCACAGCGGCACGAGCGCGTTCTGCCGCTGCATCAGGCGCCGCCCGAGTTCGTAGAGCAGTGCATATTTGTTGGGAAAATAGCGATAGAGAGCCGGCGGCGTCAGGCCGGCGCGCGCGCAGACGATATTGGTCGACAGCCGCTCGAAGCCGATGTCGGCGAGCGCGGCGGCGGTCGCCTCGAGAATGCGCTCGACGGTTTCGGCGGCGCGCTGCTGCTCGGGCTGCTTCTTGGCTTCGAGCGGCGGCGCTCGGCGGCGCTCGGCGGAGCGGGCGCGGGCAGGCGACATGGTTTCTCCCCGCGGGCGATTACGCCCGAGAAAACGGCGGTTGACAAACAGTAGTTATCGCTATCTTTTATTCTTGGCCAGGGCGATCCTTTTATCGGTCGCAGCCGAACGCGGGCGAACGGTCAATGAAGCGAAGCCTCGCAGCGGGCTATGCCGAGACAGCGCCGCCGGTCGCCGGACGCGCGCCGGCGTGGCCGGGCCGGCAGGCGCGACGCCATGGCTGAGACGCGTCTCGTCCTCGCCGTCGATCTCGGCACCTCCGGTTGCAAATGCGCGCTGGCGACCCTCCAGGGCGAGGTGCGCGACTGGGCCTATCGGCCGGTCGCGCTCTACGTCGAAGGCGTCGCCGCCGAACAGGACCCGGACGATTGGTGGCGCGCGTTGGTCGGCGCCGCGGGCGAGCTCTTTTCCCACGATCCTGACGCTCGCGCCGCGGTCGTCGCCGTCTGCTGCTCGACCCAGGGCGAGGGAACGGTCTGCGTCGACCGCGACGGCAAGGCGATCGGCCGCGCGCTGACCTGGCTCGACATGCGCGGCGAGACGGCGATCGGCGAGCGCGCCGGAGGGCCGATCCGCGTCGCCGGCTACGGGCCGGTCGCGCTATGGCGATGGCTGCGCCTGACCGGCGGCGCGCCGGCCCTGTCGGGCAAGGATTCGGCCGGCCACATCGCCTACCTCAAAAAGCGCGAACCGCAGCGTTACGCGCGCGCTTACAAACTCCTCAACGTTCTCGACTACCTCAATCTTCGGCTCGCCGGCCGCTTTGTCGCCACCCGCGATTCGATCCTTACCGCCTGGGTCACCGACAATCGTCACGGCGAGACGCGCTACGACACGCGGCTGATCGCCCAGCTCGGCGTCGACGCCGACAAGCTGCCGGAGATCGTCGCCTCGACCGACGTTCTCGGCCCGCTGACCGCCGAAGCCGCGGCGGCGCTCGGCCTGGCGCGCGACGTCGTCGTCGTCGCCGGCGCGATCGACAATTCGGCGGTGGCGGTGGGCGCTGGCGCGGTCGTCGACTACGAGACCCATCTCTATCTCGGCACCTCGTCGTGGCTCGGCGCTCACGTGCCGTTCAAGAAAACCGACCTCCTCAGCAAGATTGCCGCCGTGCCGGGGGCGATCAGCGGCCGCTATCTCGCCACCGCTCTGCAATCGGCGGCGGGCGCCAATCTGTCGTTCTTCCGCGACCGCATCCTCTATCATCCCGACGAGTTGCTCAGCGACGAGCAGCGGCCCGACGTCTATCAGGCGCTCGACCGCATCGCGGCGGGCGTGCCGGCGGGCGCGCGCGGCCTGCTCTACACGCCGTGGCTGTTCGGCGAGCGCACCCCGGTCGACGATCCGAGCCTGCGCGCGGGGCTGATCAATCTGTCGCTCGAACATTCGCGCGCCGACATCGTGCGCGCGTTTCTCGAAGGGGTCGCGCTCAACAGCCGCTGGATGCTCGAGCCGTTCGAACGTTTCCTCGGCCGCGGCGGCCAGGCGCTGACCGCGGTCGGCGGATGCGCCCAATCGGATCTGTGGTGCCAGATCCTCGCCGACGCGACCGGGCGCGCGATCCGCCAGCCGGAAGCGCCGATCCAGGCCAACGCGGCCGGCGCGGCCTTCATCGCCGCGGTCGGCGTCGGCGCGCTCGCCTTCGACGACGTGCCGGGGCTGATGCGCTGGCGGCGGGTCCACGAGCCGCAGCGCGAAACGCGCGCGCTTTACGACGAGCGCTTCGCTGCGTTCAAGGAGGTTCATCGCCGCCTGGCGCCGCTCTATCGCCGGCTCAATCCCCCCCGCGAGGTCGCGCCATGATCGCCGAGCGCGAGCGCGAGATCGTCGTCGCTTTGTGCCGCGACCTGGTCGCGCGCGGCTTTCTCGCGGCGACCGGCGGCAACGTCGCGTTGCGCATCGACGCCGAGCGCTTCGCCGTCACGCCCTCGGCGATGGACTATTCCGTCATGACCGCCGCGGACGTCTGCATCCTCAGCCTCGCCGAGTTGGCGCGCGTCGACGGCGATCGCGCGCCGTCGGTCGAGAGCGGTCTGCACGCCGGCGTGCTGCAGAAGCGCGCCGACTGCGGCTGTTCGGTCCACACCCACCAGCCCGCCGCCAGCGCCTGCGCGCTGATCGGCGAAGCGCTGACGATCGACGATCCCGCGCTCAGCGCCATCCTCGGCGCGCGCGTTCCTGTGGTCGGCTATGCGCCATCGGGGACGGGTTGGCTCGCCGGCAAGGTCGCGGCGGCGGTGCGCCCCGACGTCCACGCCTACCTGATGCTGAGCCACGGCGCGTTGTGCTGCGGCGTCGATCCGGAGGAGGCGACGGCGCGCGTCGCCGCGCTCGAAGCCGCGGCGCTTGCCGAATTGCGGCGGCGCATTCTTTCTCGGCGTGAAGCGGGCGTCGGCGGCGCGCGCGTTCTCGAACTCATCGCGGAAGCGGAGACGAAGCGATCATGAGCGGAGGCTATGGCATCTCTGAATGGCCGGACATCGACGCGCTCTCTCGTCGTTTCAAGGCGCTGGTGAGTCAGCCGATCCGGCCGCTGAGGCCTGACGGACTGGCGAAGGTGATGAGCTATTTCGACCAGCGCTGCGCCGGCTCGAAGAGGCTCGCCGACGAGGCCAAGCGCTTCATTCCCGGCGGGGTGCAGCACAATCTCGCCTTCAATCATCCGTTCCCGCTGGCGATGGCGCGCGCCGAAGGCGCCGATCTGACCGACGTCGACGGCAACCGCTATATCGACTTTCTGCAAGCGGGCGGGCCGACGCTGCTCGGCTCCAACCATCCTGCGGTGCGCGCCGCGGTCGAGAAGACGCTCGACGAGTCAGGCCCGGTCACCGGCCTGCTGCACGAGAGCGAGCTGAGGCTCGCCGAGCTGGTCAATCGCTTCATGCCCAACATCGAGATGCTGCGGCTTCTCGGCTCCGGCACCGAGGCGGTGATGGCCTCGGTGCGCCTGGCGCGCGCCTTCACCCGCAAGCGGTGGATCATCAAGGTCGGCGGCGCCTATCACGGCTGGAGCGACCAGCTTGTCTACGGCATGCGTCTGCCGGGCACCGGCCGGATGGAGGCGGTCGGCATCCCGCGCGGCTCGACCGCCTGGACCCAGGAAGTCAATCCCGACGATCTCGACGCGCTGAGAGGCAAGCTCAGCCGCAACCGCCTGACGGGGGGCACCGCCGCCGTGTTGGTCGAGCCGCTCGGGCCGGAGAGCGGCACGCGGCCAGTCCGGCGCGACTACAATGCCCAGGTGCGTGCGCTGTGCGACGAATTTGGCGCGCTCCTCATCTTCGACGAGGTCGTCACCGGCTTTCGCGTCGGCATGGGCGGCGCGCAGGGCTACCTCGGCGTCAAGCCCGACCTCACCGTGCTCGGCAAGTGCCTCGCCGGCGGCTATCCGATGGCGGGCGCGGTCGGCGGGCGGCGCGAGATCATGGCGCTGTTCGCCGCCGGCATCGGCGGCTCGGGCAAGCGCGCCTTCGTCGGCGGCACGCTGTCGGCCAATCCGCTCTCGTGCGCGGCCGGCTGCGCGGCCCTGCTCGAAGCCGAGCGCACCGACGCGGCGGTCAAGGCCGGGCAGGCGGGCGACCGGCTGCGCAAGGGGCTCGACGAGATCATCGAGCGGCGCAAGCTGCCATACGTCGCCTACAACCTCGGCTCGATCGTGCACCTGCAGACGTCGGGCGTGCTGCTGCTCGACACCAGCAACCTCTACAAGCTGTTCCGCGCCCAAAAGGAAGCCAAGACGCGCAAGCACATGATGGAGGAGATGGGCGCTGCCTACGCCGCGCACGGCCTGATCACGCTCGCCGGCAGCCGGCTCTACACCAGCCTTGCCGATACGGACGCGGTGATCGACGACGCGCTCAATCGCTTCGACGACGTCTTCGCGCTGGTCTGACGATGGACGCCGCCCTCTGGAGCGCGACCAAGGCGAGGCTCGAAGCGCGCGGCCTGTGGGGGGCGGGCGCGAGCCTGTCGCTGCGCGTCGCCGGCGACGAGACGATGTGGCTCGGCGACGAACATGACGCCGCGCCGCGTCTGCTGCGCCTGGCGGAAGCGGCCGAGGCGTCGATCCACCGCGCCGTCTACGCCGCGCGCGCCGACGTCGGCGCCGTCGCGGTTGGCGGCGGCAAGTTTGGCCGCGTGCTGGCGGCGTTCGGCGGCCGCATGCCGGTCTTGTTCGACGAGCAGGCGCGCCACCTTGGGATCATGGGCGAAGCCAGCGCCGCGCCCGCCGATCTCGCGGCGGCGCTGCGGCGCGGCGCCAACGCCATGCTCGTCGCCGGCCTGCCGGTCGTGCTCGGCATGACGGCGAAGCGACTGGCGCTCAACGCCGAACTGTTCGAGAAATGCGTCACGGCCTACGTGCTGGCGCGGGCGGCGGGCGGCCCGATCCACGCGCCGGCTTGGTGGGCGCGGGCGATCGCCGGGCGGCGTCTGCGGAGGGACGAGCGGCGCGCCGCCGAGCGCTTCGCGCAAGGGCTGCCGCCGCAAGACAACGACCGCTACTAGGGGGAATCATGAGGACCGTTCGCGCATTCGACCGTCCCGAAATCGTCGCCGCGCTGACGGTCGGCTCGATCGCCCTGCTGATGCTCGGCGCGCAACCGGCGGTGCTCGGCGAGCTGATCGAGCGCAAGGTCATTTCGCTCGAAGGCGTCGGCCTGGTGGCGATGGGCGAGATCATCGCCGTCGGCGTCGGCGTCGCGCTCGGCGACGCGCTGCTGGCGACGACGCGCATGCGGCTCGTCGCGGTCGTCGCGGCGCTGGCGACAGCCGTGTTCGACGTCGGTTCGATCGCGCTGGGCTCCGACACGGCCTTCGTCGCCGGGCGCGCGCTCGCCGGCCTCAGCGAGGGCGTGTTGGTGAGGGTGACGACCTGCGTCATCGTCCGCTCGTCGGCGCCCGAGCGGCTGGCGGGCGCCTTCCTGGTCGCCCAGACGCTCGCCCAGGCGGCGGTTGCGGCGCTGCTGGCGCTAGTCGTCGTGCCGCGCTTCGGCTGGCAGGGCGCCTTCGTCGCGCTCGCCATTCTCTCGGCGGCGGTCGCGCTCGCCGCGCCGTTCCTGCCTGCCTCGCTCGAGCCGCTGGCGGCGGGCGGCGCGCCGAAGCTCGGCATATCGCCGGCAATCGTGCTGACGCTCGGCGTCGTGTTCTGCGAAATGGCGACGCTCGGCGCGCTGTGGGCGTTCCTCGAGCCGCTCGGCACGCGCGCCGGCTTCGATCCCCAGACGGCGCAGACGATCGTCTCCGGCGTTCTGGTCATGCAGGTGATCGGCGGGGTCGTTGCGACGGCGTTCGCCGAGCGCCTGCCGCCGGCGCGCACGCTCGCCGTCGCCGCCGCCATTCTCGGCGCGATCACGCTGACGATCGGCGTCGCGCCGGGCCCGGCGCCGATCCGCTTCGCCGTCCTCTGCGCGATCTTCGGCTTCGTCTGGCTGTTCATGATGCCGTTCCACATCGGCCTGGCCTTGCGCGCCGATCCGGCGGGGCGCGTCGCGGTGCTGGTTCCGGCGGCGCAGCTCACCGGCAGCGCATTCGGCCCGCTGGTCGTTTCGTTGATCGTGGTCGGCGACGACGCGGGGCCGGCGCCGTTCGTCAGCGCCGCTTTCGCGCTGGTCGCGCTTGCTGCGCTCGGCGCGCTTGCGCTTAGCCAAAGGCCGGGAATTGCAGGGATTGCCGCGAATTCCGCCGGGGATAAGTAATTGCCCAACCGGGGCGCCCTCAATTCGCCGACAAACTCCAGTCATGCGCGGCCCGACGCTCGCGCGTCTCGCGCGCGGACGCTGAAGCGGCGGCGGCCCGCCCGCCGTCGCCGCTGTGGGCAATGCCGAGTCGCTGCCGCGCAGCTTGCAGTCTCACGTTCAGTCCGGCGTGAAACCCTTTGAGAGCGTGGCGAAATGTCCGCTGAACGATGAAGTGGGGCCGCCCCGCCGGCGCGGCCCGCGTCGGCGGGCGCCACCGCGATCCTTTCGCGCCGATATGCTAGATTGGCTTCGGCGAGGGAGGGGTCATGACGCGGTGGCTGAGTCTGGCGGCGCTGGCGCTTATCTGCGGCGGCTGCGGCGAGAAACCCGAAGTCGATCAGCTGGCCCAGGCCAGCATGATCAACCGACCGGCGAAGGCGGTGCGCGCCTGCCTCGGCCGGCCTGACGCGGCTCGTGCGATCGGCGACACCCAGCTCTGGACCTACTTTAACGGAACGATTCGTTCCGACGCTTGGCCGCTGTCGCCGCCAGGATCGCCCGACTTCGTCCGTCACTCCGTCTGCAATGTCGTCGTCGTGCTGACCGAGGGGCGCGTCAGCCAAGTCTATTACACCGGCCCCGCCGACGATCCTCTCGGCATCGGCGAGCGCTGCGAATTTCCCGTGCAGGCTTGCATCGACCCGTGAAGCGGCGCCAAAGCGCCCCGATGCCTTCATCCTTCTTTACATTCGGCCGCAACGTCCGCAACGTTCGCCGCTTAGCCTCCTTGTCGGCTTGGCGCTCAGCGCCGTCGACCAAGGAGATTCTCATGACCAGCATCGACAATGTCCCCATGCCGCCCGAACCGCCGATCCAGCAGTCGCAGCCCAACCGCGCCCGGAGCGGCGGTTCGCCCTGGCCGCGCGTCATGGCGCTGGCTGGCGTTCTCGCCTGCGGCGTTGCGCTCGGCGCCGGCGGCGCCGCCGCGGTGGCGGCGGGCATGGACCCGATGGGCTGGAGGCAGGGCGCTCGCCTGGCCTTCGTTCAGCATGCCGTCACGCACGCGCTCGATTCCGTCGGCGCCAGCGCGGCGCAGGAGGCCAAGGTCCACGACATCATCGCCGCGAAATTCGTCGAGATCGCGCCGAAGCCCGACGACCACGCGGCGCTGCGCAAACAGGCGCTCGACCTGCTCGCCGCGCCGACCATCGATCGCGCCGCCGTCGAGCGTCTGCGGGCCGACGCCGTCGCGATGTTCGACGCCAAGTCCAAGGCGGTGGTCGACGGCGCGCTCGACGTCGCCGACCAGCTGACGCCGCCGCAACGCGCTCAGCTCGCGGCCGAGATCGGCGACATGGCGCGCCACGGCCCGATGATGGGCCGCTGGGGCGGGCCGCATGATCGCCCGTTCGACGGGCCGGCGGACGGCGCGCCTGACAGCGGGCCCGACAAGGAGTAAGCAACCGCTCCGGCTTGGAGGCCTCGTGGCGGAGCGGCTTCTCATCATCGACGACGACGCGAGGCTGGCGGCCATGGTCGCAGACTACCTGACCGCCGCCGGCTTCGTCGTCGAGCGCCGCTTCACCGGTCGCGACGGGCTCGCCGCGCTCGACGGCGCGGCGTTCGACGCCGTCATCCTCGACGTCATGCTGCCCGACATCGATGGGTTCGAGGTGTGCCGCATCCTCCGCGCGCGCGCTGAGACGCCGATCCTGATGCTGACCGCGCGCGGCGAGGAGATGGATCGGGTCGTCGGACTGGAGATCGGCGCCGACGATTATCTCGCCAAACCCTTCAGTCCGCGCGAACTGCAAGCCCGCATCCGCGCCATCCTGCGCCGCGCGCGCGTCCCCGCCGCGGGCGCCGTGCTGCGCTTCGGCCGTCTCGCCATCGACCGGGAGTCGCGCGCCGTGCGGGTCGACGGCGAGGAGAAGACCCTCACCAGCTATCAGTTCGACCTGCTCGCCGCGCTCGCCGACAATGCGGGGCGCGTGCTCAACCGGGAGAAGCTCCTGGATCTCGTCAAGGGCGAGGAACTCGAAGCTTTCGATCGCACGATCGACGTCCACATTTCCCGCATTCGCGCGGCGATCGAGGACGATCCCAAGCGCCCCCGGCGCATCATTACCGTGCGCGGCGCCGGTTACGTGTTCGCCAAGAAGCAGGACGGCGAGCCATGATCGGCGTCCGCCGCCGTCTGTTCTGGAAAGTCTATCTGACGCTGCTGGCGAGCCTGATCGCCGTCGCGTTCCTGATCGGCGCGTTCTGGGGACTGGTTGGCGAAAGCCACTACGAACGTTGGGGACCGTCGCACGTTCAGCTCGACGACTGGTCCATTCCGGCGCGCGACGATCCGCCCGGCGCCGTCGCCGCCGCCATGACGCGCCTCGGCGGCGAGCTCGGCGCCGACATTTCGGTCTACGATGCGGGCGGCGCGCTCGCCGCATCGCGCGGCCTGCCGATCCCGCTCACGGCGGCACGCGGTCACGCCGGTCCACGGGCGCAGATCATGCGCGTCGATCTCCCCGATGGCCGCGCGGTGGTGGCGCGATTTCGCCCGCCAGGCTTGAATCCGCGGCTGCGCATCCTGACGATCGTGCTCATCGTCGTGGGCGGCGTCGGGCTGGCGGCCTTTCCGATCACCGCGCGACTGACCCGACGGCTCGAGGCGCTGCGCTCCGGCGTCGAGCAATGGGGCGCCGGCGCGCTGTCGCTGCGCCTCGACGGCGCCGGCCACGACGAGGTCGCCGTCGTCGCGCGCACCTTCAACGCCTCCGCCGCCCGGGTCGAGGACCTGTTGGCGTCGCAAAAGGCGTTGCTCGCCAACGCCAGCCACGAGCTGCGATCGCCGCTGGCGCGTCTGCGGCTGGCGATCGAGCTGTGGCTCGCGCATCCCAGTCCGGAAATGCATGCGGAGATCGTCCGCAATCTCGCCGAGAGCGACCAGCTGGTCGAGGAGATCCTGCTCGCCAGCCGTCTCAACCATGCCGGCCCGTCCAACGCGCGCGCCGCCCGCGTGGATCTTCTCGGCCTCGCCGCCGAAGAGGCGGCGCGCATCGGCGCCGGCGTCGCCTGCGTTTCCGACGGCGGCGAATCCGTCGAGATCGACGGAGATGCGACCTTGCTGCGGCGGCTGATCCGCAATCTGCTGGAGAACGCCGCCAAGCACGGCCGCCCGCCGATCACGATCTCCGTGACGCGCAGCGAGGACATGGCGCGCATCGTCGTCGCCGACGCCGGCGACGGCATCGCGCCGGCGGAGCGCGAGCGGGTGTTCGAGCCGTTCTATCGTCCCGCCGGCCGCGCGGAATCGTCCGGCGGCTGGGGCCTCGGCCTGTCGCTGGTGCGCCAGATCGCCGAGCGTCACGGCGGCGACGCCGCCTGCGAAGCCGCCCTCGAAGGCGGGACTCGCTTCGTCGTCGATCTGGCGATGCGGCGAGCATAATCCTCCCCCGCGAAGCGGGGGAGGAGGGCGCACAGCGCGGGCGCGAAGAAGACGACGGCGAGCAAGGCAAAGTGCGATCTTGATCAACAGGGGCGACGAAGGCGGCGTCGGCGCAAACATCCTCCCCCGCGAAGCTACAGCATTCACACATCTCCGGCCGGCGGCCGCATCGGCCCGTCGCCGTCAAGCCGCTTCGCGGCTGCTGCGCTATGCTTCGCCCGCTTCGCGGTGACTGCGCCGCGCCGATGCGGCGAAGCGCATCCATGGTCTTTGCTGAGCGAAGCCGGCCCGCAG
>Ga0182030_10013112_pt1 | contig 16527 bp, 14 predicted proteins | sample 812S3MmetaG_FD_121299 | JGI IMG/M metagenome (GOLD analysis project Ga0182030, IMG submission 121299) | Permafrost microbial communities from Stordalen Mire, Sweden - 812S3M metaG (Illumina Assembly) | ecosystem: Environmental > Terrestrial > Soil > Wetlands > Permafrost | place: Sweden...
GTCATCGACTTCGATCGCGACCGGGCAGCGGCAGTGGGAGCGGCGAACGCGTTGCAGCAAATGCTGCACGGGCGGGGCAGCCTGATTGCCGTGTCCGCCAATTCTGACCCGGCACTGCTGCTGGAGGCGATGCGCGCGGGCTGCGGCGAGTATCTCACCAAGCCGGTGGTCGCCGACCAGGTGGCCGAGGCCCTCGACCGTTTGCGTACGCGCTCCAGCGCCCGCAAACAGCCCCAGAGCAAGCCCACGGGCAGGATTCTGGCGCTGCTGGGCGCCCGTGGCGGAGCCGGTGCGACGACCCTGGCCGTCCATCTGGGCTGCTTCCTGGTGCGCCAGTACGGCAAGCGCACCTTGATTCTCGATGAGCACCGCCGCCTGGGACATGTGTCGTTGTACCTGGGCGAGGACGAAGGCAACTATCACTTTTACGAGCTGGTGCGCAATATCGCCCGTCTGGACGAGATCCTGCTGGACGGCTTTGTCATTCACCACTCCAGTTGCCTGGACATTCTGCCGTCGCCCGATGTTTTCGACGATTCCGCCAACGTCTCGCTGGAAGACATCCAGCGCGCCATCCGCTTTCTGGGCCAGAACTACGAGTTCGTGGTGATCGACTGTCCTCACGGCGTACACAATCTCAGCCTGGCCACTATCGACTGTTGCGACGAGCTGTACCTGATTGCTACCCCCGACGTTCCGGCGCTGCGCGACCTGTCCCGTCACATCGACCGGCTGCTGCAAGGCAACGTGCCGCCTTCCAAGATCAAGGTTGTCATCAACCGGTTTTCGTCGGAGGGCGCGCTGGCGCTGGAGCAGATCGAGAAAGCGATCCGGCAGCCGATTGCGATTGCCATTCCCAATGCTTCCTCGGACTTGATTCGGGCGATGAATACCGGCAATCCGGTGCGGCCCGAACGCAAGTCCGAATTTGCCATCGAAATGAAGAAGTGGGCGGCGAGTCTGGTCCCCGGGCAGGTGGCGGATGCAGCCGAACCGAAACGGAGGTTCGCATTTTGGAATTGAGCCGGCGTAGCTGCGGTCCGGAGGGTTAGAGAGTCATGGCAGAAGCCGCCATCACTACCACCACGCTTCCCGCCAGTAACCTGATCGCCCACCTGGGCCGGGACGCCAATCCCTTACTGGCGCGGGCGCAGCAGGATGTGAAGTCGGCAGTACATCGCGAGCTGATCGGCAAGGTCGATCTGGAAAAGCTGCTCTACATGCAGGACACGCGGGGGCGGCAGCAATTGCTGGCAGTCATTCTGCAACTGGTCGCCGAGCACGGAGTCCCATTCAGCGCCAGCGAGCGTACCCGCCTGGCCAACGAGGTGATGGATGAGGTATTTGGGCTGGGCCCGCTGGAGCCGCTGTTGCAGGACCCCACCGTCACCGACATTCTGGTCAACACCGCCGACTCCGTCTACGTGGAGCGCGGCGGCGTGCTGGAGACAACCAATGTCGTGTTCAAGGACAACCATCACCTGATGCACATCATTGAGAAGATCGTCTCTCAGGTGGGCCGCCGGGTGGACGAGTCGTCGCCCATGGTGGACGCGCGGCTGCACGATGGCTCGCGCGTCAATGCCATCATCCCGCCGCTGGCCATCGACGGGCCCATTCTCTCCATCCGCCGATTTGGCGCACAGCCGCTGACCGCCGACGACTTGCTGGCCTACCGCGAGCTGACGCCGGTCATGATGAGGGTGCTGGAGAGTGCGGTGAAGGCGCGGCTGAACATCGTGGTGTCCGGCGGCACGGGCGCGGGGAAAACCACGCTGCTCAATGTGCTTTCCGGATTCATCTCGCCGCGCGAGCGCATTGTCACCATCGAAGATTCGGCGGAGCTGAAGCTGAAACAGAGGCACGTGGTGCGCCTGGAGTGCCGTCCGCCGAACGTGGAGGGCCGCGGTGGAGTGCGGCAGCGGGAGTTGCTGATCAATGCCTTGCGTATGCGGCCCGACCGCATCGTGGTGGGCGAGGTGCGCGGCGAGGAAGCGCTCGACATGCTTCAGGCCATGAACACCGGCCACGACGGCTCCATCACCACGGTACACGCCAACAGCCCGCGCGACGCCATCTCGCGTATCGAGACCATGGCCCTGATGGCCAATCTGAACCTGCCGGAAATGGCGATGCGGCAGCAGATTGCCGCCGCCATCCAGATCATCGTCCAGGTCTCGCGCATGAGCGACGGCTCGCGGCGGGTCACGCACATTTCCGAAATTACCGGCACCAGCGACCAGGTGATCAGCATGCAGGATGTTTTTCTCTTTCAGAAGAGGGGGCTGGGACCGAACGGCAAGGTGCTGGGACGCTTCTACGCGACTGGGATCGTGCCCAAGTTTTCCGAGAAGCTGCAGGCGGCGGGAATACCCCTGGACACCAACCTTCTGGATTTCTCCGAGGAGGTTTGATGCGGGAATTTTTCACCACGGAGAACACGGAGAGCACGGAGAAAGCCCTGGTGAAGCTGAGCTCGTCGTGTTGTGAGCACTCTCGGTCGGGTAGCGCATTCCCGTACTTCCGGCAAAGGCCTCTGACCACGGAAAACACGGAGGGCACGGAGAAGAAACCAGAAGAGAAAAAACCAGAAAGGCTTTCTTCCGTGCCCTCCGTGTTCTCCGTGGTAAATGATCTTCCTGGAACCGCCAACGGACGCCTTACGCGCCGGCGGGAGGGGCAGCCATGTTCCTGATGGGGCTGATCTTTTTCCTGGTGCTGGTGCTGACCTTCGGGACCGTCCTAGTGATGACCCGGCCGACGTCCGAGGAGCGGACGATTGAAGGCCGAATCGCTAAGCTGCATGCCCCGCCCAATGTTGCCGTCGCGCCGGATGACGACAGCTCGGCCATCATCAAGCAAACCCGCCTGAGCAAGAATCCCCGGCTGGACGCGCTGCTGCGGCGCTGGGGCATAGGCCAGACCATTCAAAAGCTGCTGGCCCGGGCGCAAAGCCTGTGGAGCGTTTCCGGCGTGCTCGGCCTGAGCCTGGCGCTGGCCGTTGCCGGTTTTGCGGTCGGCTACTACGAGTTGCCGAGCCTGGCTGTGGCCCTGCTGCCGGCCGCGTTCTGCGCCGCCCTGCCGTTCCTGTTCCTGCGCTATCAGCACCTGCGCCGCCTGAAGGAATTCAACCGCCATTTGCCGGAGTCGATCGACCTGATGAGCCGCGCCTTGCGCGCCGGGCACTCGCTGACGGCGGCCATCGAGATCATTGGCGAGGAGTCTGCGGAACCGGTGCGCAGCGAGTTTCGCGAGGTCTACCGGCAGCAGAACTTCGGCTTGCCGGCGCGTGAGGCGCTGGTGGAACTGGCGCGCAGGATTCCCCTGCCGGAGCTGAACTTCGTGGTCACCGCCATCCTGTTACAGAAAGAGACGGGCGGAAACCTGGTGGAAGTGCTGGACCGGACCACGACAGTGATTCGCGACCGGCTGCGCATCCAGGGCGAAATACGGATCCATACCGCCCAGGGCCGCCTGACGGGCTGGGTCCTGTCGCTGCTGCCGGTGGTGATGTTCTTTCTGCTGAGCATGGCCAACCGCGGCTATACCCGGGTGCTGATCGAAGATCCGCTGGGCAGGAAGCTGATCTACACCGGTGTGAGCCTGATTGTGCTGGGCGGGCTGGCGATCCGCAAGATTGTGAACGTGAAGATATGAACGGCATGAACGCCATACGCGTGATCAGCTGGATGGTGACGGTTTTCTGCGCTCTGGCGGTTGTCCTCGTCGCCCTGCTGATGCGAGGCTCGGGCGAGGCCAAGCGCCTGATGGAGGTAACACGGACGCCGTTGTCCGCCCCGGGCCAGGGGGCAGGCGGCGCAGGGAATCCGGCGATGCGTCTGCTGCTGGGGTTGGTGCGCTTCGTCCGCACCCGCCTCGGCTTTGCCCCGGACGAGAAGCTGCGGCAGAAGTTGATGGCGGCCGGCCTGCGCGACAACTCGGCCGTCGATACCTACTTTGGCATCCGGCTGCTGGGCCCGATTGCCGCAGTCGTGGCCGGCACTTTCATCGGCAGCAACACCTTCTTTTGGATCCTCATGCTGATGGGGATGGCCTACGTCGCGCCAGATCTGTGGGTGGGCCATCGCACCCGCAAGCGGCGGGAACACATCCGGCTGGGTTTGCCCGATGCGCTCGACCTGATGGTGGTGTGCGTGGATGCGGGGCTGGCCATCGACCAGGCCTTGCTGCGGGCGGGCCAGGAGCTGGCCCTCAGCCAGCCTGAAATCTCCGAGGAGTTCCTCCAGATCAACTTCGAGCAGCGCGCCGGCAAGCCGCGCATTGAAGCCTGGCAGAGTATGGCCGATAGAACCAGGATCGAGACGGTGAAGAGCTTTGTCCAGATGCTGGCGCAGACCGACCGCTTCGGCACACCCCTGGTGAAGGCGCTGCGCGTATTCGCCGACGGCCTGCGGCAGCAGCGCCGGCAGCAGGCGGAAGAGTTGGGTGCAAAGACCACCGTGAAGCTGATTTTTCCGCTGGTCCTGTTTATTTTCCCCAGCATTTTCATTGTTCTGCTGGGGCCGGCAGTCATTCTCATAGCCAGGAACCTGGTGGACATTTTCAAGTGAGTGTCGAGGTTGCCGACGCTGGGAAGGAAGGAGGAAGAGCAATGGATACAGTCACCGTGATCCGAGTAATCGCCGCGATGCTGGCCGTGGTATGCCTGGGCGTCATCGTCATGCGGCGAAAAAAACATGCATAGTTCCAGCCCGGCGCAGGCCATCAGCCGGCCTGGCCAACAGCCTGTGGATCCCGGAGGCGGACGTTGTTAGACGTTCCGTCGTCCGGGATTCATGCTTTTGCGCACTCCCGCCTGGAAGCAACCAGCTGGCGCGAAGCGACTGCTTGGCAGCGCGTCATTCCATACCACAGCCAGCCGACGAACAGCGCAAACCCTGCGATCTTGAATGCTCCGAGAGCTATCAGGTAAGCCGGCGTACAGAACAAGACGATTACCGGCGCGGCCGCCTGCCAGCCATTCCGGCGGCGCCACATGCTGTCTTGCATCACGACCAGGATGGGCAAGAGCAGCAGCGCGAGATCGTGCAGGTTCAGATGGAAGCTGACGAGGATGGCAAAGCAAACCAGCCCGGCAAAGGCGCGCGCGGGCGGTTGTTGCCGTTGCATGCCGGCGCCGGCAGCCAGCAGCAGACCTGCCGAGATCACGCCCACAAGAATGGCTTCCAACTTCGAGTGTCCGGCCAACAGCAGTGCGAGCAATCCCCGCAGGTTCGGCATCATGCTGGGATGGACGGCCATACGCGGCGCCGTCTGGCCCGTGTGCAAAATCGTCATCAGCTGGCGCATGCCGGCAAATCCCACCATAGAAATGCTTAATGCAACGACCGCAAATCCCGAGCAGAAAAATCCTCGCAACATTCTCCAGCGCCGCAGCAGAAGATAAACCGCTGCGATCGGCAGTACGAGTTGCGGCTTGAAGAAACCCAATCCGAGCGCGGCTCCGGCCAGCCATTCCATCCGCCGGGCGAGCAGCCAGGCGCAGGCCGCCAGAATGGCCAGCAGCAGCACGGAGTCCTGACCCATCCACAGGCAATAGGGCACGGGAAAGAAAGCCAGCGCGCGCAGGAAGATTGCCGGCGCTCCCAGGCGGGGACACAGCGTGGTGGCCAGGAGTTTCGACGCGATCGCCAGCAAAAGTAAACTGGCGAGACGCCACGCCCAAAACGCAGTGTGGAAGCTCAATCGCGCCAGCGGCAGCCAAAGCAGCAGTTCGCAGGGAGGATGATTAAACGGAATGTCGTCCCGGCCTATCAGTTGCTGCTCGGCCGCCCTTTGCAGATTGAGATCGTAGACGCGGCTGGGGGCCTGCAGGTAGATCCGTGCCCCGGTATAGAAAGCGCAAAAGTCGCCGGGAAATCCGGGATGGCTTCCCAGATAGCTCAGCAGCAGAATGCAGTTGAATGCGGCCAGCGCAAGCCAGGCCGCGGTTGACGCTGCGGATTCAGGCTTTTCATGCATCGCTCATCCCGCCAGGCGCGCAATCGGCGCCTGCTTCGAAACCGCACAGACGCCAAGACAGGTCACTACCGCGAACGGATAGGAATAGGCGGCCGCCAAGGGCGCCTGCCAGAGCCTCAGTCCGGAGCCGGGAGCGAGCGCATTGGACAACGAGAGTCCGGCTGCGGATGCCCATCCCGCGCCCAGCACAATCCAGGTGCAGAAATAGAGCAACGTGTGCCATTGTCCGCGGGCTTTGATGTTGCCGGCGTTGGCGGTCATCCACAGGGCGGCCGGAAAAAGCAGCACAGTGTTGTAGATCTGGAAAGGGAAGAGCAATTGAAACACGGCCACGGAGAAGCTGAGGGCGAACAGCAGGTCGGAGTCCCGGAACTTAAAGCTGACCCAGACGACTGCGCCCATCAGGATTACGGCGGCGGGCAGAACGAAGTGGAAGGGAAGCAGATCTGCCAGCAGAGGTTTGCCGCCGGCATAATGCGTATATGCCGCGACCGTTGTCATCCACTCGCCGAACCAGCCGGGCACGGCAAGGTCAGCGGCGATCAGCAGAGCGGAGAGCGCAGCGCCCAGCGACAGCACGAAGACCTTCCTGGTTCGCCACGCCGCAACCGACCAGATGGACAAAGGAAGCAGGACCGCGATCGCAAGTTGCGGCTTCGAGGCGCACAGGGCCGCCAGGATGCCCGCCGCCGCCAACCGGCCCGAGCGCACGCAGCAGTAGGACGCGGCGAGTAACGCGGCAATGATCAATGTCGGCTGCCGCAGCTGCAACGCCAAGGCGACGGGATACGTGGCCAGCGCAAAGACGGTGAAAGTGAGTTTGTCGAGCTTGCCGCACTGCTCTCCCTGCAACCATAGAGGGACGGAGATGGCCGTCAGCAGGGCGGAGACGAGAAGCGCGGTGGACTGTGCCGCCGCAAAGGGCAGAAGAGCTATCGGGAAGAAGAGAACTGCAAAGAACGCGGGATAGGCGAAGCGGTGCTGGTTCAGCGGAGCGGCGGACGCCGTCGGCGTTGGTCCGAAGACGACAAGCTCGATCTGCCGCGTGGCCTCAGGCCGGTACGGGTCGCGATGGTGCAGAATCTCGCGACAGCCGAACCACTCCGGAAACAGGCCCTGCTGAACGCTGGGCGCGCTGAGGCCCAGGCCTGCCGGAGCGATGACCACGGCAAAGTACCACGATGACAACAGACAGAGAAGTGCTGTGACAAATAACACTTGCGGCCGGCGGCGGGAGATCTGGACCGCTAAGCCTCCAACACGACCATGCTCGCGGTGTACCTGTAGGGGCATCCAAGACGACATCCTGCGAGACACTCCATCAGTCATTGCATCGGCCCCAGCCCGCACCGCTTGAGCAGTCCGAAAACGCAATCCCCTCCGTTGCCGCACCGTTTGGAACGGCTGCGACTGGACCCATCATCCGGTCGTGGCTTTCATATCCCAGCAACCTCAGGCAGCCGTCCGCGGGCGCATTTTTCACCACTAAGATGCTGGCTGCAATGAAGTTGGCCGCGCAGATCAGGAGCAGCACAATGCCGATGCCATCCGGCGATTTACCCGATAGGGTGGGGAAATGTTCAGCTACAAAGTTGCAAAGTTTTGCATCTCGCTACCCGAAGTGACACAGTTTTAAGGCATTTTCGCGGAAATCGGATTGCATCTAAATACTTAGAAGGTCTGTGCCAACTTCGTCTGGCTGGCAGGAGATTGAGGTCGGATGGAGGACAAGGAGCGGGTTTTGGAGGTAAGGGATTATGCGTAAGCTGCTTATTCTGGCCGTAGTGATCTGTGGCACCGCGTATGCGTTCGCGGGCCCTACCGAGTTTACATTTATTGGATGGGACGGAGGGGACTGGCAGAACGGTTATCCGTATTACATCCAGGAAAACGGCGGTAGCCCCACAATCCTTGACGCGATGTGCGATGACTACGTCCACGGCGGAGAGCCCGGACAGCAGTGGTCGGCGAACATCACCGATCTGGGCAGCGAAAACTTGACGCTTACCCGCTTCAACAATATCGGCGGATCCAATGCCCTGTATCCCCTGATGCTCTACAACGAGGCAGGCTGGCTTCTGCTGCAGACCGAGGACTACCCGAACTCCAACTGGATGGAGATGAACTACGCGGTGTGGAACATTTTCGATCCCGCTGCGCCCTGCAACTCCACCTGCCAAGGGTGGTTGCAGGCGGCCCAGAATGAGGCGAAGATCGGCTTTCCGGGAGTGAACTTCGATGACGTTTACATTGTTACCCCGGTCAACCAGCACGATAAGGATCCCAACTCCATGCAGGAGTTCATGTATATAGGGGAGGGTGGCGGTGCAGGCAATAGCCCGAGCCAGACAACACCGGAGCCGGGTACGCTAGTGCTGATGGGTACAGGCGTGCTTGCCCTCGCCGGCCGCAAATTCATGCACTAAAGGCCGTTCCTCGAACGCCAACAATTTTTTGCGGTACAAAAACGCTTCCGGTAGCAAGTCTTTCTTGCCGCCGGAAGCGTTTCCAGTCATAATTGCTCGTGCACGCTTACGCGCTCCACCCTGATCGCGCCAAAACGCCGGCGTACAGGGTTCCCTCAAAAACAGAGGGACAGGCGGCGCACAATTCTCGGCAGTCCCAATCCCCCATACAGAGGAATCGATGTCGGCAAAGTACATCTTTGTGACCGGCGGTGTCGTGTCTTCGCTTGGCAAAGGCCTGGCGGCGGCGTCCATTGGCTGCCTGATGGAGAGCCGCGGGCTTCGCGTTACGCTGCAGAAGTTCGATCCGTATCTCAATGTCGATCCCGGCACCATGTCGCCGTTTCAGCACGGCGAAGTCTTCGTCACCGACGATGGGGCCGAGACCGACCTCGATCTGGGACATTACGAGCGCTTCACCCACGCCAAGCTGAGCCGCGACAATAACTGGACCACGGGGCGCATCTACGAAACCATCATCGCCAAGGAGCGGCGCGGCGACTACCTGGGAAAGACCGTCCAGGTGATCCCGCACGTCACCAACGAGATCAAGAGCGCGATGAAGAAGGTGGCGCAGGATGTCGATCTCGCCATCATCGAGATTGGCGGCACCGTCGGCGACATCGAGTCACTGCCCTTCATCGAAGCCATTCGCCAGATGCGCCAGGAGCTGGGCCGCGAGAACACGTTGTTCGTTCACGTGACGCTCGTGCCTTATATCGCCGCGGCGGGCGAGCTTAAGACCAAGCCCACGCAGCATTCGGTCAAGGAACTGCTCAGCATCGGAATTCAGCCAGACATTCTGCTGTGCCGCACCGACCGCTTTCTCTCCAAGGACATCAAGGGGAAGATTGCGCTGTTCTGCAACGTCGAAAACGAAGCCGTCATCACCGCGAAAGATGTCGCATCGATCTACGAAGTGCCGCTGGTCTTCGCTCAGGAGGGGGTCGACAAGCTGGCTCTGCGCTATCTGCGCATCGACGCGAAAGAGCCGGAGCTGAGCCGATGGGAAGACATTGTCCATCGCGTTTACAACCCCAAAGACGAGGTCACGATCGGCATCGTCGGCAAGTATGTTGAGTACGAGGATTCCTACAAGTCATTGAAAGAGGCGCTGGTGCATGGCGCGCTCGCCTACAATCTGAAGCTCAATGTGAATTGGATTGAGGCCGAGGGGCTGGAACAAAAAGAGCAGAGCGTGTGGGCCCAACTCGAACACGTCGATGGAATCCTGGTTCCCGGCGGCTTCGGCAAGCGCGGCATCGAAGGCATGTTGAAGGGCATTCAGTACGCGCGCGAGAACAAAGTCCCCTTCTTCGGCATCTGCCTGGGAATGCAGACGGCGTGTATCGAGTTCGCGCGCAATGTCTGCGGGCTGGAGCAGGCCAACTCCAGCGAGTTCGATCCGGCGACGCCGCATCGCGTGATCTACAAATTGCGCGAGTTGCGGGGCGTGGAAGAGCTTGGCGGCACCATGCGGCTGGGCGCGTGGACGTGCAAGCTGGAGCCGGACACGCTGGCGCATCAAGCCTACGGTCAGAATGAGATCAGCGAGCGCCATCGCCATCGCTACGAGTTCAATCGCGAATACGAAAGCACGCTAACGGCCGGCGGACTGCGTATTAGTGGGGCGACTCCCGACGGGACGTATGTCGAGATTGTAGAAATTCCGGACCACCCATTCTTCCTGGGATGCCAGTTCCATCCGGAGTTCAAGTCGAAGCCGCTGGAGCCGCATCCGCTGTTCGCGAATTTCGTGAAGGCGTCGTATGAGAACCGGCTGCGCCGTGAACAGGCGCGCCAAGGGGTTGAGGTGGAGATGTTTCACCGGCCGGAAAAGGTGAAGCACTGAAAAGCAGCAATTAGCAGCTAGCAATTAGCAATTAGCTGACGATTGAGACAATCCGTGCTTTGTATCAGGGCACAACTTTAGTTGTGCCGAAGGACGGTCCATCAAGTGCAGGGCTTTAGCCCCTGCAGAAACCGGGCTTGCAGGGGCTGAGGCCCAAGTCATTTATTCGCTGTTGCGGCACGTCTAAAGACGTGCCCTGATACAAAGCGGGCAGCAAGCGGGTTCGCTGATTGCTAGGTACTAATTACTTGTTGCTAATCGCTGGTTGCTAGTCGCTAATTGCTAATTGCTAATTGCTAATTGCTAATTGCTTTCTTCCTTCCAAGTCGGCGACGTAACTATCGGCGGAGGACAACTGTTCCTCATCGCCGGGCCTTGCGTCATTGAGAGCGAAGCCCACGCGCTCAAGATGGCCGAAGCGATCTCGGCCATCGCTCGCCAAAAGAAGCTGCCGTACATCTTCAAAGCTTCTTACGACAAGGCCAATCGCACATCGATCCGCAGCTTTCGCGGGCCGGGGCTCGAAGAAGGACTTCGCATTCTGCGCAAGGTGCGGGAGACGGCGAAGGTTCCTGTTCTCACGGATGTTCACGAAGCTGCTGACGTACCGCGCGTCGCCGAGGCCGTCGATGTGATCCAGATCCCGGCGTTCCTCTGCCGCCAGACGGATTTGCTGATCGCGGCAGGGAAGAGCGGCTGCGCGGTCAACATCAAGAAGGGACAGTTCGTTTCGCCGTGGGACATGCGCCACGCGGTCGAGAAGGTTCGCGAGGCCGGCGGTGAACGCGTCTTCCTCACCGAACGCGGCTCGAGCTTCGGCTACAACAATCTGGTTGTCGATATGCGCTCGCTGGCCATCATGCGCAAGTTCGCTCCCGTGGTCTTCGACGCGACGCACTCGGTGCAGCTGCCGTCGGCTGGCGATGGCGAGGTTGCGGCAAGCGGCGGACAGCCGGAATTCATCCCCCTGCTGGCGCGCGCAGCCGTCGCCGCAGGCGTAGACGGCGTCTTCCTCGAAGTGCACGACAATCCCGCTGAAGCAAAATCCGATGGCGCTAACGCGCTCGATCTGAAGCTTCTGCCTGAAGTGCTCGACCAGCTGATGGCGATTCAGAAGGCCTTGCACTAGCTGTTTGTGCGAAGTCCCTGGCCGTCGCGAACGAAAAGCAGATCCCTCCTCCGGCTGAAGCCGTCGTCGTGATGACAATCTTCGGTTAGGCGTTACGACGTGTTGGGGATGTTCGATCCCGATCGGCAAGAAGAAGCTATGCCCAGCGTCCTCCGCACTCCTCGAGCGGTTAACGACCGGCGTTCCTACTGGAGCGTTTCCTTCAATGCCGATTTTGCCCTTTAGCTGGCCGAAAGCTGCCCTTTGGCCGTAAAATATTGGGAGATTCCCAGTTGCTCGCTATCCTCTTCGATAGGTCCCAACTGACCGCGATACCATTGTGTCCAGCTGATGTGGTCTGAGTCGCTCCCGCCAGCGCCGGACAAATAAAAGGAGTTCGATTTGCCCAAGAAACACTATCTATTTACCTCCGAGTCGGTGACCGAGGGTCACCCCGACAAGATCGCCGACCAGATCTCCGACGCGATCCTCGACGCCTGCATTAAAGAAGATCCCTACAGCCGCGTGGCTTGCGAGACCTTGACCGCAACCGGGCTGGTCGTCATTGCCGGCGAAATCACTACCAAGGCTTATGTCGATTTCCAGAGCCTGGTGCGGGGCGTAGTCGCCTCCATCGGGTATGACAACGCGCTCTACGGCTTCGACTCCAATACCTGCGCGGTGATCTCCAGCATCAACAAGCAGTCGGGCGACATCGCCATGGGCGTTGACACTGGCGGCGCCGGCGATCAGGGCATGATGTTTGGCTATGCCTGCAACGAAAACGCCAACTACATGCCAACGCCAATTTTCCTGGCGCACAAATTGTGCGAACGCCTCACCGAAGTCCGCAAGAACGGCACGCTCCCTTACCTCCGGCCCGATGGCAAATCGCAAGTCACAGTTGAATACGACGAGAACCACAAGCCGGTCCGCATCGACGCCGTCGTCATTTCCAGCCAGCACTCGGAGACGGTTTCCAACGAAGAGCTGCGCGCCGACATTTTGAAGCACGTTATCCAGGCTTCGCTGCCCGAGAAAATGCTGGACGAGAACACCAAGTACCACATCAATCCGACCGGGCGTTTCGTCATCGGCGGACCGATGGGCGACACCGGACTGACTGGCCGCAAGATCATTGTCGATACCTACGGCGGCATGGGCCGTCACGGCGGCGGCGCGTTCAGCGGCAAAGATCCGACGAAGGTCGATCGCTCGGCGTGCTACATGGCGCGGCACATCGCCAAGAACATTGTTGCCGCTGGATTGGCGGACCGCTGCGAAGTGCAGTTGGCCTATGCCATCGGCGTGGCCGAGCCGGTCAGCGTGCTGATCGATACCTTCGGCACCGCGAAGATCGACGAAGACAAGATTGCCGAGCTGGTTCGCGCGAACTTCAAGCTGAACCCGAAGGGCATCATGGAGTCGCTGAACCTGCGCCGCCCGATCTATCGCAAGACCGCGGCGTATGGACATTTCGGACGCAACGATCCTGATTTCACCTGGGAAGCGACCGACAAGGCTGCAGCCCTGCGCGAGCAGGCGGGATTGGCGAGCGCCAACGCGCAGAAGAGCGCGGCAGCGAAGTAAAGTCGGTTGTGCGCCGTTGCGGTTTGAACCGGAACATTGTCATCACGAGCGAAGCGAGGGATCTGCTTTCCTTCCGAGTGCGACGACATCAGATCCCTCGCTACGCTCGTGATGACAATTTCGAGGTTCGCGCGGCGTTTGGCGTTATCGAGCGACATTAGCGTTCACTCGCGGTATCGCGACGACGCCCGAAACCGGAGATACTCAGTCCGAAACCTGAAACTCGAAACTTGAAACTGTTCTAGGAGATTATGTCTACCACAACCACTCGCGTCGCCGGCGACATCGCCAACCTTGCTCTTGCCGATATGGGCAAGAAGCGCATTGACTGGGCCAACCAATCCATGAAGGTCCTGCAGATCATCCGCAAGGACTTCATCAAGAGCCAGCCGCTGAAGGGCATTCGCGTTTCCGCCTGCCTGCACGTGACGGCTGAAACCGCCAACCTGGCCATCACCATGCGCGATGGCGGCGCCGAAGTGGTTCTGTGCGCCTCCAATCCGCTCTCTACCCAGGACGACGTTGCCGCCTGTCTGGTTCGCGACTACAACATCCCGGTCTTCGCCATCAAAGGCGAGGACAACGATACCTACTACTCGCACATCATGTCGGCGCTGGACCACAAGCCGCACATCACCATGGACGACGGCGCCGACCTGGTGACCATTGCGCTCACCAAGCGCACCGACGTGCTGGACGGCGTGATCGCCGGAACCGAAGAGACGACTACCGGCATCATTCGCCTGCGCGCCATGGCGAAGCAGGGCGTGCTGCGCTATCCCATCATTGCGGTGAACGATGCTGACACCAAGCACCTGTTCGACAACCGCTATGGCACGGGGCAGTCGACCATCGACGGCATTGTGCGCGCAACAAACTTCTTGCTCGCGGGCTCCAAGTTTGTCGTCGCCGGCTACGGCTGGTGTGGCCGCGGATTGGCCAGCCGCGCTCGCGGTCTGGGTGCCGAAGTCATCATCACCGAAATCGATCCGACGAAGGCGATCGAGGCGGTCATGGACGGCTTCCGCGTGATGAGTATGGACGAAGCCGCCAAGATCGGCGACGTCTTCTGCACCGTCACCGGCAACAAGAGCGTGCTGCGCAAGGAACACTTCGAGGCCATGAAGGACGGAGCCATCGTTTCCAACTCCGGCCACTTCAACGTCGAGATCGACATTCCGGCGCTGGAGAAGATGTCGTCGTCGAAACGCACCACGCGCAACTTTGTCGAGGAGTACTCAATCAAGGACGGCCGCAAGATCAATCTGCTGGGCGAAGGCCGCCTCATCAACCTGGCGGCTGCCGAAGGCCATCCGCCGTCCGTGATGGACATGAGCTTTGCCGACCAGGCGCTTTCGGTCGAGTACCTGGTGAAGAACCATAGCTCGCTGGAGAAGAAGGTCTATGTGGTTCCCGAAGAGCTGGACAAGAAAGTCGCGCGGCTGAAGCTGGAGTCGATGGGCATCAAGATCGACAAGCTGACGCTGGAGCAGGAAGAGTACCTGGCCAGCTGGAACGAGGGAACGTAGGTGAAAGGGCACGGCTTCAGCCGTGCCGAAACAGTACATCTTAGATATGGGGCTTCAGCCCCATGGTTAGAGGGCGGCAGCGATGCCGCTCTTTTTATTGCTTAGCGGTGGCCCTGAGCCGGGATTTGTGCCTAGAATGGCGGCCGAAAAACTTGTGCTCACATTCACAAGTAGGTGTAAATTTAGGCCGTGGAAAAAATCCTCAGCATAATACTGTTTGCCCTGGTGTTGTCTGCGACCGGTTTTTCTCAGACACCGTCTGCGGCAGACCTGCTAAAGGACATCAGTGCGCAGGGCAGCCTTTGGAGTCCGGACAAGCCGTTTCTCCTGCAAGCTGACTTCGCAACACGGCTTCACACGACGGAGACAGGTCACGTCACCCAGAAGTGGTCTTCTAAAGAGTTGTGGCAAGAAGAGACGACGCTAGCCGATTTTCACCAGATCACGGTTCGAAAGGGCGATGACATCTATACGGCACGCAATCTGAAATACACTCCTTTGCCGATTCACGAGATTCACGAGGTTTTCGGGGCGCCGCTGGTGCCAGCTGATAAATGGAAGACGGGCAAGGTTAAGGCGAAGGAGCACGGCACTCAGGAGTGCCTCGAGCTCCACAGTACTTCGAACGGGGATTGGAAGCGCGAAATCTGTGTCAGTTCCGATACGAGGCAAATAATCAGCGACGAGACGATAGCTCTCGCCGAAACCCGGCGCAGAGAATTCAGCGACTATCAGCCTTTTCTAAGTAGCAGCATTCCCAGGACGCTGAAGCTCACCATAAATAACGTTCCGGTATTGACGGTGGTGGTGACTTCGCTGGAGCAGCGGTCCTACGCGGCTAATGAGTTTGCTCCTCCTGCAAACGCCATCGTTCGCCGGACGTGCGCAAACATGGTTCACCCGAAAGTAATAAAAGCCCCCGATCCGGTATACCCTCCTTCAGAGGGGGAAAAGCACATCGGCGGCACATCGATTGTTTCGGTGACGGTTTTGCCTGACGGGTCCGTCACGGATGTCTACCTGATAGGCAGCTCGTATCACGATATGGACGAGGTTACACAGCAGATCGTGAAAACCTGGAAGTTTAAGCCCGCAATGTGCGGCACCGAGGCCGTGACGGTGGACATTCAGGTTCAAGTGAATTTCCGCACGAGGTAATGTAGTTCTCAGTTGTCAGAGGGCGGCAGCGATGCCGCCCTTTTTTCCGTTGGCTGCGACGGTCGTCGGCCCGGCGCGTGGCGAATTCTCCAGGTTTGTATCAGGGCACCCTTCGGCCGTGCCGAATCCGGCGTAACAAAAACTCCAGGGCTTGAGCCCCTGCATATGCAGGGGCTCAAGCCCGATTCATTTGTGGAGCTCCTTGCGGCACGACTGAAGTCGTGCCCTGATACAGAGCGATCCGGCAATGCATTAGAAGCGCTCCCGCTCCGGATTGCTGAGCGCTTCCTCTTAGCTGACGGCTGACGGCTGAGGGTTGACAGCTGTCTTCCTGCTACTCAAGAATCCCAGCACCAATCCCAGCCAGGCAACGCTCATCAGCAGCCACACGCAGGCGCGCCATGCGCCCGCTGCCCAGGCCCAGCCGGTGACGATCGCTCCCAGACTTCCGCCGACGTAATAGAACGTGACGTAGAGTCCCGCGGCCGACGATCGCGCACGGCCGGCGACGATTCCCGTCTGCACCGTTCCCACCGCCTGGAAGATGAAGATGCCGGAGGAGAACAACGCCAGCCCGGCGATGATCAGCGGCAGGGGGCGGCACAGCGTCAGCAGCAATCCTGTAGTGGTGAAGCCGGTGGCCAGCACCGCCGTCCGCCGCATTCCGTAGTGATCCAGAAACCTTCCCGACAGCGGAGTGATGGCAACTCCCAGCAGATACACGAAGAAGACGCTGCCCAGTTGCGCAGAGTTCAGGTGATAGGGCGGCAGCGCCAGGTGAAAGTTGGTGTAGGTGAATGCCCCGACCAGCGAAAACAATACCGCGAACGCCATCCCGTAAAC
>Ga0182030_10013113_pt1 | contig 16526 bp, 13 predicted proteins | sample 812S3MmetaG_FD_121299 | JGI IMG/M metagenome (GOLD analysis project Ga0182030, IMG submission 121299) | Permafrost microbial communities from Stordalen Mire, Sweden - 812S3M metaG (Illumina Assembly) | ecosystem: Environmental > Terrestrial > Soil > Wetlands > Permafrost | place: Sweden...
CCGGTGTCGCACGCAAGATCACCCGCCCCGGATGGGGCGGCGGATGAGATTACCTCCCGGAAATTCCACCGCCCCTGCCAGGGCGGGTTCTTCTGCTACGTCACACCGGGGGTTTGCACCCCCAGCTAATTTCCATTGGCCCTCCAGGCCAAATGGCAGAAGTGCAGCTATGGCATTTATTAAAATGCTATAAACATGAGTACTCGAGCGCTTTCATCAAGGAGGTGCGCCGGCGCGTCGAAGCCGATGTAGCTGGTGTGCGTGACGCCCAAGGTCTCCTGGTATTGCGCCACGTTCGCGGGAAGGATGAAGACTGCGCCGGGCGCTCCCTCCAGGATTCGCTGTCCGACCCGGATCCGGCACCTTCCTTTCGTGATGGCCACGAGTTCCGTCTCCGCATGCGTGTGCCACAGCACGTCCTTCGTCGAGGAAAAGCGGTTACCCCAGCGTAATTGCAGATTTTTGGGACCGCTCCGAATCTCGGATTTCATAATTTTGTGCTAGAGAATCGAAAGAGTGTCCATTGTGACAGTTGTAAAAAATAGTATTTTGACTCAAATGAGCCCCGTCAAGCCATCCCGCACGTTGAGCACCGAACAAATTCAAGGCTATCGCGAGGAGGGCTTCATCGTCCTCGACGATTTCTTTTCGCCGGAGGAGATAGAAGTCTTGCGCGAAGCCGAGGCTTCGCCTGCCATCCAGGAGGCCCTGAAGGGAAGTGGCATCCATGATCGCACGGTGCACTTGCTTGAGTTAACTGTGCGTCACCCGGCCTTTCTGGACCTGGCCCGCGATCCCCGCATCATCGCCTGTATTCAACCGCTCATCGGCGGGGACATCCAGTTGCAGCATTCGAAGCTGGCCACCAAACCAATGACCAAAGGCATGGGTGCCTTTGGCTGGCACCAGGACATCTTGTACTATCCGCACACCAATACCTCACTCCTCTCTGTCTTCGTTTATCTCGACGACGCCACGCCGGAGAACGGCTGCATGTCGATGGTGCGCGGCAGTCACCGGCTCGGACCACTTGGTCATCATGACGCCAAGGGTATTTTCGTCGGTGCCTGTCAGGAGACCCATTTGTGGGAGAACAATCCCGGCAAGGTGGTGCCGGTTTCACCTCGCGCAGGGGCTATCAGTATTCATCATTGCCTGACTCTGCACGGTTCGCCGCCCAACCACTCGGGCCGTCCGCGGCGCGGTCTCGTTTTTTCCTATCGGGCTGACGATGCGTATCAGTTGGGTGATGCCATCTTCCGCGATACCGGCCTTATCGTCTCGGGGCGGCGCAAGGGCGTGGTCCGCTGCGAAAACATGGTGTGGACGTTGCCTCTTCGTCCAAACAGCGGAAAAAAAGATTACGGCAATGCCTATAACCAGACCGGTGACTGGGCCGAAGCTCTTAATGCAAGCGTCGAAGCGTGAAAGCCAGCTAACCAATAAAGAAATTCGATTTTGAAAATACACTTCCATTTTCCGGTAGAACGGTTTTTCGAAATGGTCGAGCGATGAACGGGCGCGAACGGTTCAGTGCCATCATGAACTACAAGCCGTACGACCGGCTTCCCGTCTGGTTCTTCGGAACATGGGATGAGACCAAACGGCGTTGGGAAGAGGAAGGGCTGATCGACAAGCTGCACCGTGAAGGATCGGCTGGACCGCAACTCCCGGAAATGGACACGGATTGGGAAACAAACCCGAGCGGTACAGGCAGTATTTGGGATAGCCATGGCCTGGTGCGCTATCATCCCATTGCGGAGGGAGAATGGAAAACCATCGAGGAAACGGAGAGTTATTCCATCACGCGCAGCCCCTTGGGGGGAGTGACAAAACGTAGCAAGGTGGGCAGTTCCATTCCCCAGCATCTCGAACCGGACCTGAAGCCAACCCGCGAGGATTGGACGCGGTTCAAATCGTGCCTGGATCCCAAAGACACGCGGCGCTGGATAACCGGCTGGGAAGGGAGGGTGGAAGAGTTGAATAAGCGGCAGCATGCCACTTGTTTCTGTGCGGGCAGCCTGTTCGGGTGGCTGCGGGACTGGATGGGCATCGAGGCGGTTTCCTGCCTGCCTTACGACGATCCGGAGCTTTACGCCGACATGATCGGTGATGTGGCTGATTTCTGCCTCGCCCTGAATGTCCAATTCCTCGACAAAGTGAAATTCGATTTTGGATATTTCTTTGAAGACTGTTGTTTCAAGACCGGGCCGCTGCTTTCGCCCAAACTCTACAGCGAATTCTATGACCAACATTATCGCCGGATGATCGCGGCCTATCGGGATATGGGTGTTCCCCTGTTGCTGCTTGATTCCGACGGCATGATTGATCATTTGCTTCCCCTCTGGCTGGAGTCGGGGATCGATATCATCTTCCCGATCGAGGTAGGTACCTGGCGGGCGAACCCGGTCGAACTGCGCGCGCGGCATGGCAAGCGCCTGCGCATGATGGGCGGGGTGAACAAACTTGTGATTCCATTGGGTGAAGCCGCGATCCGCGTCGAGCTCGAACCCCTGAAACCGCTGGTGGCCGAGGGCGGATACATCCCGATCCCTGACCACCGGATTCCGCCCGACTGTTCCCTGGAGCAGTTCCGCACCTACTTGCGGGTGTTCAAGGAAGTGTTTGGCATTTCGCCAAACCTGAACATCTAGCCGTCGCACTCCGTGCTGCGGCTGACAAAATATCCCGCGGTAAAAACAACCCGACGGTCTTTACTGCTTCGGCGTGATCACGCCGATTTCGACGCGGCGATTCTTTGCGAAAGCCTCTTCGGTGTCGCCATCGACGGCGGGCCGGTCCGCGCCGTAGCTGTTCGTATAGAGCGAGGCCGCGGGCAGGCCGAGACCGACGAGATACTCGCGTACGGCCAGCGCGCGTCGTTCTCCGAGCGCGCGATTGTATTCCGGCGTACCACGCTTGTCAGCATGGCCTGCGAGGAAAAGGGAACGGCCCGGGTTAGCCTTGATCCACTCGCTGACCGCCGTCAACTTGCCGCGCTCCGAAGCGGAAATGGTCGATTTATCGAAATCGAAGTAGACCGTGTCTGCGGCGAGGACCGAATAATCGGCGTCGTTAGGGTTAACCCCTCCGCGCGAGGCGAGAGGAATACTGCTGTTATCGCCGTTGGCATTCACCTGGTCGCCGGGCAGGCCACTGCTGTCGCCGCCCATGCTTCCATAATTGGGATTCTTGGTGTCATCGCAGGCGGCGAGGGCGAAGGTGAGGGCGATGAGGAGAGGGAGGCGGCATTTATTATTCATGTGGGGTCGGAGGGGTTGGGGTCAAACGGTGAGTTATACGATGTAGGGGGGAGTTGGGCAATGGTTTCTATCGCTATTCAACGGGAGACGGTTGGTTCTCCGCAGCCGCTCACACTCATTTCAATCGGCAGCGATTGATGCGAAACGGTATCGAGGAGATGGAGGCGGCCGTTGTTGGCATAGACCAGATGGCGCGAATCCCGCGTCCAGGCCGGGTCTTGCCCGCCGGCGGTCGTGATCAGTTGGGCCGTGCGTTTGGCCACATCATAGACGCCGATCTGGAACTGCCCGCCAAGGCGCGTGGTGAAGGCGATCCACTTGCCGTCCGGCGACCAGTCGGGCTTGGTGCAATACGAATTGCCGGTGACCAGATGGTCCATGTCGGAGACACCCGATGCGCTGCTGATGAAAAGCTGCGGGCTTCCACGATCGTCGGAGGAGTAGACCAGGCGGTCTCCCGTGGGCGACCACGAGGGCGATGTTTCACTGCCCCGCGTGCGGGTGATGCGGTTCAGAGAACCACCATCGGTCGACATCGTGTAAATCTCGGGATTACCGTCCTTGCTCAGCGTCAGGGCGATCAGCGATCCATCCGGCGAGAAGGAAGGTCCGGAATTAATGCCGGGGAAAAAGGCGACACGGTTGCGGGCACCTGAGGCAAGATCGATCACATAAACATCGGCGTAGCCGCTTTTATATGAGGTGTAGGCCAGTTTTGAGCCGTCCCGGCTCAAGGATGGGCTGGCGCTGATCGTGCCGTCATGCGTGACCTCGCGCGTGTTGAAGCCGTCCATGTCGGCCAGGTAAAATTCCTGTACACGGACGCTTCCGGCGACAAAACCGAGCTTGCTCGACGCAAAACCCGGCAGCCCGGTGACGGCCTGGGTGATGGCGTCGGAGAACTGATGCGCAGCGAGGCGCCCCTTGCCGGTGAAGGTCTGACTGAAAACGTCCGCGCCGGTTTTCTTGTTCACCAGCCGGCCGGACACGCCCGACTCGGTGGCCTCGCCGCTCGCGAGGTAATCGCCCGAGCCGCTGCCCACCGGTGAGATCATCCCGGTGCGCTTGAGATCGTTGCTCACGATCTCGGTGGCGCCGCCGCCGAGCGATCCGCTGATCGAGACGCCGACGCGAGGGAGGGTGGAGACTTCTACCGTCACTCCCTGGCCGTGGAGTTGTGTGGTGAGAAGGCCGGCGAGGAGAATCAGGGGGAGCCAGATGGAAAGGTATTTCACGTTAGCGGGTAAGTTTAAAAGTGATGGGAATATCAGGTGGACAGCCATCCGGCAAGGGTTGATGAAGGTAGCCGAGATTTTTCGCAGCTGCGACAGCCGAATCATCGTAGGTGGGATTGCCGGAAGATTGTACCAGATGCACGCTCTCGGGCGGAACGCGGCCGTCCTTTTCGACATAAATGTGAACGATCGGGTTGACTGCGGTTTCGTCGGTCAGATTGGGACTTTGCCACTGGCTCATGACCTGGTCGCGGATCGCGTTATAAAAGTCCTGAAAGGGATTTGCGTGGGAATTGGCCGAACCGCTCGCGCCCGTCCTGGTCGCGTTCTTGACTCCGGCGGCGTCGAGTTTTGCGCCCAGCTTCGCCGCGATCTGCTCCTTGCTCAACCCCGAGCTATCAGGTTTCGCCGTGGTTTCGTGATCCTGGTCCGCCGAGTTATCTGTCGTCTTGGCCACCGGCTTTTTGACATGTGGCTTCGGTTTATCAACCGGCGTCGGGCCATCAGCCAGATGGAGATCAACTTTGACCTTGGGCGGTTTGGGCGGCGTAGGTTTCGGCGGAGTGATCGGCGGCTTATCGCTCAGCAGCGTTGGGGCTTCCGTTTTCAGGATCGGCTTCGGTTGAATGGGCTTGGGCGGCTGAATCGCGGGAGGAGGCGGAGGTACCGGCGCAACGGCATGGTGCTCGGCGGGCGCGGGCGTTGTTGGCCCCAACTTGTGTGCTTCCTGCGCGCCGGGTGTGCCCTTGACCACGTCGCCCGGCGGAAGCAGGGAGATGAATTGCTCCGGTGGCTTCGGAGTGGACGCATTTTCGTAAATGAAATAAACGATGAGAATAACGATCAGGTGGAGCAACGCCACCAACCCGACCCATTTCCAAAAATGGCTCTTTTGTTCGGTATCCAGCTCGTTCTCCGGTTCGGGCTTGGGGCGGCGCTTCAAATCAAGGCGAACCTTCTTTTGAGGGGCCAAGCGGCGGGGCTTGGCATAACCGGTGGGGTGCTTCATGACTTACTCGTACTATATATAGTGGTCTGGCCCCGATGACCAGCATTCAGGTGAGATTTTACGTTTTTGACGTGGGAAATGCCATCTTGCTTCAAAAAAGCGTTATTCCAAGACGTATAAAATCTACCGGGCATCGCACATGCCCTTCCCAAAAAATACATCAAAAGATAAGCTTGAGTTATGCCAGCCTGAACGGCAGACTCAAACTTTTCCGCTTGACGGAAATTCAGCCCTTTATCCTTGGTGATGATTTTATGAAACAGACGCTCGTTCAAGATGCCCTCAAAACCGTGCAGAGCCCCCAGGTTCTCGTCAACATTATTTCCAAGCGCGTCCGCCAGCTTGGGCAGGGCTTTCGTCCGCTGATTGCGTTCGACCCGAAGCTGACGTTCATGGATGTCGCGCTCAAGGAAGTTGCCGAAGGCAAGCTGGGTTATGAAATGATCGAGGTTCCTTCCGCGGCGGGTACGGCTTCCGCCCCGGCCCCGGCCAGGAAGAGCCGCAAGACAGCCGCAGCGGCTGCCTGATCTCAGTCATTTTATCGGAATAACGGCCCCCCCCGCTCTTGAAGTAGGGGTGAATGCCGTAAAACGCTTTTTGGCGAAACCAACTTGATACCCCGCAGCTCCCTGCGGGGAGCGCGCGTTCTACGTTCTTAAAATATTGCGCAAAGAGAATGGAGATGGTTGAGTCGGTTTCCCTTTATGAAACCCCGTCTTCAATTCCTTCATCGCGACTGGAAGCTGCGCCACCCTCTTCGCAAGCAATGGATTCCGGCCCGGGTTCCCGGCTGCGTCCACACCGATTTGCTCCGTGCGAAGCTCATTCCCGATCCGTTCTGGGGCGATAACGAGAAACGATTGCAGTGGATCGAGGAGGAAGACTGGACCTATTCGACGTCTTTCATCGCCGACGCGGCGCTTTTAAAACGGGAACACATCGACCTCGTGGCGGAGGGGCTCGATACCCTGTCGGTGCTTCGTCTCAATGGCCGGGTGATCGCCCGGACTGAGTCGATGTTCCAAGGCTGGCGCTGGCCCGTGAAAGGAATGCTCAAAAAGGGGCGCAATGAGCTGACGATTACGTTTGCAAGTCCGCTCGATGCCATTCGGGCCACCAAAACGCAGGACTATGTTCGCGAGTGGAATGATCCCGTGGGCGGCGCCGCGCTGATTCGAAAAGAGCAGTGCTCCTTCGGCTGGGATTGGGGCCCGCGGTTTGTCACCTCAGGCATTTGGCTGCCGATTTTTCTCCAAGGCTGGAATGCGAATCGGATCGAGTCGGTCCACATTCGGCAGGATCACAAGGGCGGTCGCGTCCGGTTGAAGCTCGCTCCCGTCGCATCGCGACCGGGCGCCACATGGCGAACGAGGCTCTCCCTTCGCGGCAAGCTGGTGGCGGAGGGCAAAGGCCTGGAGTTGATGGTAACGCAGCCGGAACTCTGGTGGCCGAACGGTCACGGGAAGCAGCCGCTCTATGACCTAAGCCTGGAGTTGGTCCAGGGTGGCGTGGTAATCGACACGTGGGAGAAGCGGATCGGTCTGCGGACGATTGTGCTCGACCGGCATAAGGACGCCGTCGGAGAGAGTTTTCAGTTCGTCGTCAATGGACGTGCCATCTTCGCGAAAGGCGCCAACTGGATTCCCGCGCACAGTTTCGTCACCGAGACGGACCGCGCCCTCTACGACGAGCTCCTGACCTCCGCCGCGGACGCGCACATGAACATGATCCGCATCTGGGGCGGCGGCATTTATGAGAAGGAGGAATTTTACGACCTCTGCGATGAAAAGGGGCTTTTGGTCTGGCAGGATTTCATGTTCGCCTGCGCGCTGTATCCGGGGGATCCGGCATTCTTGAAACGCGTCAAGGCAGAGGCCGAATACCAGGTCCGGCGGCTTTCGTGGCGAACCTCGCTGGCGCTTTGGTGCGGCAACAATGAGATCGAACAAGCGGCCACAGGCATCTCGGCCAAGCCAAAGACTAAAAAGGCCTACGAGGATGTTTTCTACGGCATCATCCCCAAGGTCGTTGCGCGGTGGGACGGGGTCACGCCTTACTGGCCCAGCTCTCCCCACAATCCCGAAGGATACGAGAAGGGCCATAACAACGAAGGGGCAGGGGATGCCCACTTCTGGGCCGTCTGGCACGAGCGCAAGCCGGTGCAAACCTACGAGGAGAAGAAATTCCGCTTCTGCTCCGAGTTCGGCATGCAGTCTTTCAGTTCGACGGAAGTGGCGTCGACCTACTGCCGTCCTGAAAAATTCAACATCTTCGGTCCCGAGATGGAGAACCACCAAAAGAACGGGGCGGGCAACCAGATCATCCTCGACTACGTTTCGCGGCTTTACCGTTTTCCGAAGGACTATGCCTCCCTGGCGACGCTCTCGCAGCTCAACCAGGCCTATTGCATGAAGATCGGCATCGAGCATTTCCGGAGGTCGATGCCGCGGACGATGGGAGCGCTCTATTGGCAGCTCAACGACTGCTGGCCGGTCGCTTCCTGGAGCAGTCTCGAGTTTGGCGGTCGCTGGAAGGCGCTCCAGTACGAAGCCAGGCGTTTTTTTGCTCCGGCTCTGGTCAGCGTCCACGTCCCGGGCAAGGAGTGGTTCGGAATTATCAACACCCCTCACAGCACCATCCGCGAAGTTCACATTCACACGGTCTTCGACGGACCGCAGGATGGGAAAGCCGGGATCGCGTGGACTTTGCGGCACATTGACGGTCGAAAGCTGAGGACGGGCCGAAAACCGGTTGCGTTGCGCTATGGAGAGGCGATCCGTCAACTCACACTCGACTTTGGAAAAGAAATGGCGAACTACGGAGCACGCTCCCTTTACCTCAGGGTCATGCTTCGCGTTGGGCGCAAGATCGTTTCGCGCCAGACGGTCTTTCTTACCGCGCCGCGCTTTGTTGATCTGCCGAAAGGAAAGATTCGTGTTGAAGTGACAAAGAAAGGCGAAAAGCAATTCTCCCTCCGTTTCTCCTCGCCCGTATTCCAGTATCAGGTCGGATTCCACCTGCGGAAGAACACTTACCGCGCCACGGATAATTACTTTGACCTGGATCCCGGCGAAGTGCGCGAGATTGTAATTACGACGGAGAGGGATCTCTCCGTGGACGCCGTCAAGAGCGCGTTGGAAACGGGTTCGCTGGTCAATACCTACGAATAGAACGTTTGTTTGTCTTCAAGCGGCATTCGCCAAGGCGAATGCAATCTGAGTCCGGGTTCCCTTGCCGGGTTGGCTGTTTATGGTGAATTCCGCTTTGCACAGAGCGGCCAGTCTTTGGACCAGGACCAGGCCAAGCCCCAGACCCTGTTGTTCATTTTTTTTGCGGTCGAATTGCTGGAAGGCTCCAATGTGTTTAATCTCCTCGGCCGTCAGGCCCCGGCCTTCATCTGATATAATCAATCGTCCGTCGGCGACCAACTCCACCTTTACCGGAGTTCCCTGACGCGAAAATTTGCAGGCGTTATCGACCAGTTCCTCAACGATGCGGTTGAGGTCTTCAGGTTTCGCTGAAATCGAACAGGCATTCACTTCGACGGTGACATCCTCTTCGCGTTTATTCAGCCGTAGCGCCTCCTTCACTCCGGCATGGATATTTTCCTCCACTTCGCGGGGCGGGAGGTTCGATGCGGTTTCGGATGAAGCGGTCTGGAGGTCAAGAATCAGAAGATAGTTCCGAAGCGTGCGATGGAGTCGGAGCGCGGAATTGTAAATGTCGTTGTGAATGTCTTCGATCTCCGCCGGGGTGAACGTTGAAAAGTCGGAGCGCAGGACTTCCACCAGGCCGATGATACCGGCCAGGGGAGTGAAACATTCGTGAGGCAGATTAGGCGGCACCGAGGACCGAAGCTGGGCCAGCGTCTGGTCCTCCACCCGCCAACTAATGGAGGCGCGATTGAACCGTGCTTGTATGCAGCTCACCAATGCCTTAAGGCTGATCGGTTTCACCAGGAAGTCATCGGCCCCTTCCTCCATGCCTTTGCGAGGTGTGACCAAATCGGGTCTCCCGGTCATCAGCACCACCTGTTTGGACCGGAGTTCCGGATCGAGCCGGATGTCGCGAAGGAGGGTTGAACCATCCCCGCCCGGCATATTGATGTCGCTGAGGATCAAGTCGGGAAGGTGCTGCCGCGCCATGACAAGGGCCGTAACACCGGAATCAGCCTCGATGACATTGAAACCGTTTCTGCGGAGGGCCACGCCGAACATCGTCCGCACCTGCTGATCATCATCGACAAGCAAAATTGTTTTCATGATTGATCCAGGACTTCGCGTACTTTGTTCGCCAGCGCCGATGGGGTAAAGGGTTTTTGCAAAAGTGTCACGCCGTCATTCAATATACCCTGGTGGACAACGGCGCCCTCGGTATAGGCGGAGGTAAAAAGAATCTTGGTGTGAGGATAGGTTGCCCGGATACGATCCGCCAATTCCTTGCCGCTCATGTGCGGCATGACGACATCGGTGAACAACAGGTCGATGTGTCCTGCGTCCTGTTGATTCTTCATGCTTAAGGCTTCGACTCCATCGACCGCCGTCAGGACGGTGTAACCCAGCCGTCTCAATAAGGTGGCCGACATCTCACGCAGAGAGGGATCGTCCTCGGCCAATAGAATGGTTTCCGTGCCTCGGGGCAAATCGGGCGCGTTAAGACGCGGAGAGGGAATTTTCACCTGCGGTTCGACTTGAGGCAAATAAATCTTAAAGGTCGTGCCCCGGCCAGGTTCGCTGTAGACGGTGATGTGACCGTCGCTTTGTTTGACGATGCCGTAGCAGGTGGCCAATCCAAGCCCGGTTCCCTGTCCCACGCCTTTCGTGGTAAAAAACGGCTCGAATGCCCGCGCTTTGACCTCCTCGCTCATCCCGGTTCCCGAGTCCGTGATGGCCAGCATCACATAACCTCCCGGCTTGAGTCCGTGAAAAGCGCGGACGTACTCCTCGTCCAGCGTGACATTGGCGGTTTCGAGCGTGAGTTTGCCGCCGTTGGGCATGGCGTCGGCGGCATTCACAGCCATGTTCACGATGATTTGCTCCATTTGACCGGGATCGATTTTCACCATTTTCAGGCCTGCGGTGGGAACAATCCGCACATCCACCTCCGCGCCCATCAAATGCTGCAAGGTGCGGGTCATGTCGGTGAGGACCATGTTCAAATTGAGGATTTTGGGCTGGATAATTTGTTTGCGTCCGTAGGCCAAAAGCTGTCGCGCCAAGGTCGCGGCCCGATCGGCGGCCTGGCGGATTTCATACGCCCTTTTACTCAGCGGGGCATCCGGCGGAAGATCCCTGAGCAGCAATTCGCTCTGGCCGATGATGGCCGTCAGGATGCTGTTGAATTCGTGGGCGACGCTGCCGGCAAGCTTGCCCACCGTTTCCATTTTTTGAGATTGAAATAACCGGGCTTCAAGCCGTTTACGTTCGGTGATGTCGGTGGCGATGCCGGCGAGGCGTATCAGGCTGCCTGCGGCATCCCGGACTTGAAAACCACGATCATGAATCCAACGGATCATGCCATCAGGACGCGCGATTTGATATTCAACGCTCACGTTCGATTGGTTGCCCGTGAGCGCACCGAAGATGACGGTGACTCGCTCGCGATCCTCCGGCAAAATGGCTTCAATCCACTGGAGCGGACGGGCATAGAGACTTTCAGTTGACTGTCCCCAAGTTGATTCATAGGCAGGACTGACGTAGAGTACTTTTTGCAGATCAGGCGAAGTCATCCAAAACACATCGGAGATATGGTCCACCAACTGACGGAATTTCTCCTCGCTTTGGCGTAATGTTTCTTCCGCGCGCCTGCGTTCCGTCACGTCGTGAAATGACCAGATTCTGCCGTAGTATTTTCCATCCTGGTCGATCACGGGAGCGGAATATCGGTCGAGAATCCTCCCATCTTTAAGCTCCAGCTCATCGCGGCAGACTTCCTCTGGATGGGAATTGAAATAACTGACCCTGTCAAGGAACTGCCCGGGATTTTTGGCCGTACTCGCGACCCACTCGATCTGTTGCTTATCGTCTTCGTTGTCGATAATATGTTGGGGGACTTTTAGCAATTCATTCATCCGCTTGTTTTGAAGAATCTTTTTTCCCTGACTGTCGACCACCAAAATTCCGTCGATGGAGGAATTTAGCTGGGCTTCAAGAAATGCTCTCTTGCTGCGAAATCTCTCTTCTGCGTGCTTGTGTTCGATCATTTCCATTTGCAATGCTTCATTGACTGTCTTCAGGTCGGCAGTGCGTTCCTGTACGCGTTGCTCCAACTGGCCGTACGCCTTTTGCAGGGATTCCTCGGCCTCACGACGATCGGCAATTTCCCGTGCCATGCGCGAGACGGTGAAAAAAGCGATGGCAATGGTGAACAGCACCGTCAGGAGGAGTGTCAGGAAAAACTCCCGCCGACCGGCTATATAGTCGGCTTGGCTCTGTTGTACGGCCTGGTTAATTTCGTCGACTTGAAATTGATCAAAAGCCTCCCATGCATCGTGATAGGTCATGAAGTTGGGTCGAACGACGTCCGCCATCATTTTGTGCGCCTCGTCGCGTTTTTGCTCTGTTAAAAGAAGCGACAGCGCTTGTTTATAACTCTCGACGTAAGTCGTCCGCGTTGTTTCCACGGCGTCGAGCAAATGTTTTTCTTCAACCGACTCGCAGTGGGGCTCGAGTTCACGTATCAACTCAAGAATGCGTTCGGAATTGGCAGCGCGTTCCGTCATCAGCCGCTTGATCTCTTCCTGATCGTCCAGCATGAAGACCAGCAGGATAATCCGGCTGTTCTCATCCGACAGACGGAATGCTTCGTGGCTTAGCTGCTCTTCCTTCCACTGATCGTTAATGACGCTTTGCCACTTTAGATTAATTTTTCGCAGGTGACTGATCCCCTGCCAACCCAGGATCAAAAGCAGCCCGGCCAACAAACAAAATGACACAGCTAACCGGAACGAAATATTGCGGGGATTCATTGCCATTCAGGCATCGAAGTCATGGGGTAGGAGCCGCATCCAGCAAATCGCGCACTTTACGCGTGAGGCTTGCGGTTGTGTAAGGCTTGGGCAGGAACTCAACGCCCGCATCAAGCACGCCCTCGTGGGCAATGGTATCTTCTGTATAGCCGGAGGTGAAGAGAATCTTGAGATCCGGGTACGTTACCTTCAGCCACTCCGCCATCACCTTGCCGCCCATTCGCGGCATGACGACGTCGGTGATAACCAGGGCGATGGGCTGACCTTTATGTTCACGGGCCACGCGCAGGGCATCCACGCCATTTTGGGCCGTCAGCACCTCGTAACCCTGGGCCTTTAGCACCCCTTCGGCGAGATGACGCACAGACGGCTCATCTTCCACAACCAGCAGCGTTTCCGTCCCCCGCCGCAGCGGTCCTGATTTTGTAAGTGAGATTGTTTTGACATGGGCGGGCTGGTCGATTTGTGGAAAATAAATTTTGAAAGTTGTGCCTTTGCCAGGCTCGCTGGAAACGTCGATATGGCCGCCCGATTGCCGGACAATCGTCTGGCAGGTGACCAGGCCCAGGCCGGCGCCCTTGCCCTTTGGCTTGGTCGTGAAAAATGCCTCGAACACGCGCGCCTTGACCTCCTCGTTCATGCCGGTACCCGTGTCACGCACGCTGAGCATCACGTAGTTACCGGCGCGCGTGCCGGGGTGCTCCCGCACGTAGGCTTCGTCCAATTTCACGGCGCTCGTTTCGACGACAAGTTTTCCGCCGTTGGGCATGGCATCCCGGGCATTGAGGACCAGGTTCATCAGCACCTGCCAGACGTAGCCGGAATCGGCCATGATCCGGCCGGTTCGCTCTCCGTAAACCACCGTCATTTCCACATTTTCATCAACGAGTCGCCGCAGCATTTTCTCGATGCTTTCAACCACCTCGTTGAGGTCGAGCGCCACGGTCTTCACTGTCTGTTTGCGGCTGAAGATCAGGAGTTGTTGCGTCAATCCTGACGCACGCTGCGCCGCCTGTCGGATCTCCTCCGCATAGTTATGCAGCGGATTTTCCGGGCTGAGATCTTCCAAAATTAAATCGCTGTAGCCCATGATGACTGCCAGGACATTGTTGAAATCATGTGCCACTCCACCCGCCAGCTGGCCCACCACCTCCATTTTTTGCGCCTCGATGAACTGCGCCTTAAGTCGCTTGCTTTCGGTCACATCTTCGGCAATGCCCACGAAGCGCTTGATTCGCCCCTCATCGTCTCGAACCGCATAATCTCGCGACCAGATCCACCGCATGGATCCATCGTCTCGAAGAATGCGATATTCTTCATCGTACCCGCCCGTTTGGACCTGGTTGGCCATGACCGCGCACATTCGCTCACGATCCTCGGGATGAATCATGTCCCGGATGGAGCCGGGATCGTCATAAAGGCTCAGGCAGGTGCGGCCCCAAATCTCCTCAAAGGCGGGACTGACATAAAGTGTCCGGGTCTCCACGGCGTCCTTGATCCAGAAGACCTGATGGAGATGGTTCGCCATCTCTTGGAATTGCTCTGCGGAATCCACCCGGTTGATCTCGGCTTGCTTGAGAGAGGTGATATCGAGATGCGATACGATGGCAGCTTCGGTGGACGTCTCAAGGAGAGCAACCACATGCAGCAGGAACCAGCGCCGCTTGGTGGGAGTATGGCACGGGTATTCCAGCGAAAATTCCGGGAGCGCGCCATCCAGAACCGCCAGGATACCCAGATAGGCGGCCTGTCCCAGTTGAGCGTAGGGTCCAACTTTTCCTCTAGCCACATCAAGATAGTTGTTCCCAACTTTGGTAGAGTCCCCCTCTGGTCCGCTGTTTTCAGCCGCGAACAACGTCCATGCCTGATTGACTGAGGTGATGATTCCGTATTTATTTAGAACGGCGATATTGACCGCGAAGGAATCAAGAATCGCCTGACTAAATCGATGGGCCGTAAGCGCCTGCTCTGCTCGTGATTCGTCGCCCGGTGCGTTCTCCTTGCGATGATCGCTGTTCATGCTTTTCCTTAGGAAGTTAGGTGCTTTGCCTAATTTTATTTTAGAAACACTATACAAATTACTATCGAAAGATGGGTTCGGCTGACTCTGGATTGTCCAACATTCACCTCTCTCTGCCACTTCATTTCACCAAATCCACAGGGTCTAAACTTGATATAACATCGTTGATTTTGAACAATTAGTAAATGCCAATCATTGTCGCTGTACGGAAACCGCATCAGTATCCAGCCCAATAAAAGTCATATCCGCGTCAAAATTGACTAAATTAACACTTTAATTCAAGTTTGTGACCTCGATGCCTGAAAATCGATTGGTTGTATGGCCTTGGGCTATCGGAATACTTGATCCCAAGCGAATCTGCGCCAGACTAACCCTTCCATGCTGCACAGCCCGCAATTCCTCAAACTGGTCAATGACGCCAAGAGTCGCGTCAAAGAAATCTCCGTTCACGATGCCTACGTCGAGGCCAAAAAAACCGGCGTTTACCTGCTCGATGTCCGGGAAGAGAGCGAGTGGCACGCCGGTCATGCTCCCGGAGCTGTTCACCTTGGCAAGGGCATCATCGAGCGCGATATCGAGCAGCGCATTCCCGATGTCCAGGCGCGCATCCTCTGCTATTGCGGCGGCGGATTCCGTTCGGCTCTCGTGGTCGATAATCTCCAGAAAATGGGTTATGCCAATGCGGTCTCGGTCGATGGCGGATTCAAGGGATGGCGCGAACTGGGCCTGCCCATTTCCACCGCGCCGGAAGTCCCGCCGCGCAGCCCCCACGAAAAACTGGGTGGCCTCTACCATCTGCCTCGCATGGTCGACAAAGCACGGCTCTTTCCCGCCGGCAAGCTCCCCGGCTACAACTACCTCACCTTTGGCTTTGACAAAACGCTGCTCGATTTTCTCTGCCTGGAAGGTGCGGTCTTTGAACAAATCGTGGCAAAAAATCCGACCGACGAAGGCGTCCTCAACGCGCTCAAGGAACGGCTCGGGCCCGCCTGGCCGAGCGACCACGCCATCACCGACTTCAACAACAAGATCGTCAACCGCAAACCCGATTCGCCCGAGAAACTCGCCGCCTTCGAGCAGCGCCGTGCGGTCTGTGCCCCGACCAAAAAGAAGGTCGAAACCTATTTCGACATCATCGATTTGGAAGAGGACCGGCTCCAGTAAATTTTCATTCAAGCCATGAGCAAGACTCTCCCCCTCAGCGTACCCGAAGCCATCCACCAACGGCGCACAACCAGAAAATTCAAGCCCGATCCGATTCCCGAGGCCACGCTGAAAGAATTGATCGCGCTCACGCTCGCCGCGCCGAGCAGCTTCAACATGCAGCCCTGGCGCGTCATCCTGGTCGACGATCCCAAACAGAAAGAAGCACTCGGCAAGGCCGCGTGGAACCAGCCGCAGGTCACGACTGCTCCGGTCACCTTTGTTTTTGCCGTCAGCATTCGCGGGTGGGAAAAAACGCTGGATCATACGATCAAGACTGCATCCGATCTCGGCGCATGGTCGGAAAAGACGGCCGGTTATTTTCGCGGCAGCATTCCCGGCTTTCAGGACGGCCTCGGCGATAAGCAGCGCGAGTACGCCATTAAAGACGCGATCATCGCGGCGACGCATTGTGCATTGGCCGCCGAAAGCCTCGGCCTCAACTCCTGCTTCATGAACGGTTGGATCGAGGAAAGCGTGAAGGAAATCATCGACGCCAAGAATAATCCCGACATCGCCATTGCGCTGCTTCTGCCCGTTGGTTACGGCGAATCCTCCTACGCCCATGCGGGACGCCTGCCGGAAGAAATCACCGTCTTCCGCAATCGCCTCGCTTCTGCTTAAGCACTCAGTCGCTCCCAAAGGCGAACTCTGCGAAAGTCTCACTCTCGCCGTCCGTCATACAAGGATGACGGTTCTTTTGTGGCTATAGCATTTTCATAAATGTCGTAGCCGCATTTCTGTCCTTTGGCCCGCAGGGCCAACGGAAATTAGCCGGGGGTGCAAACCCCCGGTGTGACGTAGCAGAAGAACCCGCCCTGGCAGGGGC
>Ga0182030_10013114_pt1 | contig 16525 bp, 13 predicted proteins | sample 812S3MmetaG_FD_121299 | JGI IMG/M metagenome (GOLD analysis project Ga0182030, IMG submission 121299) | Permafrost microbial communities from Stordalen Mire, Sweden - 812S3M metaG (Illumina Assembly) | ecosystem: Environmental > Terrestrial > Soil > Wetlands > Permafrost | place: Sweden...
AACGCTCAAGGGCAAAAATAAAATCGGCACCACCAAGCGCGGCATCGGCCCGGCCTACGGCGACAAAGCCGCCCGCGTCGGCTTGCGCGTCAATGAATTGATTGATTCCGCCCTGCTCGCAAAAAAGCTTTCCGAACGCATCAAGGAAAACAACGCCGTCCTCAAATCGCTCGGCGCCAAGCCGCTGTCGTTCAAGCAGGTCTTTGCGGAATACGACCGCGCCGGCCGGCAACTGAAGCCGTTCGTGCAAAACACGGTCGTGCTGCTGCACGACAAAATGCGCGCCGGGGCGGACATTTTATTCGAAGGCGCCCAGGGCACGTTCCTGGACATTGACCACGGCACTTATCCGTTCGTGACCTCCTCCAACACCACCGCCGGCGGCGCCTGCACCGGTTCGGGCGTGCCGCCGCATCGCATGGACCGCGTGGTGGGCGTGATGAAGGCCTACACCACCCGCGTGGGCGAAGGGCCGTTTCCGACCGAGAACGCCGAAATTTCCGACCTGCTCCACGGCATGGGCCGCGAATTCGGCGCCACCACCGGCCGGGCCCGCCGCTGCGGCTGGTTCGATTCCGTGGCCACCCGCCACGCCTCGATGGTCAACGGCATTGACGACCTGGCCATCACCAACCTCGACGGGCTGGACACCGTGGAGAACATCAAGGTCTGCGTGGCCTATCGTCACGGGCGGAAGCAATACGATTACGTGCCCAATGACGCGGCGGTGCTGGCCGAGTGCGAGCCCATGTACGTCGAATTCGAGGGCTGGCTCACGCCGACGGACAAGTGCAAGACGTTCAAGCAACTGCCCGTCAAGGCGCGCGAATACGCGAAGGCCATCGCCGAGCTGAGCAATGCGCGGCTGTATATCGTGTCCGTGGGACCGGGCCGCGAACAGACGATCTTTGTGTAAATCCGGGTGGTGCACGATTGATTTCATGAGCACCAACGTCAACAGTTTGAGCGCCGAAGCCGCCGCGAATCTCCCGCGCCACGTCGCGGTGATCATGGACGGCAACGGCCGCTGGGCCAAGGCGCGCCATTTGCCGCGCATCGAGGGGCACCGGCGCGGCGCCGATTCCGCGCGCGAGATCATCCGCTCGGCGGGCGAACTGGGCATCAAGTATCTCACCCTCTACGCCTTTTCCGCCGAGAACTGGAACCGCCCCAAGGACGAGGTAGACGCGCTGATGAAATATCTCGTCCACTACCTCAAGTCCGAGACCAAGGACTTGAACCGGAACAACGTCCGCCTGGAGGTGATCGGCCAGATCCACCGCCTGCCCGACCACGTGCAGGAGCATTTGCAGCGGAGCATGACCACGCTGTCCAAGAACAACGGCCTGACCCTCATCATGGCCTTGAGCTACGGCAGCCGTATTGAGATCGTGGAGGCCGTGCGACAGATCGCCCAGAAGGTGAAATCCGGCAGGCTCGATCCCGCCGACATCACCGAGAACGTGATCTCCGACCATCTGTGGACGCGCAACGTGCCGGACCCGGACCTGCTCATTCGCACCAGCGGCGAGATGCGCCTGAGCAATTTTTTGCTCTGGCAAATCAGCTACGCGGAACTCGTCATCACACCCACGCTCTGGCCCGATTTCCGCAAGCCGCAATTCATCGCCGCGCTGGACGAATACGCCCGCCGGCACCGCCGCTTCGGGGGCATTTGAAGCGCACGCGCACGTTGAACCGCTGAACCGCAAAAGAAACATTCAACATTCCACATTCAACGCCCAATATCGAAGGGGCTCGCGGGTTGGAAGTTGAATGTCGAATGTTGAATGTTTTCCGGGTTCATGGAGGGCCGGGGTGAGGTGTTTCGTCCATCCATCTTCGTCATGGCTCCCTCGCCGCCGTTCCAGACTTGCATTTTCCCCGCCTTTGTTGCACCTTGCGTCTCGGAAAAGGAAATTAACTAATATCACTAATTATGGCACATGAACTACCTCCCCTGCCCTATGACAAGGCAGCCTTGGAACCGCACTTCGACACCCTGACCATGGAAATCCACCATGATCGCCATCACAAGGCGTACGTGGACAATCTGAACAAGGCCATCGCCGGCAATGCCGCGCTGGAGGCCAAATCGCTCGATCAATTGGTCAAGGATTTAGGCTCCGTGCCCGACGCCATCCGCGGCCCCGTGCGCAACAACGGAGGCGGCCACTGGAATCACTCTTTCTGGTGGAAAATGCTGGGACCCAATGCCGGCGGCGCGCCCACCGGCAAGCTGGCCGACGACATCAAGTTCACGTTCGGCAGCTTCGACGAATTCAAGGCCAAGTTTGAAGCCGGCGGCATCGGCCGTTTCGGCAGCGGCTGGGTCTGGCTGGTCACCAACCACGGCAAGCTCGAGATCGTCTCCACCGCCAACCAGGACACGCCGCTCATGGGCAAGACCATCTCCGGCGCCGAAGGCACGCCCGTGATCGGCTGCGACGTCTGGGAACACGCTTATTACCTCAAGTACCAAAACAAGCGCGCCGACTACCTCAAGGCCTTCTGGAACGTGGTCAACTGGAAGGCCGTCCAGTACTGAATCGTTGGAACAGACAAAACGCGCCGGCACTCCCGGCGCGTTTTCTTTTGTCCGGCAAAACAGAGCATTGACAGAAAAGAGACGTGGCGATGAGCGGCGAGGAACCGCCGTAGCGCAGGTTTCCAAATCGGCCGGGCGTCGGAAGGTCGAGGGCGTTGTGAATAGAGATGGCCGGCGGGTTGGGAAACCCGCGATACAGCAGACTTGGAAGTCTGCGCTACAGGTTTTGAGTAAAGACCGAGCTAGATTCCCCGCTCGTCCACGATCTTGTTTCCCTTGCCCAGCACGATGACCTGCGGGCGCCATTTCTTGGCGGCCTTCTTGCCAAACGCGGCGAAGTTCATGATGGTCAGCACGTCGCCTTTCTTCCCCAGGTGCGACACCGCGCCGTTCATGATGATCTCGCCCGTGCCGCGCTTCCCGCCAATGGCGTAGGTCTCGAAGCGCTCGCCGTTGGCCATGTTGCCGCACAGGATTTTTTCATACTCCTGCAATCCGCACCGCTCCATGAGGTCGGCGGAAATGGTCAGACTGCCTTCGTAGTTCAGATCGCCGCCGGTCACGGTGGCGCGATGGATTTTTGATTTAAGCAAAAAAACTTGCATGACTGTTCTATTTAAGACTCAAAAAATTCTTCAGGATGGTCCGGCCGTGCTCGGTCAAAATGCTCTCGGGATGAAACTGCACGCCCCAGATGGGCAGGGTGCGGTGCCGGACCCCCATGATTTCCCCCTCCTCCGTCTCGGCCGTCACCTCCAGCACCTCCGGCAGCGTGTCCCGCTGGATCACCAGGGAATGATACCGCGTGGCCCGGAACGGATTCGGCATGTCCACAAAGAGGTCCTTCCCGTTGTGTTTGATGGGCGAGGTCTTGCCGTGCATCATGCGGTAATTGACCACCACTTGCGCGCCGAACGTGTGGCCGATGCACTGGTGCCCCAGGCACACCCCAAACACCGGCACGCCCTCGCCCGCAAACGTGCGGATGACGTCATTGGACAGGCCGGCCTCGCGCGGCGAGCACGGTCCGGGCGACACCAGGATGCGCTCCGGCTTCAGCGCGCGGATCTGGTCGAGGGAAATCTCGTCATTCCGCTTCACCAGCAGCTCCGCCCCCAGCTCGCCCAAGTATTGCACGAGGTTGTAGGTGAACGAATCGTAGTTGTCCAACACCAGAATCATGAATTCTGAAGATAACTTTTGCCGCCCCCCTTGGCAAATCCGGAATCAGGGGCGGCCGGCGCATCTCGGCATTGTTCTGATCCCGCCAACAAAAGCAGGGCGAAGGCTCCGTCGAGGCGCTGGGAGCGTTTCTCCCTCTCCGCGTCGGCGAAGTCGGCGGAGCCGATGGGGAGAGGGCCGGGGTGAGGTGCTCGTTTTACCATCTTTTCTGTCTGTCAGCAAAATCGTCACAAAAGGGTCAGTAACGAAAAATAGTTGACTGGTCATATAACTTGAATTAGCTTCCTCCCACTGTCGCCTCCGGCCTATCCGCCCGGATTCGCGCCGGCAGAAAAGTTTAACGATGGGCCGAACCAGCAATGCACGCGAGAGGCTTCTGGCCGTGGCGTTTGATCTCATTCATGAGAGCAGCTACGGCTCGGTGAGCGTGGAACACATTTGCCGCCGGGCCAAGGTGAACAAGGGCAGCTTTTACTATTTTTTCAAGACCAAGACGGACCTGGTGGTGGCAGCCTATGAGGAACACTGGCTGCTCAAGGAACCGGATTACGAGCGCATTTTTTCGAAACAGAACAAGCCGTTGCACCGGTTGGCCCTGTGGTGCGAATACGTGCGCGGCGTGCAAAAGGAGCGGCGGGCCAAGTACGGCCACGCCTGCGGCTGTCCCTACACGAGCGTGGGCGGCGAACTGGCCACGCGCGACCCGAAAATTCAGCGCGAGACGCAGGACCTCATGGAGCGCCACGTGCGGTACCTGGTGGGCGCCATTGAAGATGCACAGCGCGAAGGCGAGGCGCAACCGGGCGACGCCCGCGTGAAGGCCGAACTGGTCCATTCGCTAATGATCGGCCTCTCGCTGCGCGCCAAAATTTACAACGATTTGAAAGTGCTGCGGCACACCGAAGCGGCGGTTTTCGCCATCATCGGAGCCATTCAACAGTAATCAAGAAGGCAGGCATCCCCAAACGTCCGGGAAGAGTTGTACCGACTTAAGAAATTATGTGGATCGTTCGTTTAGCGCTGCGCCGGCCGTATACCTTTGTGGTGGCGGCTCTCCTGTTGGTGATGCTCACGCCGTTCATTCTGCTGCGCACGCCCACGGATATTTTCCCCGCCATCAACATCCCGGTCATCAGCATCATCTGGCAATACACCGGCCTGGACGCCGGCGAATTCGAGAAGCGCATCACTTACACCCACGAGCGCAGCCTCACCGTCACCGTCAGCAACATCCAGCACATCGAGTCCACCTCCTACAACGGCATCAGTGTCGTGAAAGTCTTCCTGCAGCCCGGCGCCTCGGTGGACGCCGCCATCGCCCAGATCACCGCCACGGCGCAGACCGTGCTGCGGCAGATGCCCCCGGGCATGACGCCGCCGCTGATCATCCAATATAACGCCTCCTCGGTGCCCATCCTCCAATACAGCTTCAGCAGCCCGAAAATGTCCGAGCAGCAACTGTTCGATATCACCGCCAACCAGGTGCGCGTCGGCCTGGCCAACACCCGCGGCTCCATGATCCCCTGGCCTTACGGCGGCAAAACCCGCGTCGTCTCCGTGGACCTCAACCTGCCCGCGCTCAAGGCCAAGAACCTCGCCCCGCAGGACGTCGTCAACGCCGTGAACGCCCAAAATCTCGTCCTCCCCAGCGGCACCACCAAAATCGGCCGCACCGAATACGACGTCACCGTGGACGCCAATACCCGCCTGATTGACGATCTGAACCAGCTACCCATCAAAGTCGTCAACGGCGCCACGATTTACCTCGGCGATGTCTCGCAGGTGCACGACGGCTACACGCCGCAGCAAAACGCCGTGCGCCAGGACGGCGTGCGCGGCGCCCTGCTGACCGTGATGAAATCGGGCTCAGCTTCCACGCTGGACGTGGTGCGGGACGTCAAAAACGTGCTGCCCGGCGTCATGGCCACCGTCTCCCCGGACCTGCACGTCAAGGAATTCGCCGACCAATCCCTGTTCGTGCGCGCCGCCATCCAGGGCGTGCTCCGCGAAGGCCTGATCGCCGCCGCGCTCACCGCGCTGATGATCCTGCTCTTCCTGGGCTCCTGGCGCAGCACGTTCATCATCGCCCTGTCCATTCCCCTGTCGGTGCTCTGCTCGCTGGCCTTGTTGAGCGCGCTGGGCGAGACCATCAACTTGATGACACTCGGCGGCCTGGCGCTGGCGGTGGGCATCCTGGTGGACGACGCCACGGTGGCCATTGAAAACATCCACCGTCACATGACCCTGGGCCAGACGCTGGAGGACTCCATCCTGGTGGGCTCGCAGGAAATCGCGCTGCCGGCATTCGTATCCACGCTCTGCATCTGCATCGTGTTCGTGCCGATGTTCTTTCTGACTGGCGTGGCCCGGTACTTGTTTGTGCCGCTGGCGGAGGCGGTGGTGTTCGCCATGCTGGCCAGCTATGTCCTCTCCCGAACCCTCGTGCCCACGATGGTGATGTGGTTTTACCGGAACGTGCAAATCCACGGCGAGCCGGCGGAGCGGACCGACGCCCCCGCGTGGCTGGCCCCCTTCCTCGCCTGCCAGCGCGCCTTTGAAACCGGCTTCGACCGTTTTCGCGCCGGCTATCGCGCGCTGCTCAGCAGTTGCTTCGTGCATCGCCGGCCATTTGCGCTGGCCTTCCTCGCCTTCTGCGTGCTCTCGTTGCCGCTCGTCCTGGCGCTCGGTCAGGACTTTTTCCCGAGCGTGGACGCCGGCCAGTTTCTGCTCCACCTCCGCGCCTCCACCGGCACGCGCATCGAGGAAACCGCCCGCCTCTCCGACCTCGTGGCCCGCAAGATCGAAAGCCGGATCCCGGCCGATGAACTCGGCGGCACCCTGGAGAACATCGGCATTCCCAATTCCTCCATCAATTTGAGCTACAACACCAGCGGCGTCATCGGCCCCGCCGACGCGGACATTCTCGTCACGCTCAAGCCCGGGCATGCCCCGACGGCCGGTTACGTCCACGAACTCCGCCGCGAGTTGAACCGTGACTTCCCCGGCACCCTGTTTTATTTCCTGCCGGCGGACATCGTGAGCCAGACGCTCAACTTCGGACTGCCCGCGCCGTTTGACATCCAGCTCCTTGGCCGCGACCAGGTGGCCAACCGCGCCCTCGCCACCCGCCTCGTCAGTGAGATCAAGAAAATCCCCGGCGCCGTGGACGTCCACGTCCATCAGCCGGACAACTGGCCGCAATTCCGCATCACCGTGGACCGCGTCAAGTCCGCCGAACTGGGCCTCACCGAATTCTCGGTGGCCAACTCCGTGCTGCTGGGCCTGAGCGGCAGCAGCCAGGTGCAACCGGCCTATTGGCTCGACCCCAAGCTCGGCATCCAGTACCTCATCAACGTCCGCGCGCCCGAATACGCCATGGACTCCGTCCAGCAGCTCAACGCCCTGCCCATCAGCGCCGGCGCCTCGGGCGACAGCGGCGCCCAAATCCTCGCCAATCTCGCCACGGTCTCGCGCGTGAACGTGCCGCCGGTGATTTCCCATTACGACGTCACGCCTGTCATTGACATCTATGGCGGCGTGGACGGACGCGATCTGGGCGGCGTGCTCAGCCAGATCCAGCCGCTGGTGGAGCACATCAAAAAGGATTTGCCGCGCGGCAGCAAGGTGGTCATCCGCGGCCAGGCCGAAACCATGCACTCCAGCTTCATCAACCTCAGCGTGGGCCTGATTGGCGCGATCGTCCTGATTTATTTCCTGCTGGTGGTCAACTTCCAGAGCTGGCTGGATCCGTTCATCATCATCACCGCCCTCCCCGGCGCGCTGGCCGGCGTGATCTGGGGCCTGTTCGTGTCGCAAACCACCCTGAGCGTGCCCGCCCTGATGGGCGCCATCATGTGCATCGGCGTGGCCACCGCCAACTCCGTGCTCGTCGTCACCTTTGCGCGCGAAAATTTGCAGCGCGGCCTCGATCCCCTCACGGCCGCGCTGGAAGCCGGCGTGGGGCGCATCCGGCCCGTGCTCATGACCGCCCTGGCGATGGTCATCGGCATGCTGCCCATGAGCCTTGGCCTGGGCGAAGGCGGCGAACAAAACGCCCCGCTCGGCCGCGCCGTCATCGGTGGCCTGGTCTTTGCCACCGTGGCCACCCTGTTCTTTGTCCCGGTCATTTTCAGCTTTCTGCACCGGAAACAGGTTCCGGTAAAAACCAATTGATCCCATGAATACTCCGTCACCCGCCTCCGCGCCGCCCGTCCAATGGCGGCGGATCCTTCAAGTCGTCATCGTGCTGGTCGCCATCGGCCTCGCCGCCGGTTTCGTCCCGCGCTGGTTTTCGCGCCAGACACTCCTGGCCGAGACCCGCGCCGAGGCGGTGCCCACCGTGGATACAGTGCAGCCTGCCCGGGCCGGGGCATCGGCCGGCACGCCGCTGCCCGCCGATGTGCAGCCCTTTGTCGAGGCCGCCATCCACGCCCGCGCCAGCGGCTACCTCAAAAACTGGTTTGTGGACATCGGCGAAGTGGTGACCAACAACCAGCCGCTCGCCGAAATTGACACCCCCGAGCTGGACGAGCAACTGGCCCAGGCCAAAGCCGAACTCGACCAGGCGCTGGCCACCCGCGACTTGGCCAAGATCACCGCCGACCGCTGGATCGAGTTGCTCAAGACCGCCAGTGTGAGCGAACAGGAGACCGAGGAGAAAAAATCCGACTACGTCCTCAAGCAGGCGAACGTCGAGGCCGCCCGCGCCGGCCTGCAGCGGCTCGAGGATTTGAAGAAATTCGACCGCGTGACCGCACCGTTCGACGGCGTAATCACCGCCCGCAACACAGACATCGGCCAGCTCATCGCTTCCGGGAGCGGCGCCGAGCTGTTCCGCCTGGCCCAGATCAATCCCCTGCGCGTCTATGTGCGCGTGCCGCAGTCCCTCACCCATTCGGTGGTGGTGGGACAAAAGGCCCGGCTGACCTTCCAGGAGTTGGCCGGCCGCGAATTTGATGCCACTGTCACCCGCACCGCCGGCGCCGTGGATCCCACGTCCCGCACGTTGCAGGTGGAATTGCAGGTGCCCAATCCGGGCGGCGACATCCTGGCCGGCAGCTATGCCCAGGTGCGCTTCACCGAATCGGCTGTCAACGACGTGCTCATCCTGTCCGATAACGCGCTCATCTTCCGCGCCCAAGGCATGCAGGTCGCCCTCGTGGGACCCGGTGACAAAGTGCAATTGCGTTCCATCCAGCTCGGGCGCGATTTCGGCAACACGGTGGAAGTGCTGGCCGGCCTGAGCCCCACCGACCACGTCATCCTCAATCCCCCGGACGGCATCGCCGAAGGCATGCCCGTGCGAACCCTGAAACCCACGGAGACTTTTTCCGCCAAATGAAACCGTTTTTCGCCCCGCAGCTGGCCGCTGCGACCGCGCTCGCGGCCCTGACCCTGGCCGGCTGTTCGGTGGGGCCGGATTATCATCGTCCGGCCGCCCTGCCCGCCCAGCCCGTCGCCGCCACCTACACCACCGGCGAATCCAATGGCGTGGTGTGGAAGATCGCCGAACCCGCCGCCGCCCTGCCCCGCGGCGCCTGGTGGCGGATTTTCTCGGACACGGAATTGAACCGGCTCGAAACCCTGGCCGCCACAAACAACCAGGACATCGTCGCGGCCGTCGCCCGGCTGCAACAAGCCCGCGATGTCCTCACCGTCGCCCGCTCGGAGTTCTATCCCCAAATCAACGCCGGCGGCACCCCGGGGGGTGATTTCAGCCGCCAGCGCAGCAGTGCCAACGAACCCGAGGTGGGCTTGCCCGCGGGCGCCGGGCACGTTTACAATACTTACACCGCCCCCGTTTACCTGGGCTGGGAAGTCGATTTGTGGGGCCGCGTGCGCCGCCTGTCGGAGGCGGCGCACGCGCGTTTTGTCGCCAGCGCCGATGACTTGGAGTCCGGGAGACTGGACGTGGCCGCCGAGGTGGCATCTGATTATTTCTCGCTCCAGAGCCTGAACGACCAATACGCGCTCATCGCCAACACCATCGACACCTATCGCCGCTCCCTCGAGTTGACGGAGAACCGGCGGCGCGGCGGCGTCGTTTCGGACCTGGACGTGGCCCAGGCGGCCACGCAGCTCCACAGCGCCGAGGCGCAACTGCCGGACATCCAGTTGCGCCGCGAGCAAACCCGGCACGCCTTGGCCATCCTATGCGGCCGGTCGCCCATTGATTTCACCGTGTCCACCAACCAGCCGGAAATCGCCACCGTGCCGGATATTCCCCCCGGAGTGCCCGCCGAATTGCTGGAGCATCGGCCGGACGTGGCCGGCGCCGAGCGCCGCATGGCCGCCGCCAACGCGGACGTGGGCGTGGCCAAGGCCGCCTTCTTCCCGGCCGTCAAACTCAACGGCGCCGCCGGTGTCCAATCCATCAGTATCGGCACCTTGTTCGACTGGCCCAGCCGGTTTTGGTCGGTCGGTCCCACCTTGGAACTGCCGCTGTTCACCGGCGGCTTGAACACGGCGAACCTCAACCGCACGCGGGCCGCCTACGACGAAGTGGTGGCCGATTACCGCCAGACCGTGCTCGGCGCGTTTGGGGACGTGGAGGATTCGCTCGCCGCCCAGCGCTGGCTGGCCGACGAATGGAACGCGGAAAACCAGGCCGTCGTCGCCGCGTCGCACGCCCTGGACATCGCCAACAACCGCTATCGCGCCGGGCTCGTGACCTATCTCGATGTGGCCACCGCGCAGACCGCCGCCCTCGTCCAGGAACAAGCCGCCGTGCAATTGCAGGGCGCCCGCCTGACCGCCTGCGTCAATCTCATCAAGGCCCTCGGCGGTGGCTGGGACGTCGCCAGCCAGCAGGCCATGGCTGAGCGCCAATCACCGGGCCCGATCCAGCGCTGACAGGACGATGCCCGGCGTCAGCAGCGACGGCAGGACGATCGCCTCGGCCGCGGCGTCTTTGGGATAAACCAGGACCAGCGGCACGCCGGCGGCGTGATGCCGTTTCAGCTCCTCGGTGATGGCCGCCGGAAAATGGGTGTAATCCCCCACCAGCGCCACGGCGCCCACGGACTTGAGTTTTTCGCGCACGGAGGAAACTTCCAGGCTCGTCTTCCGGTTGAATTGGCAGGTCACGCACCAGTCGGCCGTAAAATCCACCAGCACCGGTTTGCCGGCCGCGCGTGCGGCGGCCACGGCTTCCGGCGTCCAAGGCTGCCAGTCTATGCCTTGGGCCGATTCCTTGAGCGAACCGCCCGCGTTGGTCTCCATCGGCACGCGCCAGTCCAATTCCTTTTCCAACGCCAAGGCATAGGCCCCCAGCAGCACCAATAAGGTGGCGGCCAACCCCAGCCCCCGATGCAGCCGGCCGCGCTGCACAAATTCGCCAAAGATCCAGACCGCAAACGCCACGAGCACCAGGAAGACGCCCAGCCACAGCACGTTCTTGCCGTAGCTGCTCGCGGCCACATTGAAAAGCCACACCACCGTGGCGAGCATGGGAAAGCCCATGGCGATTTTGAATCGTTGCATCCACAGGCCCGGCCGCGGCAGAAACTTCAGCCAAGCCGGCTGCCCGCTCAACACCACATACGGCGCGGCCAGCCCCAGGCCCACCGTCAGAAAGACGAGCAGGATGACCGCGGCGCTCTCTTGGAACGCGAATCCGAGCGCATAGGCAAGGAACGGCGCGGTGCAGGGCGTGGCGAGCACCGTGGCCAGCACGCCGTTGAAGAAGGCGCCGGCGGCGCCGCTCCGCGAAGCCAGGCTGCCGGCGGTGTCCAAGGCGCGTCCACTCAGCGTCACTTCAAACACGCCGAACAGATTGAGCGCCACCAGCAAAACCAGCGTCGTCAGGCACACCACGAAAACCGGGCTGCTGTATTGCATGCCCCAGCCGGCTTGATGCCCGGCCGCCTTGACACTGATCACGATACCCGCCAGCACCAGGAAGGACACCAGCACCCCCAGCGCATAGACCAGCCCCAGCTTGCGCACCCGTCCCGGTTCGCTGTGGGCCTCGCTCACGAAACCGAGAATCTTCAGCGCAATCACTGGTAACACGCACGGCATCAGGTTCAAAATGAGCCCGCCCAGGAAGGCGTAAAGAAGGATCTGCCCGAGGCCTGGCGGGGCCGGGCTGGCGGCACCGGGGGAAACGGTCGCGCTGGCCTGACCGGCGGGAGCCTCCGCGCCAATGGGCGACTGAAACTCGAAGCCGGCCTGCTGCCCGTTACTTTCCACCACGATCAAACCGCCCAGGCTGCGCGGCCAGTCTCCGGAAAACTTCTTCACGATTTTGCGCAGCTCAAAGCCCGCCGCCGCCGGGACTTTTTCCGTGGCCGACTGCACCTCGAACTGGTCGCTGGCGTCGGGAAAGAAATCCACGCGCTCCACCGCCGGCGCCGCGGGGCCGGCCGGCAACCCGGCGATGATCAGCGGCCGGGTATCATCGGCCGCCGTTTTTTCCCACCAGGCTTGAAAGGAAAAGGGCCTGTCGGGTCGTGGCGTTTTATCGATCCAGGCGGCAAGCTTGGCCGCCTCTGGCGACGCTTGGGACTCCGGTCCTACCGTGATCTTCGCCGTGACCTCCGCGTCGGCGGGAATACAGACGTCCTGGCATTCAAGCCACGAAACCTTGGCCGCGACCGACACGCTGCCGGGCGCCTGGTTGCTCGCGAACGTGAGCGGCACCAGCAGGACCGTCTCGTTGACATACCCGTAAGTGGTCACTTCGGCGGGCGGGAGTTTTTGCGGCACCGGCCAGTGGATCTCCCCGGCCGAAATTCCCGGCGGCAGCGTCCACTCAATTTTGGTGGGCGTACCGGCATCGCCGGCATTTTTCCAGTAAGTGTGCCAGCCCGGGTCCATCCTCAAATCCACCCCGGCCCAGATGGTTTCACCCGGCTGGGCGCTGGCGGCGGAGAGCAGCAATTGCGCCTGCGTGTGGTGCCGGGTAAACATCCCCCCGGCGGACGGGGCCTCCAGTTGCGCGGCGGCCCGGCCCACGCCCAGCCACGTCGCGCACGCGACGGCGGCCATGATGACTACGCTGCGGCACACAAACATTAGATGCCCAAGACGGCGGTTTATTTGAACTATTTTCACGCCTCAGCCGGAACGATTCAATCAAAAGGGTTTTAAACCACAGATGGACACAGATAAACACCGATAAATAAGCCATTTGGGCGACCCGCGAAATGCCGCGCCAGATGGTTTCCACCACGCCGGGAAGGATGCCGTTGGCAACACCTCTGAAAATCTGTGTCCATCTGTGTTCATCTGTGGTTAAGCCTGAATCGTTCCGGCTTAGCGCCGGGGCCGCTTCGGCTTCTCCCCGAAAACCTGGTCAATTACCTTGCGGAGTTTGCTGTCCGCCCCCGGCGGGCGGTTTTGCGGCGGCGCAATTTCGTCTTCGAGATCGATCACAAACTGCTTCATGCGCTCGCACCGGGCGTGGAGCTTGTTGATGACCACTTCGAGTTCGCCCACCTCCTTGCGCAGGGTCTCGGCAATTTCGGCTTTATTCATGATGTGGAGAAGCAAACATAAACACGGACCCATTTTTCGGGCAAATCGCCGCCAATGCAAGCGGACATTGACTTTTTTTGAGCCGCGGCTTGTGTCGGCCGTTGAATTCCGAACAATAAGGGCCATGCGCTATCGCACTCTCGGGAAAACGGGCCTGCGGCCGTCGGTCATTGGCCTCGGCACCTGGCAGTTCGGCGGGGAATGGGGCGGAGAAATCTCCCAGACGGACGCAGACGCCATCCTCGACACCGCGGCGGAATGCGGCATCAATTTCGTGGACACGGCCGAATGCTACGGGCCGGATCATCTGTCCGAACGCCTGGTCGGCGATTATCTTTCGCGCCACGACCGTTCGCGCTGGCTGGTGGCAACGAAGTTTGGGCACCACTTCAACCGCTTCATGAACCGGACGGACGATTTTTCGCCGGCGGGCGTGCAGGCGCAACTGGAGGCCTCGCTGCGGGCCTTGCGGGTGGAGGCCATTGACCTCTATCAATTTCATTCCGGTTCGGATGCACTCTTCCATCAGGAACCGCTTTGGACCATGCTGGCCGAACAAAAGCGGGCGGGCAAAATTCGTCACCTCGGCGTGTCCATCCTGCAAAAAGGGAGCGAGCTCCAGGCGCTCGCTGCGGCGCAGTTCGGCGTGGAAACGTTGCAGGTGTTTTACAACCGGTTGGACCGGCGGCCCGAGCAGCTTTACTTCCCCACCTCCCGCCGCGACCGCCTCGGAATCATCGGCCGCGTGCCGCTGGCCAGCGGCCTGCTCACGGGAAAATACCGGCCGGGCGCGACCTTCGCCGCCAACGACGTGCGCTCGCAATTCGACCCGGACCGGATCCAGCGGGAACTGGCGGAAGTGGAGCAGGTGCGGGAGCGGGAAGTGCCGCCGGGCGTGCCGCTGGCCCGCTGGGCGCTGGCCTGGTGCCTGCGCGACCCGGTCGTGGCCACCGTCATTTGCGGCTGCAAGAGCCCGGAACAGGTCCGGGCCAATGCGGGCGCGACGGAATTGCTGTCCGACTGATTATTTGGCCGCCAGCGCGGTTTCAATCGCCTGCGTCACTTCCGGCGAATCCGGTTTCACCTTGGAATCAAAGCGCGCCACGATCTTGCCGTCGCGGCCAATCACGAACTTCGTGAAATTCCAGCGGATGTCGCCCGGAAATGGCGAGTCTTTGCCCGCCAGGGCCACATACAGCGGGTGGCGGTTCTCCCCATTGACCTCCAGCTTGTCGAACATGGGAAAGGTGACGTTGTAATTGGCGCTGCAGAATTGCTTGATCTCGGCGTCCGTGCCCGGTTCCTGGGAATGGAACTGGTTGCACGGAAAACCGCAGACCACGAGTCCCTGGGCGGCGTATTTTTGGTAGGCCGCCTCGAGCGCGGTGTATTGCGGCGTGAAGCCGCATTTGGAAGCGACGTTGACCACGAGAATCACCTTGCCCGCGTAAGGCTTGAGCGAGGTGTCCTTGCCGTCAATGTCCTTGAGTGGAATATCGTAGAGGGAAGCCGCGGCGGACAGGGAAACAGACCCCATCAGCACGGCGGCCAGGGCGAACCAGGTTGTATTCATGGTGCCAACCATGCACTAATTTGCCGCATCAGTCAAACGCATGGCTGGCCGTCCGGCGCCGGCGCGCAGGGCACCGGGTCGCCGCCGGTGGCCGTGCAATTGGCGCGGCTGGCCAGGACACGGTGGATGACGTTGGCCAGGGTGATGCGGGAAATCGGCTTTTCCAGCAGCTCACAAACCCCGGCGGCCGCAAGGGTTTCCCGGTCAAGGTCGGCGCTGAAGCCGCTTGCCAGAATCACCGGCAAATCCGGTCGCAAATCCCGCAACTGGCGCGCCACTTCCAGGCCGGTCATCTCCGGCATGGTGAGATCGGTGATGACGAGATCGAACTGCGCCGGGTCCCGCCGGCACCACTGGAGGCTTTCGCGTGCGCTGTTGGTGGTGGTCACCTGGTAATTCAACCGCACCAGCAGGCGTTGCATCGACAAGGTCAGCGCCGGCTCGTCGTCCAGCAGGAGGATTTTCTGGCCCGCCCCGAAAGGCGCCACCAGGGTGCGGATGACCGAGGGAGTGACCTCCTGTTTCTGGCCGGGAAAGTACAGGCGGAAGGTGGAACCGCGTCCCACTTCACTTTCCACCGTGATGGCTCCATTGTGCGCCTGGACAATCCCATGCACCACGGCCAGTCCCAGGCCGGTGCCCTTGCCGACGGGCTTGGTGGTGAAAAACGGCTCAAAAATCCGTTCCACGGTTTTGGCATCCATCCCATGCCCCGTGTCGGCCACGGTCAACCGCGCGTAAGGCGCGCGCCGGAATTCGGGGTGCGAGTTGGCAAATTTGGCATCTGGTTCAAAGGCTTCCAGCGCTACCGTGAGCCGGCCGGGACGGCCTTCCATGGCGTGCAGGGCATTGGTGGCCAGATTGATCGTCACTTGGTAAATCTGCGTCGGGTCGGCCAGCACGGCGGGCGCATCCGTCGTCAAATTCAGTTCAATCTTGATTTGGGCCGGCATCGAGGCCCGGAGGAATTTGATGGCTTCCTTGACAATTGTGTCCAGATGGACGACCTCCGGCTTCTGCTCCCGCTGCTGGCTGAAGGTCAGGATCTGTTGTACCAGGTCCTTGGCCCGGCCGGTGGCCTTGAGAATCTCCTCCACGTTTTCCTGTGCCCCCGAATTGCCCTCGGTGTCCTGCTGCAACAGGTACGCATACCCGAACATCGCCGCCAGGATATTGTTGAAATCATGCGCGATGCCCCCTGCCAGCGTGCCGATGGCCTCCATTTTCTGCGCCTGCATCATCCGCTTTTCCAGCGCCCGCTGTTCCGTCACATCCTGTTTGACGGCCACAAAGTGCGTAATCTGGCCATCCGCGGTCCGCACGGGCGTGATGGTCATATCCTCGGTGTAGTACTCTCCGTTCTTGCGCCGGTTCACGACTTCCCCGTGCCACACATTGCCCGTCAGGACCGTCTCCCACTGGCTGGCGTAAAACGCCGGATCTTGTCGGCCGGACTTCAGCAGGCGCGGGGTGTTGCCCACCGCCTCCTCGGCGCTGTAGCCGGTCAGCTTGGTGAAGGCGGGATTGACCCACTCGATCTTCCCGTCGCGGTTGGTGATCATGATGGCATTGGCGGCGGCCGTCAGCGCACTGAGATGCACATTCATCTGCTCCTGGTCCCGCTTGCGCTCGGTGATGTCCTGGATCACGCCCACCATCCGGGTCACCATCCCCTGCCCGTCCAACACGAGCCGGCCCAAGCCGTGCACCCAGCGTTCCTGCTGGTCATTCGCGCGCACGAT
>Ga0182030_10013115_pt1 | contig 16525 bp, 20 predicted proteins | sample 812S3MmetaG_FD_121299 | JGI IMG/M metagenome (GOLD analysis project Ga0182030, IMG submission 121299) | Permafrost microbial communities from Stordalen Mire, Sweden - 812S3M metaG (Illumina Assembly) | ecosystem: Environmental > Terrestrial > Soil > Wetlands > Permafrost | place: Sweden...
CCCTGGAGGCTCCAGCATACGCGGTAAAGGATGCTTACACAGCCAAAACCGCATTTAGCAAAGAACAATTCAGCCTGGGTGAGCTGGATCCTTAGAACAAGAGTTCCTGTTCAAGATAGAGGCGATCTCATGATCATTAGAAGAAGTTTTTCAGTACTTGCAGCAACAGTCTTTGCGTTATCAATCAGCCAGGCGATCGCCAGCTCGGACGCTCCCGAAAGCCAATCAGGCGCGTATTCCCCCGGTCCTGTCGGTGTTGTTGCAGTCAAACCTGCAAGTGCCGGAAAGACCATAACTTCTCCAAAGCACTCTTCCATTGCCACCAAATTTCTTGGTGTAATAACCGGTATCGTTGTTGGCACCCCCATCTGCATGGTTCGCAAACCAGTGGACGAGGACAAATACGCAGTTGCTGACCTGACTGGCAACAGCAACAAGGGTCGCGCAGTTGCTCCGACCGCCACGCTCTGGGCACCATTTGCTGCGGTACAAGGAATTTTGGAAGCTCCGTTTTGGGCCGTCAACAACAGCTTAGTTAACTACAACAAACCTTTCAGCAAGGATCAATTCAGTCTTGTCAAAGCAGATGTATCCGTCAAGAAAGAAGAAGAAAAAGAGAAGCTCGATCCTATTCCCTACAATGTTCGCTAGAAACAATGAAATCTAAGTTTTGGCGCACAAACTTACTGTTGCAGCACAAATGGCTGGATCTTAATCGCTCGACTTTCGTCAATGAAATTGTATTCGAGTTTTTTTATGACAGGCCTTAATGGATGAAAAGACGGGATTCGTATCGCTTGCAGAGAAAACGCAGAACTCAGCGCTATATGAGTAATTGCCTGCACGTATTCGCAGGTATCTCCTTCATTAGTTTCTTCGCCCTGGGCGTCACCAATGTAATTTCTGCGGTTAAAGACAAAACACAAGCCACCAGTAAACTTCCTGACATCATATTAGGTGCTCCAATTAATAGCACCATTGCGGAGTACGATTCTCCAAGAATAAAATAACTAATCAGCAACGCTAAATTTGCGCTTTTATCCACTGTCACAAATAAATCTACGCTTTCCAATTCCCCAACAGCCTTCGAATCACGACAATTTCGGCTATATGATAGGCGTTATGATCGGCTATTTGCAACGCTTCTCGCAAAAAAGTTTGTCCAGTACCGTGAGGAATCGGTTCATAGATATCTGCCTTCTGCAGCAGTTCTACAAATTGTTCAAGATCACTTTCGATTTGCTTGATCGATTTGCGCCATGCCGCATCATTTTCTGGAGCGGCTTCCTTGGGCCAATATCCATCGGGCCATTTCGGCGATTTGTGCGAACCATCGTGACTAAACTCCACCATATCCCACTGGGCAATGCGAATATGCTCAACTATTTGCCAGATACTATAAGGCAAATCGTTAACGACCGAACCCCACATTGCGGCCGGCAGACCTTTAACCGCATCTTTGAAACTTACGTGTGCACCACCACCCTCCAGTAAGTTGATAAGTTCGTCAATCAGTTGTTTGTGTTGACTCTTCATGTTTAAACCTCGATTTAACGACTCGGGCTTTGATCGCTTGATTCAGAGATTTTAGCCTGCCTTGACGCCGACGAATCGATATCCGATTTTTCGCTCAGTGTGAATCAGTTTGACGCTTTCCGCGTTTGCGTCAATTTTGCTGCGCAGATTTGCCATGTGAACGAAAAGTGTATGCGTATCGTTGATGCACTCTGGTCCCCACACCTGAGCAAGCAGCATTCTATACGACAATACTCGAATGACGTTGCGAGACATATATCCTAGGAGTTCGTATTCTTTTGGCGTCAAACGCACATTTTTTTCATCGACTCTGACGACTCTCTTGTGAAAATCAATAGAGATATTTTGGTATTCAAATACTTGCCGGACCTGAGTGTTGTGCTCATGTCTCCGGCAACGGCGCACGATTGCCCTTATTCGGGCTAAGAGTTCACCCATGCCAAATGGCTTTGTCAGATAATCGTCGGCACCAAAATCGCCCGCCGGCACTGCCCACAAGACCATCTTTTGTGACATCTATCAACTCGCCAATCACTTCTTGGGCTGGCAATCCTTCGTCCTGCAATCTCGAATATAACTTCGCTCTCAATGTATCAACATCATCAATTGCACAAACAGGTCTTTCGTCGACTTCATCCAACCAATTCTTGGCTGCACTCACGGCTAGGTCTAAGGCACCGAAATCGAACAATTCCTTTTTCACAAACATTTTTTCCGTTAGAGTGAGCGATTCGCATAATGGAAGCATGATTGCCGACTTGTACATAGCCATTTTCGGACATCTAAATCCTTCAATCAATCGGACTTGTTGCAGTCACTTAGGCGTCACATGACACAATCAATGCAGTTTACGGGACGAGTCAGTCTTTATAGTTTTCATTTGCTACGAGCCAGTTAAGCACGCTTGGCAAAACTGATTAGGAGCGAGTAGTCATTTCTATCTGCGGCTCTGAGAGCAGCCAGATAAGCATCTCTCGTAGCTCCCTCGGCATCAATTGAATCTCCACCCCAGGTCAGAGCGCTTTCTTTCGCAAAATGCATAATCAGATCAGCAACCAGTCGTGCATGCCGACCATTGCCATTTGAAAATGGATGAATACTTACAAGACGATGATGGAAGCGAATAGCGCATACGTCCATCGAAAAAGTCTTGTTAGTTATCCAATATTGGCCATCACCACATAGCTTTGCGAGTTCAGTTTGGATTTGATGCGGCTCAACACCTATGTTCTTTCCGGTAGCCCTAAACTGCCCCGCCCAAGTCCATGTATCACCGAACATCCGACGATGCAACAACTTGAGTGAATCAATAGCCAAAAGCGACTGTTTCAATTTAGTGCTTTTTCTAGCCCATAAGATACCTTGAGTAATATTTGTTTGCTCAAATGCATTCAGTTCAGCGCGAGTCGTCAGCCCTGACTTAAGCCCGGCCGCCTCATCCGAATCCAGTGAAGTAGCACCCTCTGGATTATCACCGTTATACATCACGCTTCCAAAGCTCGCGTTTCGCATGTCGCAAAACGTCTTCGGCCAGCTGCTCAATTAAGGCTTCGTTTTCAGACGAACTCGCTGACTGCTGTTCTAAAGCCATGGTGCGAAAAATTGTTGACGAAAGTTGTTTAGCACGCAACTTCGATTGCTCCTCGACCATTTGCTCAAGACTAGTTCGCGGAACCAACGCATAAACAAGCTGGCATCCAAGCGCTTCGGCTGCGCGTTCAAGCGACTTAATTGAAATCGTTCCGTGACGTTCACTCTTTTCAAGATCCATCACAGTTGATTGGCTAACGCCTAGCCGATCTGCAAACTGGTAGGTACTCATCTGTAGGGCTTCGCGTAATTCGCGAATATAGCCATGCGACAATCGAGGAACATGGCCTAGCTGATTGAGCTTCTCATCTAGCTGTCTGCGCCTAAGCGTGGTAGTAAGCTTACTCATCGGACACCTTGGAACGGCTAAAACCTATCACATGAAAACAATATAACAGGTTATAACCACTTGTACAATATCAGAAAGATCGGTTATAACCACTTATGCTGATTTATAATGAACGGCTATACCCACTTAACCGCTACCGTTGAGGACACCGATGTCGACCGAAAAATCCAGATGCCCATGGGCTAACAGCAGTCCACTGATGTCCGCTTATCACGATGAAGAATGGGGCGTTCCGCTGTATGACAGCCGAACGCTCTGGGAGATGCTCATGCTAGAGGGTTTTCAGGCTGGGCTTTCCTGGTCTGTCGTATTGAAAAAGCGCGATGCATTTCGCAAAGCATTTAAAAATTTCGATCCAGCAAAAGTAGCTAAATTAAAAGAAAGCGATATTGAAAAATTGATGCAAGATCCGGGCATAATCAGAGCACGTGCAAAGATAGAAGCCACTATAGGCGGTGCAAAAGTCTATTTAGCGATGCAAGAATCAGGAGAGGATTTTTCTGATTTCGTATGGAGCCTTGCCGGTGGCAAACCCATAAAAAATACTGGACCGCTCCCTACGCAAACACCGCTTTCTGCGCAGTTCTCGAAAGAGTTCAAAAAACGAGGCTTCAAATTTGTCGGACCAGTCATCGTTTATGCCTGGATGCAAGCAGTCGGTATCGTTGACGATCACGCCCCGAATTGCCACAAGCGCAAAAAAGCAGCTGGATAAACCGAACCTGACGGAGGATAGATCAATATCTTTCATATGTGTACTTACTGCAGACCGCGCAGCTAATCTTGTCTGCTCCATGCTCTTACAGGCACGCCTCCGTGCACCATCGCTTGCATGGCCTCGGTAAAAAACAGATAGGGATGAGCGGTAGGATCCAGACTGCTGCACCATTCCAATTTAGCCAGCGCTTCGTCCGTCAGCCGAAAATCTATAGCGGATATAAGATCCTGTAATTGGGCCAATTTGGTGGCACCGATGATTGTTGAGGTAACACCTGGACGATTGGCCACCCAGTTAAGAGCGACCTGGGCTGGCGATTTACCAACTGCTTGGGACACCTCCAGCAGGACATCAACAATATTCCAATTGTGTTCGGTAAACAGTTTTTCAAAACCAGGTTGACCCGAACCTTTCAGCATCGACAGACGGCCATCCTTGCCACCATTAAAATCTCGCTTGTATTTACCAGTCAAAAGACCGCTTCCCAGGGGAGCCCACGGACAGACGCCCAGACCAAACTCCTGAGCGGCAGGAATATGCTCACGCTCTATCGTGCGTTCAATCAAAGAATATTCCAGTTGCAGAGCTGAAATACGATGCAATGAATTGGCCTCGGCCAGCGTTTGCATTTTGCTCAGATACCAGGCTGGCACATCAGACAGTCCAAAATACCGGATCTTGCCCTCCCGGACCAGGTCATTTAGGGTGAGCAACACTTCTTCTACAGGGGTTACTTTGTCCCAGGTATGCAGCCAATAAAAATCGACATAGTCTGTGGCCAATCGCTTAAGCGAACCTTCCAGGGCGCGATATACATTTTTGCGGCCATTGCCGCCGGCGTTAGGATTGCCTTTCTCGGCATTGAATGTAAATTTGGTGGCCAGTACAACCCTGTCTCGCAGCCCAGAATCTTTGACAAATTTCCCAATCAGTTTTTCACTGGTACCATTTGTGTAACCATCAGCGGTATCAATGAAATTGCCACCTTTATCGATGTAATCGTTAAAAATTTGATGCGCCGATTCTTCAGAGGCGCCCCAGCCCCAGTCTTCGCCAAAGGTCATGGTGCCCAAGCAAAGGGGGCTTACTTTTAACCCGCTGCGGCCAAGTGTTACGTAGTCAGAGAGTTTCATCTGGATTCTTCCCTTGTATAATGAGCGAATGCGAACGAACAAGGTAGGCAATTGTAGCCGTCCCGGAATATGATTGCCTGCCAGAATCGGCGGCAAGTCATTGCACCGTAAAATTTATTCACACCATTTCAGGCCTTGTGAATTGATGTCGGCGACATCATCGCGATGTCCACCACGCGGCAGCAATCCTAAAACTAAAACCTTCGACTGTGGGAATTTATGAGCGATCAGTTCGGCATTTCCCATGATATCGCGTACGATTTGCTCATGCGACTTACCCTTATCAATGTCATTTGTGCCGATCAGCATAACAAAATTTTTTGGCGCTTTACCGTCTTTGAATTCCAGTTCACCGTGCTCGAGGCGATAGCGCAGATTCTCAGTATCAGGCACACCGGACTGCGCTTTGTCGACAAGGGCTTTGTGCTAAGCGCTCTGGTCATGCACCTTGTCACACCTCAGCCTGCGACATAATAACCGGGGTCAGGACGATTGTAAAGAACCCACAATCTATCAGTAGAGCCACGGGGCTGGAATCTTCCTCTTTTTGACCGCTAAACGCAACTGTCGCAACCAGCCTGTTTGTTTTAGGCGGCAATTCCACAGTTCGCAAAGTGTTGTTCAGGCTCCAATGCGGCACGTTCGCGCAGCTATGCTTTGAAGGTGAAAACGAATTTGGGTGGTTCAAAATGTATACAAATTTGCCACGGCGTCCCATTAAAATGCGAGATAGCCACTGGTCGCAAGACGCAGCAGCTCTGCTGGTTCAATCGAAAGTCACACCGAATCAGGTGTCAGTCATGAGCGCTATTTTCGCCGCGGTTGGCTCTGGTCTGCTGGTTGCGACATCGGTGATGACGGCACCCCCATCGACAAAAGCACTGGCCTTCTTTCTAACCGGAATTCTCATCATGCTCAGATTAGCCTGCAACCTACTAGATGGGTTGATGGCTATAGAATACAAGCGAGCCACTAAATGTGGTGACATTTTTAATGAATTACCAGATAGATTCTCCGATACCGTTTTGCTGGTCGGTGCAGGTTATGCGGCTAACTTCGGCGTAATCGGTTCAGGCTTGGGCTGGCTTTGTGCCTTGCTGGCATTGACGACAGCGTACCTGAGAGCTTTTGGGGCTCGCTATGGATCAAGTCAAGACTACAGCGGACCAATGGCCAAGCAACAGCGCATGTATTCTCTCATCTTCGGTCTGCTAGCAGCCGGCATACAGCTAATTGTTACAGGCGGTCACTCGGCATTGATATGCGCGCTTACAACTATTGCTATCGGCACAACAATTACTTGTGTGCGCAGAACAATAAATCTTGCAAGACAAATGGAACCAAGCTGATGTTAAACGCAATTTGTGAATTGGTCAGATGCTTTACAGGAGTTCAGGGTCACTGGATTGGCGCAGATCCAAAACCGGTACAGAGAATCTACTTTGCCAATCACACCAGTCACTTTGATTGCATGGTACTACTTTCGGTATTACCACGGAGCATACGCAAATTAGTACGGCCAGCCGGGGCGTCCGATTACTGGCTAAAGACTCCCTTGCGACGATGGTTTTCACAAGAAATTGTGCACTTCATACCGATTGAACGGCTGAAACCAACACGAAACAATAATCCAATCAAGACTCTGGCAAATGCTCTCGATGCCGGAAGCTCGTTGATATTGTTTCCCGAAGGTACACGCAATGATTCAGACACTCTGCAAACTTTTAAAAGTGGACTTTACCATCTGTGCAAACAGCGTCCTCAAATCGAATTGATACCAACTTATATAAATAACGCTAACCGCATTTTGCCCAAAGGTGAATGCATTCCCGTGCCGGTTCTGTGCACGGTGACATTTGGCGAGCCACTCTTCTTCGATGCCGAAGAAAGCAGAGACAAATTTCTCGAACGAGCGGAAAAAGCATTAAAAAGGTGTGCGCAAAATGTTGTTAATTAAAGACCCACAATTACTCATTTTATTAGCGATGATTTTCGGCGCATTGATGCTTGCCACCATCATTACCACAGTAATCAATTGCAAAACGAAAGACTCCTCTATATTTCTAACCAATCTCAATGCCCGACTGCGTGCCTGGTGGGTAATGGTGACAATCTTCGCCGTAGCCATTCTCGCAGGCGGTGGAACCTCAATCGTTCTCTTTGCAGCAATATCTATTTTAGCTTTGCGAGAATTCATTACTATTGCGCCTACGCAAAAAGCTGACCACCACTCACTTGCCTGGGCATTCTTTGTGGTGCTACCGCTTAACTATATTTTGCTCGCTGTGCACTGGTACGGTTTATTTGTCATCTTTGTTCCGGTCTACGCATTCCTCTGCATGCCAATATGCAGCGCCATCTCTGGCGATAGCAAAAATTTTCTTGCTCGCACTGCCGAAATTCAATGGGGCTTGATGTTATGCGTATACTTCATCAGCTACGCTCCAGCCATTTTAAGTCTCGATATCAACGGTTATGAAAATCATGCAGCACGCCTATTGTGCTTTTTAGTATTTGTGGTTGAAATCAGCGATGTTTTGCAATACGTTTTTGGCAAAAGCTTTGGTCGACACAAAATCGTGCCGACAATTAGCCCGAACAAAACAGTTGAAGGATTTGTTGGCGGAATTCTGACAACGGTTGTAATAGGAACTTGCATGTGGTCGTTTACACCCTTTTCACCATGGCAAGCCGCCCTTATGTCTCTGGCTTTGAGCCTGTTTGGCTTCGGCGGCGGTATCGTGATGTCAGCGATCAAAAGGGATCGTGGCATCAAGGATTACAGCGCCTTAATTCCCGGACATGGTGGCATGCTCGACCGTATCGACTCACTTTGTTTTGCAGCCCCTCTATTTTTCCATCTGACACGTTACTTCTTCGCACACTGACTGAAAATCTACATTGTGCAAGGTGTCGTTTCAGATGTTCTTTGATATGATATGCCGAGTTCGAGGCTCGTTTTTAGCCGACTTCACTGACTGAAAGACGCCTGAGGTATATATCCTAGATGCTCGAAACAATTAACATCAAAGATTTTGCCCTGATCGACCATTTGCAAGTCGAATGGACACCTGGATTGAATGTCCTGACAGGTGAAACCGGAGCCGGAAAATCAATTCTCATTGACGCACTCAATACTGTGCTCGGTGGCAAGGCTGGACCAGGGGCTATTCGAGTTGGCGCCGAAAAAGCGTACATCGAAGCGACATTTAAAGTTTCTGCCACTGTTGCTAGCTGGCTAAAACACAATGAATTGGTTGACGAAGATCCAAGTGTCACCACAGTTGCACGCGAAATCACAAAATCAGGATCGCGTGTGCGCATCAACGGCACTCTGGTCAATCACTCGATTGTGCAAGAGCTTGGTGAGTTACTGCTGACCATTCACGCCCAGCATGAAGCACGCACCATGATGTCACCCCAGTATCAACTGGATCTTCTCGATAGCCTCGGCGATGCCAATCATAAAAAAGTTCTGGAAAAAGTGCGTCTACTACAAGCCAATCGACGTGAGCTTCTAGCCACTCAAAAAGAATTGAACGGCTCTGAAGAAGATCGCTTACGCAAACTCGATTTTTCCCGCTTTCAATTGCAAGAACTAGAAGAAGCTGAACTCGTTGATGAAAACGAAGATGCCGATTTAGATCATCAACAAAATATACTCGCTCATGTCGCTCAATTAGAGACACTGGTCAATGGCGCTTACCAAGCTTTAAATGGCTCAGACAAAGACGAATCGGTTTGCACTGTTGATCTTTTGCAAAAGAGTTTAGCTGATATTGAAAAAGCCTCGCGCTTCGATGAAACATTGCTCGAAACCTGCACCTTGCTGCAAAGCAGCCTGGCCAGCATGGAAGAAGCAGCATCTAAACTGCGTCGCTACGCAAGCTCTCTTGATACCGATCCAGAAACTCTAAGCAGTATCGAAACGCGGCTTGGGGTGCTGGTGGCAATCAAACGCAAGTATGGTCCGACTCTAAAAGAAGCACTCGAACGTCGTGAAATTTTGCGTATCGATATTGATAAGCTGGAAAATTCGCAAAGTCGAATCGATCAAATCGACGCCGAACTCAAAGAAATCGAAACGAAGCTCCAGACCATTGCCGACGAACTTAGGCAAAAACGATTGAAGCTGGCCAAAAATCTCAGCCAATCAGTTTTAGCTGAATTAGTCGATCTCGGTATGGAAAGATGCAAATTCGAAATAGCCGTAACGAAACTGAACGAAACTGGACCTTCTGGTCAGGATCGAGTGGAATTTGTAATTGCGCCCAACCCCGGACAGCCTCTCTTGCCTTTGAGCAAAATTGCCTCCGGTGGCGAACTTTCAAGAGTGATGCTGGCAATCAAAACGATTTTTGCCCACGCCGATCAAGTCTCAACTGTCATTTTCGACGAAATTGACACCGGGCTAAGCGGTCGCGTATTGCAATCCATGCGCGACAAACTGGCAAGATTGGCAAAATCTCATCAAATTCTTTGTATAACTCACCAACCGATTATCGCCTCAGTTGCTGACAACCATATTGAAGTAGCAAAATCACAATCGGCCGACACCACTCATATTTCAGCCAGACATCTCGATCCCGACCAGCGCCTGCAGGCACTGGCTGCTATGGCTAGTGGTCAAGGGGACGAAGAGGTCTCTTTGAACTTTGCTCGCTCTCTGGTTCAACAAGCGAATCAGTTAAAGTAAGGCTAAAAAGTTCGATAAAAGCCGAATTGTTTGGTGTAATTGGACCAATCAAGTGGCAATCATTCGATAGATCAATGGATGAATCATTCATTTATTGAAAATCTATTGAAATAGATTAGCCTCTTGGATTTGACATAAGGGCTGCATCTTCAATAGAATGCATCTCTTCGCCACAAATTGGGGCATCGCCAAGTGGTAAGGCAGCTGGTTTTGGTCCAGCCATTCCGAGGTTCGAATCCTTGTGCCCCAGTACTTTTCAGGCACTAAGCCCTGAAGCGATGACTGCCTGGCTTTAGCGAGGCAGTCAAATAAGTCCAGTAAAGAGCAAATTCAGACGACTAAGAAGGTTCAGAGGGTCATGGAAAAGATCAAATTAGCGATTAAAGAGCGTGAGTCCAAGACTCCTAACGTATTGCGTCGTGAAGGGACTATCCCGGCGACTGTTTATGGTTCGGGCAAAGATCCTCAAACCGTGCAAGTAGATGCCAGAGAGTTCGGTCGTCTTGCGCCAGCAGCTTACTCACATATGATTGAATTGGACCTCAACGGCAAAGTCACAAACGCCGTTATCCGCTCCGTTCAACGTGTGGCCATCAATCACCAAGTTCAAAGCATTCAATTCTTGCGCGTTGACTTGAAAAAGAAACTGACCTTGACGGTGCCAATCAAATTCACCGGCGATTCAGTCGCTGTTAAAGGTGGCGGAGTGCTGGTTGAATCTTTCCAGGAAGTGGAAATCGAATGCTTGCCAAACGACATCCCAGATTTCATCGAAGCTGACTTGAGCAAACTGGTTGAGCTGGAAGACGCGCTCCACTTCGGCGATTTGAAATTGCCTGAACACGTTTCAGTGGTTAACCCAATTGGCGAAATCGTCGTCAAAGTAACAGCTCCAAGAACCAAGGACGAGCCTGCTGAGCCCGCCAAAGCAGCTCCAGCAGCTGCCGCCCCTGCTGCACCAGCTGTCTCGCAAACAACAAATAAATAATGCCTTGAGGCTCAGTTCAAAAAACTGAAGACTGCCAGTATCGAAAGACTGCTGGCAGTTTTCTTTTACCTATGATTACCACAGTTTGCTAAGCACAATTGTGTGCAGCGAGACACTACTAGTAGTATCAGCTAATACAGGCTCAAGCTGATCTACGCAGTTCACAAAACGCACACAACTTAAACACAAACTTGTCATAAAGGCAGCCGCTGGAGCCACTTTTGGACACATTCGTGTAAAAGAACAAGTAACAAATTAGAGCTTTTGATTGCACAGAATGGGGTTAAGGAGGACACTATGTGCATTCAATAAAAACGGGTCAGGCACCATGGCAATTCTTTCAATGTTCTTTTTAGTCTTCGGCGTAATGGGCTTTATTAGCAATCTGTTTTTCAGAATAATCTGGGTTTATTGCGAATGGCGTGAAGGCAACGAAATCGACTGGAAACGGCAGATCTTGCTGGCACTCGGCGTCCCTGCGGCCTACCTCTTTGTCATGCTTGAACTGATGATGGCGGAAGGCTTCGTCTTTGTCGCCTGAGTGGAGTTAAAATTCACTAGTTGCTCTTTAGCGTAGCATCAATGGTTTGCTACGTTGCAAGCACTTTTTCTTCTGCAACTAATGGTGCGACACTGCGCGTGGATAGTGGCGTTGTGCGTTCAGCTATTTAGAATTACTCGATTAAGGATTTGGTGGGGGCGGTGGCGTTGCATCAAATGTCTCAGACAAAGTTGACGACATCAATGAATCAACTTGCTTTTGAGCACTTGTATCGGCTGGTTTAGCCTTAGCTGCAGGTTCTGTTTTGCCTGCTGAGTCAGTTGATGATGGTGCTTCATCATCGTCTTTGCTGAAGTTCTTTGCGATACCAATGTGCCTGTCATTTTCACTTGACACCGCAGATGATATCGTTTTTCCATCTTTTTCCACCATCGGCAAACGGATTGTAAAAGTTGATCCTTTATTCAATTCGCTTTCTAATTCAATTCCACCTTTGTGCGCCTTGATGATGGTCAGAGCAATAGCCAGACCCAGCCCCGTACCCCCGCCATAAACACGTGAGCGTGTGCGTGATCTTTCGACGCGATAGAATCGATCAAATATTCGTTGTTGATCGGCTGGCGCGATACCAATACCGGTATCAATTACTCTCACAACAGCATGGTTGTTGCTGACGCGCAAAGTAACTGTAACTTTGCCACCAGCTTGAGTGGCTTTGATGGCGTTGTTTATTAGATTGAGAAATACCTGTTTCAGACGGTCTGAATCAGCCAGAACATAAATTGGCGCTTGAGAAAGAATAAATTGCACTTCGATTTGCTCAGGGGCGATGACAGTGACAGTGTCTTCGACGCTAGCGAGCACAACGCGAACATCGATTGGCTCCTGTTGATTGATGATTGCTTGCCCGGCATCTGCGCGCGCCAGCTGCAACAGATCAGAAACCAGACGGATCAAACGACCAGATTCATCAGAAATAGTTTGCAGCGCCTCGGCCAGTAAATTGGCGTCGATGTTAGAGCCGCGTCGCAATAATAACTTTGTGTAGCCTTGGATTGAAGTTAACGGCGTGCGCAATTCATGACTGGCGTCAGCTACGAATTGACATTGAATGTTTAAAGACTCTTCCAGACGATTCAACAATTTGTTGAAAGACTGCCGTAATTCCAGAGTTTCAATTGGCTCATGCGGATCTACATCAAGGCGTTTGCGAATATCCATGGAAACGAGTTCGGTTGTCCCTTGAAGCAACTGCCTAATGGGAATCAAAATGACACCAGCAAGCATCCAGTTGATAGCAATCAATATCGGAATGAGCGGAATGTACCAGACGACCTGAGACATACTGGCTCTGGAATAACCGGCCACAATGGCGTGGCAAATAATAATGGGCAAGACGCCAGAAAGCGACATGGTCAAAGCCATACGCACACGCATTGATTTAAGCCAGTCCGATTTCTGCATCGTGATTGCGCCGCAACCCCATTAAGGCTATGCCTTAGTATTCTCTGTACTCTTTGTACATTATTCCCGAGGCAATGCCCGGACACTTCTCAATTTAGCAAATCTAAGTCGCATGAAGCGCAATTAAAGCAGCCGATTAAATCGTCAATAGACCTTTAATAGATCAGTGAAAGCTTTTTCAAGATGCCCATTAGTGACCAGACAGTCGCCCAGATAAATTGATTTGCCGCCAGCCATATCGCTAAAAGTACCACCGGCTTCTTCAATGATTATTTTCATGGGGGCTAAATCCCAGGGTTTGACGCCAATTTCGAGACTGGCTTCAGCTTTGCCTTCAAAAACCTGAGCAAAACTCAAATAATCACCAGGACATCTTTGTCTTGCCGTCTGCACGACAATCTTTTCCATCGCCTTAATGAAACCTCTCTGAAAGATTCGATTGAGACCGCCAAAATTAAACTGAGATTGACTCAAATCCTTGCAAGTTGATACTTCAATGCGCTGTCCATTTCTCCAGGCGCCTTTACCTTTTTCAGCCCAATAAATTTCATTGGCCGCAGGAGCACTGACAACCCCAAGGATTATTTCGCCATTTTCTTCGAGCGCCAGAAGTGTTGAAAAGACTGTCATTCCGCGAGCATACCCGTAGGTGCCATCAATTGGATCGATGATCCATTTGCGCTTACTTGCAGTTTTGTCCGCCTCGGCATTCTTCGTTTCACCTTCTTCTTCACCAAGCATGCGGTCAGTTGGAAAAGTTGTTTCGATTGCCACGCGAATCATGCGCTCGCATTCAGTATCGGCAATGGTAACTGGACTGCCGTCGTCTTTCGACATCGTTTTTACGCCAGCACTCCAGTGACGCATGGCAACTTTTCCCGCTTGCTCACAGATGTCGAGAGCAAATACCAGTTCTTTGCTGAAAGCAGATGTCAGATGCTTACTAACCAAAATAATTTCCCTCAATAAAGCACGTCGGAAGTGCAGTCGCAAAGTGGTGGCATAAAAAAAGAGTTGTCATTTGGCTCTACAAACTAAACCGTTAACGGTTTAGTTTTCAAAGCACTGACTGACAGTCAGAAATTCTGCACCAAAACTAATTTAAAAAATAACTCCCGAAGTTATTCACTTCGGGAGTTATTAAAGTAGATCAGGTAAGACACAAGTCGTGCTACAGGGTATTAGAGTTAAAACAAGAACTCGTAGATACCACGTGCGCCACGACCAACGCCAACCAAAATATCGCGAGCATCAATGAATGTGCCCTTCACGAGGCGCTCATAGATGAAGCCTTTTTGGCGTTCAGCATAAGCGAGTCTCATGTCTTGTTCGATATTCTTGTCTTCAACTGCCTTCATGCGTGCTTCCAAAGAATCAACGCGAGCCTTCAGCTGATTTAATTCACCACGGAACTCATCGAGCAACGCAGCAAACTTTTCCAAGTCGGCTTTGTCAGCTTTTGTATTGAGTCGTTCTGTGATGCACTGTTCATACTTGTATAGTGCGGCTGCCATTTCAAAACGTGTTGCGGACTTTTGTCCACGATACGTTCTGTCTGGATATCCAACCAACACGTGACACTGATTGTTTACGAGCTCCTTGAGCGCGTTGTAAGCCCATTCGTTACCCACAACGTCGGTCAACTCACTTACATTGGTTGCGCCCTGTGCGCTAGCCGGTGTAGTGGAGATCAAGGTGCTCGCACTTACGGCAACGAGTGCGGTAAGTAAGGATGCAAACCCCTTTTTCATATGGTAAATACTCCCTTGCAATGACCTGAATCTAACGGTCGCCATCATAGCTTAATTGTTCCTGCGTTGAAGGGGAATGAAACGTCAAAAATGGTTGATGCCGTAAAAAATGTGCAAAATCTGCATCCAGTGCAGCTTGAAGCGTCATTAAAAAACACTAACAAATTAACATTCCATCGCCCAAAATATATCCACCCGCAATCCCGCAAAGTCGCTCCAGCTCTAGGTTCATGGCAACCACTCGTCAAGAACTCACAACCGCTTCAAAGCATCTTTTTTTATCAGACAGCCGAGAAATGGCTTTTTAGCGAGTTTCAAAGGTGGTATCAAAAACAGTGCCACTTACTTCAAACACAGGTCAAAACACGGAACCGCATCTGGTGCTAATCGCACAAGTCACCAGATAAAGATTGCGGAATATTGAATCTAAATGCACTTCGATCAAAAACATGATTATCGTTTCAAAGCGTATTGGGTTCCCTTCCTCAGCAATCCTAGGCACATGTCGCGAGCTGGACGAAAATAGTTCCCGAATCGCTTGCCGAGATCCAGCCTGCGCAAAAGAAGGCTGCGCTGCGCTTGTCAAATAGTGATCTAAAGAGACCACACGACAGGACGCCTGCTGATTTACAAATTACAGCAACAAAATTCAGCGACCGACTGTTTTGATATAAGTAGAATGGAACGTAGACATTCTCACGCAGCAACAAGCGCCGATAATAATCGTTGCACTCTATCCGATCAGTTCAATCACTCTGGAGAAAACTATGTCATCCCAGACTCTGAGAATCGCACATTTATATGCGCACTTCCTCAATATCTATGGCGATAGAGGCAATATCATCACTCTCCAACAAAGAGCTAAATGGAGAGAAATCGAAGCGACTGTCACACCAATTGGACTGGGTGAAAAGTTTGACCCCGATCAATTCGATCTCTATTTCATCGGTGGTGGTCAAGATAAACAACAACAAGTAATTGCCGAGGACCTGATCAAACGTCAAGATGTCATTCATGATGCAGTCAAACAAGGAGCCGTGATTCTGGCTATTTGTGGCGGCTACCAACTACTCGGACACTATTACAAGCCAGCTCAAGGTGATGAACTGAAAGGACTGTCGGTACTTGACGCGTTCACAGTGGCTGGAGACAAACGCATGATTGGTAATGTCACGGTCAAACGTGATGATCAAACGACTCTGGTCGGTTTTGAAAATCATAGTGGTAAAACTTTTTTAGGCAAGGACGTCAAGGCCCTTGGCCAAGTCACTGTTGGCAATGGCAACAACGGTGAGGACGGCCTAGAAGGAGTCGCCAGTGGGTCGATTTATGGCACTTATCTGCACGGCTCTTTATTGCCCAAAAATCCTCACTTTGCAGATCGTTTAATAACGCAGGCTTTGCTCAGAAGGCATGGTAACGTAGTGCTTGCGCCGCTCGACGATTCAATTGAACTCGCGGCTCACAAAAGAGCACTGTCCCTGCCAGCGTAACCCTATACCGTGAAAAAGCTTTCCATTCTCATTCCTGTTTACAACGAAAAGAAAACCATCATTCAGGTCTTAGATGCAGTCTCGAAGGCACCTATAGAAGGACTGGAAAGAGAATTGATCGTTGTCGATGACGGCTCCGTCGACGGCACACGTGAAATTCTGCGAGAAGTAGACGGGTCGCTTTATAGCGCCAAAATTTACTTCCACGAAGCTAATCAAGGCAAAGGAGCTGCTCTACGCACTGCTCAAGGTTATGCGACAGGCGACATCATTCTGATTCAAGATGCCGATCTCGAATATGACCC
>Ga0182030_10013116_pt1 | contig 16524 bp, 16 predicted proteins | sample 812S3MmetaG_FD_121299 | JGI IMG/M metagenome (GOLD analysis project Ga0182030, IMG submission 121299) | Permafrost microbial communities from Stordalen Mire, Sweden - 812S3M metaG (Illumina Assembly) | ecosystem: Environmental > Terrestrial > Soil > Wetlands > Permafrost | place: Sweden...
CTGCAGGAGCAGCTCAAGACCGCGCTCGGCCCGATCGGCGCCCAGATGAAGGACGTCGCCACTCAGCTGAAGGCGCTCGTCGCGGCTGATCACAAGAAGTAAGCATCACGCCCAGAGCGTATGCGATGAAAACGGACCCGGATTTGTGTGCGCGCAATCGCCACAGCTCCGGGTCTAGCATGCGCGTGGTGCCTGGCATCGTGCGTTTTTTTTACAAAGCGCGCGCGCCATCACTGCGCCGCGTCGATACCTAATCCGCGCGCTGGAAAAACAAGCGTCGCGATTCCGTAACCGAGTCACCGCTGGCAGTGCCATGTGACTCATTTCGATAGAGGAGGAATGGATGATGAATCCAATCCCCATGCTCAAATCGCTTTTGCAGTCGACACTGCAAGTTCCTGGGAAGGTGCAGAACTTCGTCAACGAGCATCCGCTGCTCAAGAAGACCCTGCTTCTGCCCGTCAAACTGATACTTGCCGCTCTCTGGATTCTCTCGCTCGGCGCCATCAAAATGCCGAAGGGTGACCAGAGCAAGGGCGCCGTCTCTCAAGTCTGGCGTCTGTTCTATCCCTTCCTGATTTCCCGCGAGCCCTGGGAGATCAAGATGCCTGCCGCGCTGAAGCTGCCCTGGCTCGAGCGCAAAGGCTTTAGCTTCAAGCGCAGCCACATCGACGTCTCGCTGCCCTACGGCGGCAAGTTGCTGCTGACGCTGCCAGAGCTGGTAAAGGCCTGGGGGCTGATCGCTCTTTCCGGACTGGGTATCTATCTGGTCAACTACTACGCCGTGCAGATGAACGAGCTCAACGGCGCGTTCATGAACTCGATCACGGACAAGAACGCCGCCAAATTCACCGAGGTGCTCTGGGCTTGCGCGCAAGTCTACGCGATCTACACGCTGCTCGGTCCGCTCTACGCCTACGTGAAAGAACTGATCATCCTGGAATGGACGAAGTCTTCCACGCGCTCCATGCTGCGGCTCTACATGCAAGACCGCAACTACTATCCGGTGAGCCTGCTGCGCTTGCCCGACAACCCGAACGAGCGAATTCAGCAGGACGTGCCGGCCATGTGCCGCGCCGCGATGTCGTTCGCGTTCATCATCGTCGATTCGCTGGTCACCTTCGTCCTCTTCGGCAGCATCCTCTGGAACGCCGAGAAGGGTCTCAGCTATGACATTCCGTTCCACGGGCAGCACTTCGTCGTCGAGCATCTGCTGCTCTGGATTTTGCTTGGCTACGTGCTCTTCGGCACCAACGGCGTCATTCGCGTGGGCAAGCGTTTGATCGGGCTGCAGGCGGAACAGAAGCGTCTCGGCGCTGATTTCCGCGTCGGCATGGTTCTCTTCGAGAAGTATGCCGAGCCGATCGCCGCCTATCATGGCGAAGAAGCTGAATACAAGCACCTCTGGGCGAGCTTCATGCTGGCGCTGCAGAACAACTACGCCATCATCCGCTGGCAGCGCAACCTGGGGTTCTTCACCTCGGGCTACTCGCGCGTTGCCGGTCTGCTGCCCTACGGCGTGCTCGCGCCGTTCTACTTCGCCGGCAAGATCGCCTTCGGCACCATCTCGCAAGCGGTGGGCGCTTTCGGTGAAATCCTCTCCTCGGCGTCGGTCTTCATTTCGCAGTTCGACCAGCTCACGGGCCTGCTTGCCAGCATCAATCGTGTCGGCGAGCTGCGTTCGACGCTGGAAGACCTGTCGCGCGAACAGCACGACGGCAAGCCGCGCGTCAAGCACACCGAAGGCAAGCTGCTCGAAATCTCGGGTCTGACGCTCTACACGCCCGATCGCGCCAAGATCATCGTGCGCGACTTCAACCTGGTTATGGAGCCGGGTCGCAGCGTGCTGATCAAGGGACCGAGCGGTTCCGGCAAGACTTCGATTCTGCGCGCCGTCGTCGGGTTGCCCTATTGGGACCGCGGCGAAGGCACGATTGCCATGCCCTCCAAGATCGGCGCAACGCTGATGTTGAGCCAGCTGGCATATGTGTTGAACAAGGCGAGCCTGCGTGAGCAGCTGCTCTATCCGGCGGCCGGCAATCTCAGCGACGCTGAGCTGCTCGATGCGCTGGAGAAGGTGAACCTCGGCGATCTGGCTGCTCGTATCGGCGGTCTCGATGCGCGTCCCAACTGGGATTCGTTGTCGGGCGGCGAACGTCAGCGCCTGGTCATTGCGCGCGCGCTGGTTAACCGCGTGCGTCTGGTCATCGCCGACGAAGCCACCTCGGGGCTGGATATCGCCAACGAGGAGCGTATGTACGAGCAGATGCGTGACGCCAAGATCACGACGCTCAGCGTTGGTCACCGCCCGAGCCTGGTCAAATTCCACACCGACGTCGTGGAACTGGCTGGCGACGGCAAGGGCGGCTGGCGCATCATGCCTGCTTCCGAGAGCAAGTGGTAAGAACAAGGCGCTAAGCCGGGAGCGCGGGCGTCCCGCCCGCTTCTCCTAATTCCATAACTTAAACGGTGGAGGACTTTCAAGTTGAAAAACTTGAGAGCCCTCCACCACCCTTTTTTATCTTTTTGGCAATTTTCTGCACTTTTTGTCTCTTAAAAGTATCTCGGCAACCCAGGCTATGCTCTAAATCAGGGCGCTCAACCCTTTGCGATCAATCACGTTAAGCAGCTTCAACGCAACATGGCTCGGCTTCTTTTCGCCAATTTCCCACTTTTGCAGAGCCGAAGGAGAGATATTCATATACTTAGCGAAGACAGCCTGACTGACTTTACATCGGCTCCTTATCTCTTTGATTTGTGCAGGAGTGTAGTTTGGAATCTCTGGCAGACAAAGCGCATCGAATTCACGCATGGTAGCAATATCCATCACACCAGCTTCAAAGAAATCTCGCGCCGTTTCGTGTACGGTTTCCAAAATTCGGCTGGTCTTAAGTGCGCTAGTCTTGCATTTGCTTTTCTCACGCGCAACAGCAGTCGCGGCCTTGGCCTTTGCGCCAGTTTTGTTCGCTGTCTTTATCGTCACAATCTCACTTAACCTCAATCAAAGTATTCATTTCAATCGATCTTGTAATGTCCATTTCCTTCAATGCCAGCAAGTACTCAGCTAATCGTTTTAGCCCTTCCAGTTCTGTCTTCGATATGTTTTCTTTCTTGTTTTTTGGGAAAACATCGACACAGAATACCTTGTCGTCGGCTGCTTTGTAGACCAAGATAGTGCGGAGTCCGCCACTCTTTCCTTTGCTACCGACTGCAACGCGCTTTTTATACAAATTGGCTCCGAGCGCGGCGCCCGTCAATCCGCCTTCAAATTCCTCGATAGCGCTTCTTAGAGCCTCATCAGTGAGCTCCTCGCCATTTGCCCGTTTGGCAAATGCTTTTGTCTTCAGAATTCGCATCAATCCAGTATACCACCTGGTGGTATAGATGTCAAAACGGTCAAGCGAGCTGAGTTTTTTCAACAAAGTGACCAACGGACCGAAGAAAACACAGTCCTGACTTTAAGGCAAAAGTGGCTCTAGCAGCCCTCCGTGAAGACAAAACTCTTAAATGCACCAGAGAATGTAGCAGGACTAAGATGAAACAACCGCGCACCATAGATCCACAGCTTGATTAAATCTGGAAATCTCAATGAACCCTTGACTTGATTTTCTCGTTTCTATTAATAGAGAGCTGCGTTAATGCTGGCATAAACGCTTGAGCAGCCGAGGCGCAATCATCTGAAGATGCAGAATTGCCCAAACGGATGCACCGGTATTTTGCAAAATTGCATGCTAGCTATAATATTCCAATGTATCCAATTGTGGTCTTATCTTGTGACGACGCTAAGCCGCAAGCGTCAAAATATGAGGTAACCGTTGCAGAGTTCGTCAAAGACAGACCTCTGGTAAAATTAGGATGCCTGAAGGCGCTTCGGCAACTTTGACAGACTGCTGGGCGCGCTAGACAGGGAAGATCAAGAAGGAGTAATCCAGATGGTAACAAGTTGGGAAAGGAAAGGAATCCAGAAAGGAAGAGAAGATCTGATTCTGAAGCTGTTAAATCACCGCTTTGGTCAACTCGAAGAAGCTTTGAAAGCAAGAATTATCGGTCTTGACGTTGACCAGCTTGACGCTCTGGCTCTTGCACTCATGGACTTTTCCAGTCTTTCAGATTTAACAAAATGGCTCGATCATAATGGTTCTAAATAGCGCTATGTAGTTGGCGCTATTTTTGATAATTTGCGCAACTGTTTCGCTTAGTCTCCGCACACTTCATCCCCCGGCGCACAGGCACCGCCAGTGGTACCAAGCAGACTCCTCGATTTAATACCGCCACTGCTGTCGCAAATTCAATTTGTCGATCAGTTGGAACTGTTGCTTAGCAGACGAATGGAGCAGCGCTTCAGCTGTAGTAGTTAGCTATTGATCGCGAAACTCGACACTCTCGAGCATTGGTTAACAACCATGCTGGTCTGCAAAGGCATCGGCGGCTATTTTTTACATGATGGATCTTCGATAATTACGGTGGGGAAGCCTGACTGCATTAACAGCGTTAGGTCGTGCGGGCTATCAGCGAGGCGATGAAACTATCGTAGGAACTTAGTGTTACCAAGTTATTACTAACAAAGAAGGATCGCCTACAGTTGTAGGGATTCCCGCCGAACCAGTAACCCGTACATTCATGATCGCAATTGATAACCAATCGCATCAAAGCACTCGTTCACCACAGGAGCCGGCAACTGCTGCTGATGGTGAAGGCGGTAGCGTGGGTTGATTGGAAAAAAGATAGTCGGGTAGAGCTGTACGAGCAGGCTTCTATTGACCCGAAGTTTTAGGTCATAGGCCGCCGCTTGAGGGTCATTCATCGCGGTGTGTAGCTGGTTTCTAAGATAAAGCATCTCTTCCACATCGAATTCAGTCTCAGCCGTCGATGCAACTTTGTCACAAATTTGTAGCGCTTCATCATACCTCTTAGAGCGCTTATACACATAAGCGATCGAGCGAAGAACCGTATTGACGCTGATTGGTCTTTTGCTTTTATCTAGACTGCTTGCGATCTTGATATAACTCTGATAATCCTGAATTGAGTGATCGTAATCGCCAGCTTGTGCCAGACAGTAAGCGTGTCCAAGATAGCCTATTAGTTGTTCTTTGCTAGCATAATTTGCCCGCTTTATCGATTCGGCAAAATCGTGAGTTGCCTGATCATTATTCGTGCAAACATGCACGTGCCCAAGCCGAACAAAGTCTGCGGCAGACGTTGGAAACAAAGAGCGCACGACATTCTCACGGCTTTCGAACAACATTGCCGCGAACAGCCCGGCAAATAACAACATAAACGGTACCGGAATAAATAAGGACCAGGAGAAATCTTTATTTCTGTGGCGACTGAGAAATACCCATGACAGCAGCACACTGATGCCGAGCGCGAAAGGGAAACAGAACATTGCTATGGTATAAACAAGAACCCAGAAATGGCTAGATGCGTCGCCGTATGCGCTCAGGCCAAATAAGCCAGTGACGAAGGCGCCAGCTAAGCATACAGGTCCAAGGATAATTACTAAAAGCCCGTAAACAACAGTTATGATTATTGCTATGATTCTTCTCGTGAACATTTATCACACCAGGATTTCTCAACTATACGATATTGACACAGCGCAAATCGAAATACAGCCAGCCCGATCAGTTCACCGATTGTTTAGTTAATCGCTCTTCGGTTCATTTTCAACGCCGTTCGAATGACGAGTATGCACCGCTTGCGGTGCATAAAACCCCAAACACAACGTGCCAACTAAAAGTGTGTAAAAGCGCAGTGGCAAACTCGCTTGTATACGTATATTTGCGCCAGCGCCGGCATTAAGGTTATGTATAGTGAACGCTGGTCCAATAATAGAGTCTTAGAAATGACGGAACGCTTCAACGAAATTGAAAAACTCACCCAGCCTGAAGCGCACGACGGCAAATTGAACTTGGCAGAGCTTCTAAATCAGAAAGGCCTCGCGACTGATGGACTAGCTCCCGCAACACCCTACATCGACAATGCGCTACCCCACTTACACATTGACACAAGCGATAGTCTTGTCCCAATTACAAATTCCACACTTATTGGAGTCGGCGCTGAATCGGCGGCTGTAGGCTTGTGGTCAGGTCAAACTAAATCGATCGAAGCCGAATCCGGCAAAACGTTAACGACTCTCAAAATATCAGACGGCATAAACGGAGCTTTTCGAGGTCTTATTGGAACTGTTGGTGTCAATATAGTCGACAATGAATTGAGCAAGTACTATAAATCGGATTTACTGAAACCAAGTTTGCCTGAAACTATCGCCATGGGAGCTGCGTTTGGACTAAGCGATACACGCCTACGCTTAGCCGCAATTGGAGGAGCCTGGTTGCTTGGTCGAGCTTAGAACTACGCTGAACAGAAACACCAATAGGCTCGCACTGCAGACGTCAGGTCTAAGCGTCTCTGGCTGCTTCAAGCCTTAGATTGGTTCTAATACAGCAAGTATAATTTCTCTAAATCACTGCAAAGATGGGCATCTCCGCGTGCAACACTGCCACAGACTGTGGGGACTCCCATTAAAGCTGTTCCTTTATTAATTAGCCGAAACCGAGGCTATAATGGTTTGGCCGCTTCATAATTGGGAATTTAGTGACTATGAAAAACCAATGCTTTCTAGCTTTGCTATTGCTCCTTTCACTTTCTCAAGATCTGGCGCGAGCTGACGAAACGCCAAAAAATGAGACCGATATGCCTCTGTTCGTGATGCTGTTTGACCAACATTGCAAAGTCTGGTGTACGCAAGTTCGCCCGGTGCTCGGCGAACTACAGCAGGAATATCAAGGAAAAGCCAGGTATGCGGAGCTTGATACGACGCCAGCCAAGATGAAAGAAACGATGAAGCAGGCCAAGCAACTGGAAATAGAAAGTTATATCCCTGATGCCATGGGCAATGTTCCCGAAGTGCTTGTTTTCACACATCACGGCAAAGACTTGATCGATGAATTCTCTGGTGTCAAAGCCAAGAATATCTACAAAGCGTCTATCGAAAAGGCCCTAAGCAAGAAATGACCAGCGAATCCCTTAGCAAGATAGATTTAAAGCTCTCTAAGTGCTTTAGTTTTGCTGCATTGACCATCGCCTTGCTGCTTTTTCTTTTCAGCTTGACCAACATGCTTGGTTGGGCGCTGGCAATTAGCTGGATCAAACATCCCATTCCTGGCGAACCATCCGGTATGTCTTCTGGCGCTGCGGTGTCGTTCTTTTTCAGTTCTCTGGCGCTGGGTCTGAGCGCTGTTCCGCATCGACTCAGCCGCGCCTTCGCCCTCTTCTTCGGACTTATTGTAACTCTGGCAGGCGGCGCCACTCTGGCGGAGCACGTTTCACATTTATCTTGGGGCTTATCATATCCAATCTGGAAAAGCGCAAACGCTTTCCCTCTTAGTTTTCCAGGACCAATGTCTCCCGATGTTTCGAGCAGCATCACGATAGTTGGGCTATCACTGCTCTTACTTTGCAGCGGCAAAAACAAGCTAATCTCGTTTGCAAAAATCATGATCATGCTGGTGCTAATTCCAAACCTGTTGATCCTGGTAAGTTATGCCTTAGGCCAATCGAACATCTGCGCTTATTTCGGCTGTATCAAGCTTTCACCTCTCACTTCAGCGACTTTTGTCCTGACCTCTTTTGCCCTTTTGCTGGCATCACCCGAGCTCGGAATCAGCGCGGCTTTCTTGCGAAGCACAATCGGCGCCAAACTTTTGGGCCGAATTTTTCTAGGGCTGTTGGCTCTCTCGACATTGCTGCCGCTGCGCATGGCCCTGATAAAATTTGGCAGCTCGACAGACCCGCCGTTGCTCGACGAGGCCCTAACCAATGGCATTACCGAAACTCTTGCCGTAGCAATGAGCGCCGACATCATTTACTGGTGCATGAAAAAGATCAATTTAGTTGAAAGCGAGAAAGTCGACGCTATCGAAAAGCTGGATCACACCATCAGCAGCATGCTTAGCGGCGTCAAGCCTTATAAAAAGATCTGTCTGCAATGCGGGCGTGAGTTCGCCGATGAATATTCAGATACCTGCCCTGATGATAGCGGCGAGCTTTCGCGAGTTGTGGACAATCTGGCGCCAGGCACACAATTTTCAGAAGATTACGTAATCGTCGGGCCGCTGGGAACTGGCGGACTGAGCAAAGTTTTTCTAGCTAAACATACGACTACAAAAAAGCAAGTCGCACTCAAATTATTGCATTCGCATCTAACTTCAGACATCAAGGCTGTGCAACGCTTTCAGAGAGAGGCAAAAGCGCTGAGCAAGCTCTCACATCCAAACCTGCTAGCTTGTGATGAGTTCAAAATTTCCGCAGACGGAATTCCATTCATCGTCATGGATTATCTAAAAGGCGAAAGCCTCCAACAAAAGCTGGAACGCGAGAAGCGACTCAGCTGGCAAGATACGGTGCAAATTTTCGCACAAGTTTGCCGGGGGTTGAGCCACGCCCATGAAAGAGGTATTGTTCATCGCGACCTGAAGCCGAGCAATATTATGCTTGTACCTGATCGCGCAGCGTTCATACCAAAAGTTGTTGATTTCGGTCTGGCGAAAGAGCAAGGCGGCGATTCACTTGGACGTCTCACTCAGACTGGCGATGTTATGGGCACACCCATGTACATGTCTCCAGAACAGTGCCAGGGCGAAACTATTGATGGACGAACAGATGTTTACGCTACCGGTTGCATCATTTTTGAATGCTTAACCGGACAGCCACCATATGTGGGGCGCACTGCTCTTGAAACAATGGTGATGCACTTGAAAGAACCAGTCCCTGCTTTGCCCGAGGAGTTAAAATTGCCTCCATGGCTGGCACAAACTGTTCTTAAAGCGTTGCAGAAAGAAGCCCCCTTGCGCCAACAATCGATAGAAGATTTTGCGGCGGAGCTGAAACAAGGACTGGAATCAGCACGCAGAAAATGAACAATTATTTTTTATCATGACCACAAATGAAACTTTAGCGGAATGTGGAATGTGAGTTTACTCCGAGCTATGAGTCGCATCAGATCAGACGATACATTCAGCAAAGCTTCTTAAGAGTTTAGAAAGTGCGCACATAGCGCATAGCGATCGCTACTGGTGCCACCATGCCTAAATTATTTGTGCGATTTAGCGGAGCAGGAGAAGGTCCCTGCGGAGTCATAATTGGCAGCTCGGCAACGGCAGTATCGTTCGCGTAGATATAGCGGCTAAATGTGATTGGAACTTCTACGATGTAATAGTTGTTGCCGTGAGCATAAGTCATTCCCGGCGCAATCGACATGATATAACCGGCAGAACGCAAGCCGTCAGAGTGTCCAATTAAATCATGGCGCGGAATTCCCTGCATTCCCCAGACGAGCCGTCCGCGCAGGCCCTTGACCAGAGGCTTATCCCAGGTATAGGGCAGTTTGATCGAAGCGCCTGCTTGAATGTTGTATGAATCGGTAACCGAGTTGTATAAGCTATTGGCGAAGTTTGGTGCTAAAGGCACACCGAGGCTCTGATTTATCGATGCGGTTCCATTAGTGTCGCGCGGATTTATTAGATAGCTGGCAGATGCAAAAACAGTTTGTCCTCTCAAATAGAGAGGCTTGCGAATATTCTTAAAGCCTTCAACGCCAAGGATGATGCCGGTGCCGCCATCTCCAGGCATAATGGATGGTGGGAAGGCAACACGCTTCATGTAACCAAGTCCATTTTCATTTGGAAGATTGGTCTGCACATTGAAGCGACCAGTCGGTGTTTTGATTCCCACTCCTAGCGCGATATTGGCGAAGGGATGGTCTTTTGGTTTGAACAACCACGATTGAGCAAATATGCTTACATCACCAATTCCATTAGCCAAAATATTGTGCCTGGTGCCTCCAGGACCGTCTGGTGGCAGCACAAGAGAGAACTTGTTATCGGCAATCGGCAGTGTCACAGCGATGCTCACGCGCGGTGAGATGCGATAGCGTGCCGTAACGTCCATGATGCTCAAACGCTGGAAAGGGCGCCAACGGTCGGTAAAAGAGTGATTTATATGGCTGCCAAAATATGATGTGTCGGCATTTGACTGCCGCCAGCCATATGATATCTGCAATCTGCCTCCGCCTGTCGCGCCTAACCCGGGCACGGTACCACGTGAGGCCGCTCAGCCTTGAGCCAGAGCTACTGCAGGAAAGAGTAAAGCTAAACACACTACCGTTGCGCATAAGCACCAATAGCGATGGAGGAGGGGCATTGCTTCATCCTGGCTGAAAAGTTAGTCCTAAATAGGATGCCATTAATTTGACTATCTGCACACTCTTTTCATCTGCTCCAAGCTGATAATTCCAACAGGATTTTAGGGTAGGTTCAGCCTGATAAGCCTGGTAGAACAAATTCACCGCTAGTTCACGATAGGACATTAACGTAGTAATAGAGAAAGAAGTTCTATGAATAGAAAGAAGCTGGCGCAGCAGAAATGATCGTTGTCATTTTAATATTGAATACCTTCACCACTTGGTTCATGACTGGCGTGATCTGGTTTGTGCAAATTGTGCATTATCCGCTCTTCAGTCTTGTCGGAGTGTATAAGTTTCAAGATTATGCAAATGCGCATTGCAGCAGTACTGGAATGGTAGTCGCTGCGCCAATGGTCATCGAAGCGCTTACGTCGTTGATTTTGCCATTGCTCTGGAAAAGACCTGGACTTGGATTACTCTGGTTAAACTTTGCGTTGCTGATCGGTATTTGGATATGCACCGCGGCTTTTTCAATTCCATCACATGAGCGATTGTGCTCAAACGGTTATTGCGAGAAGACGCAGCAATGGCTGGTTTTGACAAACTGGGCGCGTACCATACTCTGGACTGCACGCTCAGCAATAAATATGATAATCATAGCGCGCAATCTTATTTGTTGAAACTATTCTGCCAAGACTGTCATCACTGTTAGAGATTTTCACTAGCCAGCAATCTTGCAGGAGATATTTCAAATGATAATCACGCTTCGCATAATTTTTTCGCTGATACTGCTTACGATGATTGTGGTTACAACAACATCATCACTGCTAGAGAATATGTTCAAAATACCAGCGGTAGTTACGAGTGATTGTTGGTTCCGAGCTACTCTTTTCGATGCCTATTTTGGCTTTTTGACTTTCTACTGCTGGGTGTTTTACAAGGAACGTGAACGTGGGTGGATTTCTCGCGTTATCTGGTTTATTCTGATTATGTTGTTGGGTAATATGGCAATGGCGGCCTACATGCTGATAAAACTTTTTAAGATATCTGCAAACGACAGTATTGCTTTACTTTTGCTGAACGAACGGGCGGCGAATGGACTCAAGCAATGAATAGAAGACAATGCCTCTTGCTTTTAGCTTCCGTGCTGGCTATGGCAAGCAATCAGGCCGGCACTGCCGCCGATGGCAATGGGCAAGCAGCTTCTTTTGCAGTGATGCCGAGTGCTACAGATCCGCTAATCAACGATTTCAATCAGCCACACTACTGCTGGGCACCGAGCGGCGCAGCGCGCGATTTGCTCGTGCTATTTCTGCCGGGGACTGGTGGCGTTCCGCGTCCGAATTTTCCTTTCACGCAGGCAACTGCAAGTATGGGATTTCACACTATATTTCTGATGTACCCCGATGAAGTCGCGGCGCAGCAAAAGTGCGCGATGAGTGATGATCCCGACGCCAACATGAAATTTCGTCTCGACATAATTCGAGGAGGGACGGATACACCGCGCGCGTCAAGCATTGAGAACCGCTTCAGCAAGCTGCTGCAATATCTGGCGAAGCACAATTCCGAACAGAACTGGAAACAATTTCTACTGCCAGACGGCAGCCCAGATTGGTCCAAAACAATCGTTGCGGGACAATCACAAGGCGGCGGGCACGCTTATGTATTAGGAAAATTGTACGTGGTCAACAAAGTGATAATGTTTGGCTCGCCCAAAGATTACAGTTTCTATTTCCATCGTCCGGCAAAAGGCTTCGACGAGAATACAAAAACGCCACTGAATCGCTTTTATGCCTTCAATCATGCACGTGATGAGAAGGGCGCCTATGACCACCAGCTCAATATATTGAAAACAATTGGACTCACAAAACATGGTGTCGCCAATGTCGACCAGGTACAAGCTCCATTCAACAACGCACATGTTTTGTTTACAGATGAGCAGATCAATTCCGGCAATTTTCATGCAGCACCTGTCTCTGGACGGCTTTCTGTGTGCATGCCAGTCTGGCGTTACATGCTCGAAGCGCGTTGACTTCCTGCCAATCATTTTTCTGTAGCTCGAAAATTTTGCCTGTGCGGATTGATGCGCAGTGTGACTTGATCGCCTGCTCGAAGGACTCAGGTATTTCGATGTCGATGTTATTGCCGCCTAAGTCTATCTTTCTGAATCAGTAGGCTTGCGCAATTCCGCAAAATTCTTGCACGCAAAACCGTAGTTCATGAAGTGATAAGCACTTATGTTGGATATAAACTGAAACATCTACCCGGTTGACGAGATTCCAAGCGTTTGAGCTCATTCAACTTAGGGCATTAAACAATATATTTACTACAGGAATTTGACGATGAGCGTAAGACCTGAAGAAAGCGATAAAGAAATTAGGAAATCAGAACCGCCGCATGCCAACGGCGATGCGCTGGTAGACGCTGGTAGAGCAGAATTAACCAATCCTGCGCTGAAGAAACCGGCGGATGTTAAAGGGGATACGCAAACTAATGGTGCCCTCATTATCGACGATCCGTATAGTTTTCACCAGGGTGCCACTGATTCGGCTAAGCCTTTAACGGACGTGAAGAAGTCCGAGGGCGACGTGAAGAAAACCGAAGGTGATGTAAAGAAACCGGAAGGTGATGCGCAAGCGCCGAAATTTGATCCAGAAATTCAGAAAGCACTCGACGCGAATATTGCGGCCTTCAAGCAAGAACTCACTGATAGTAACTTTAAGTTAGGTTTTGGTCGCAACGACGGACCAGAACAATCTTTGCTCAAAATGAAACATGCAGCTGAAGAGAAAGCTCATTCCGGCAAAGAACTAACGGGTCAGGAAAAAGCCGTTGCGGGCATGAGCAATAATGAAATTCACAAAGAAGCAATTCGCATAAGAGATCGCGACTTCAAAGAGATGAAAACGGAAGACGGCAAACCTCGTCATTGGTACACAACCAAGGACACGCCAAGCCGCTATTCGGGCGAAGAAATCGACAAAATGGTGCAAGCGAAAGAGAAAGAACTGAGCAAACAAGCTGAGGAAGCGCAACACAAGCTTGATGCAGCGAAACCTAAACCAGAAGAGAAGCCTCTGCCCACAAAACCGGAAATCAAACCCGAAATCAAACCCGAGATAAAGCCTGAGGATCAAGCAGCTGAAGCCGCTCGCAAAGCGGCTGTCGAAGCAGCAATCGATAAAAACGTGCCGACGCTTGAGCTAATGGAAAAAGCGAAGAGCGCTTCCGGTCTGGATTTAGACATGGGGCAATTCAGAGATGCGATAAAAGCCGTCGTGCAATCTGATCTTGCTGCGGGCAATCTGCAGCCCAGTGACTTGCAGAAAAACATGCCACGGGTCGGCGCCATTCTCATCGCCAGCGGCGCAGTTACACAAGATGAATTCAACGCAGCACTGAAAGAGCAGCAACAACTCAAACAGGCAAACAATGGACCGGTTCCACGCATAGGAGATATTTTGCGAGGACATCTCAGCGCAGATCGAAGCGGCAAATTCGATGCAGCCAGCAAGTTCTACGATGAGCTGAAGAAGCTGGAAGACGCCCCTGCGCAGAAATAGAAATACAAAATAGAAATGGAAAACGTTGCTCGTATTGGAATTGTCATTCCCACGAATTTAGAACTGCAGCCATTTCTCAAATTGATTCCGTCACTTAAACTTGAGGCGAAACATCCCTGGGAACTATACAGCGCTGCGATCAACGGCGTAGCGTTGCGCATTATCATTTCTTATATCGGTCCAGCCAATGCAGCCGCTGCGACAGAACGCCTCTGCGACTTTACACCGCAAGTGGTGCTGCACGGCGGATCTGCCGGCGCGATCAACAAAGAGCTGATGCCAGGCGACGTGGTTATCGGCAAGATTTGCAAGCCACTTTGTTCTCGCGAGATTCTCGAAGTTAGAAAAACATTGTTGCTCTCCAACAAGGCGATTCGTTACACACAAGAAGGCGAGGGTGTACACGTAGAACATCTTGAAACGAATAAAGAATTGCTTCAGCTAGCCGCGGACGCAGCAAGCGTAGTGAACGCGTTCAGCGCCTGGGATAAAGGCGGATGGCCAAGCAGCATTTCTTCTCGCACAGCAAATGTGATTCAAGGCACACTGGGGTCACAAGATGGATGGACTAAAGATAAAGACGGGTTGGACTTCCTGCGCGCTGAATTTGGAGTTGACAGCGAAGACATGGAAAGCGCTTTTGTGGCTCAGATTGCGGCGAAGCATAAGTTGCCTTTTCTCGCGGTTAGAGCAATATCAAACAACGAGTATGTTGCCACACTGCAAAAACATGAGATTTTTCCGGCGGTGCGTGATGCAGCGGAGCGAGCGACTGCGGTCCTTTATGGGGTAATTGAGAAGTTGGCGGCAGCTGGAGCCGAAAAGCAAATTGGCAAGAACGAAGTTCATAACGCCGATTAAAGAAAGTGGATATGAGTTTTGGCGCTGATCACCAATATCAGAGATCGTTTACAAACCGGCATGCAAAGCCAACTCTACCTCCTTTTTGAGCTCCTCGTTGCATGGACGATCTCCCGCAGCAGGAAATACATCGCCGAATTCATTGACTTTAAATATACCAACTCCATCGACCGCATTTTGGTATGTTCGCCTGGCTTCTTCTAAGTTTCCTTGCTTAGATTGGCATAAAGCCTTAAACAAAAGCCCGTCTCCCCAAACTATTCGACGAAGCGAACTGAGAATTGAGTCAACTTCACTTTCGGCATCTGCATACTTACCCATGGCAAAATATGTTTTTGCCCTGAGGTAAGGGGTAATAATGATTTCATCCTGTTCGGAATTGACTTGGCTGCAGAAACTCAAGGCTTCTTTATAGCGTTTTTCTGCTATTTCTATTTTTGCCATTTGTACCAATGCATAATCTCGCACCCTCAACAGTGCTTCTTCCTTTTGTCTGACACTTACTCTTGTCGGACCGAGGTGCTCCTTTTCCATTTGACGGCGAACCCATGATTCGTCGGTCCAGTTCGCAGAAATTTCCAATGCTCGGTTTAGCTCTGCGGCAGCCCTGTCAAATTTCTTTAGTGCACTATAACTAACAGCTCGATCAGTCAACAATTTGACCAATATCTCGCTATCTCGCGAAAGAGCAAGTGCGTTTTCAGAGTCAACAAGCGCTTCTTCATAACGCCCCAAGCCGTTCAGAACTTCAGAGCGGGCATGCAAATAATCCAAATTTTTCCCATTAAATTGTTTGCTTAGTTCCTTGAACGCTTCGCCATCGCAACCAAGTCGGTGTAGTACCGCAGACCGCATGATCAAGCAAGCATCTTGATCGGCGATAGCCCCACGCCGCACCTCATCCAACTCTTTAAGTACTGCCCTTGGATTAACACCATAAAAATACGTTTTTGCCACAAGAAAGTGTGCTTCTGCATCGGCAGGATTTATACTTAGCGCCCGGCTGCAATTTTCTAAGCATGTATCAAGCTCGAAGCGTTTTAGATTGCTTTGAGCCAGGAGATCTAAAACAGCAACATTTCGCGGTTCAAGTGAGCTGACTTCGTTAAAATACAAGTTCGCCAAATCAACACGCCCAGAGTGCCAGTACTTCAGTCCAGTTTCAAACAGCGACTGCTCGTTTTTGTTCGAACCAGGAGAGCTGAATTTTTCCGCATTCCAAGCCACCCGACTCAAATTGCTGGTTATGGATTTGATTTGCCAATTATCATTGACCTTCCTCACGACGAAACGGTCGTATCCGCTAGCCTCGCTATAAACGCTGCCTGTATTCACGATCAAAGTAACTTCATCCTCTCCAGCATTTAAGATTTTTGCTTCAACGTTCTGAATCGGAGTAGAAAAAGGCGCGCGACTTTGGTATTTCAGCCTTCCATAACTGTCGGTGAACTTAGCCAAAGCCTCTTGCAAAGGCAACTCTCCGAAAAAGTCCGAACTCAACATTTCAAACGCTGTGCGATAGTCCTGCTCTGACAACCTTTCGTAGAAGTTGCTGACTAAATTGTAGGCATCTACAACCGAGTCGTTTTGCCTCAAAACTACATAGCTGCTTATCTCTGCGCCATTTTTGCCATACTTAAAAATAACGGCTAGCTCATTACCAAGCTTGAAGTCATTCATCTTCGAGGTCGAAATATCTTTAGCCTGCAATTTGATAAGGCCAGAATCAGTCAAAACATGCAACTCAGTAGAATGCGCTGAAGATGCACTAATATTCTCAGGCTGAGCACAATATTGACCTCCTCACCTTCCTAAAGAAAGGTGATTCCTACTAGCGATTTTAAGCGCTTCTTCGGTGGGTTCCTGCTTCGCGGAGATTCCCAACGGATATCTCTCCACAGGCTATCACGACGAGCC
>Ga0182030_10013117_pt1 | contig 16523 bp, 15 predicted proteins | sample 812S3MmetaG_FD_121299 | JGI IMG/M metagenome (GOLD analysis project Ga0182030, IMG submission 121299) | Permafrost microbial communities from Stordalen Mire, Sweden - 812S3M metaG (Illumina Assembly) | ecosystem: Environmental > Terrestrial > Soil > Wetlands > Permafrost | place: Sweden...
ATTCTGGCCAAACCTGTCCGAATCCGACTATGATTCACACGCAAGAACACCCAGGCTTACCGTTCTATCAAAGAGGTCCCGACACTATCATGCAAGAACAACTGAAAACTCGTTTGGTCGCATCGTTGATGGCGGTCGCCGGCGTGCTGGCGATTAGCGCGCCGGTGACGGCGCAAGAACAATCCGGCAAGGTGATTCCGAACGCGATCTGGGTGGGCGCCGACGGCAAGTTCGAATCCGATCCCGACACCGCCCTGGTGCAGTTCGGCATCTCGGCCCAGGAAGAGAAGCTACAGGATGCAAACCAGAAAGCTTCCCAGGCAGCCGAGCAGATCCGCCAGCTTTTACGCACCAACGGAATCGATCCCAAGGACGCGCAGATCAGCCGCTTCGCCACGCAGCCGGTCTACGACTACAAGAACCCCAAGCGCAAACTGGTGGGCTATCGCGTGGATGCGAACATCAGCATCAAGCTGAAGGATTTCTCCAAGATCGGGCCCATCGCCGAAGGCCTGGCAAACCTGGACGTGACCGACACTTCCATCAGCTACCTGCTTGAGGATATGGACGCGGCCAAGATCAAAGCGGTGGAAGATGCGCTGCGCCGCGCGCACAACGAGGCCAATGCCGTCGCGCAATCCAGCGGACGCGCACTGGGCGAGCTGTCGTACGCGTCAGTCGATACGTATGAGCAACAGCCCGTGCGTCCCATGATGGCGAAGGCTACCGCGATGTCCTTGCAAGCCGCGCCCCCGCCGACCGCGGAGTTCAGCGCCGAGAAGATCACCGTGACCGCGCACGTGAACGCGCTGTATAACCTGAAATAGCTCAGCCGGACCATATCCCGGATGTACGCCACAACCGAAGCTGTCACCGTTAAGCGCGCCCGCATCGAATCGGTCGATGTCTTGCGCGGCGTGGTCATGGTCCTGATGGCGCTCGACCACGTCCGCGACTTTCTCGGACTGCCGCTCAGTCCTACCAACCTCGCCACCACCACGGTTCCGCTGTTCTTCACCCGCTGGATCACCCATTTCTGCGCGCCGGTGTTCTTTCTGCTCACGGGCACCGGCGCCTATCTCTCGCTCGGCCGCAAGTCCAAAAGCGAGATCTCGCGTTTTCTGTGGACTCGCGGCCTGTGGCTGATCTTTCTGGAGATCGTGCCGGAGCGCTGTCTCGGCTTGCAGTTCAACTTCGACTATCGCGTCACCCTGCTGCTTATTCTGTGGGGGCTGGGCTGGGCGATGATCGTGCTCGCCGCGCTGGTTTACCTGCCGGACTGGGCGGTAACGACAATCGGCGTAGTCATGATTTGCGGCCACAATCTGTTCGACTTCGTCCACTCCACAAACCCGCTGTTCATCTTTCTGCACGCACAAGGCACCGTGCTTTCGGCCTCTGGGCACATCGTTTTTGTCGCGTATCCGCTGATTCCGTGGATTGGCGTCACCGCGGTGGGATACGGCCTGGGCCGCATCTATGGGTGGACGCCGCAGCGGCGCAGAACATTTCTGTTGCGCCTCGGCATCGCACTCAGCGCAGCGTTTGTCGTGGTTCGGGCGATCAACTCCTACGGCGATCCGAATCGCTGGAGCATGCAAAAATCGGCAGCCATGACGCTGGTCTCGTTCCTCAATACGACAAAGCAGCCGCCATCGCTTTTATTTCTGCTGATGACGCTTGGTCCTGCGCTGCTTGCGCTGTGGGCGCTGGATGGCCGCACGCCGCAGTTCCTGCGTCCCGTCCTGATCATCGGGAGGGTCCCATTGTTTTACTACCTTCTGCACATCCCGCTGATCCATGTGATCGGGGTCATCGTCTGCTACGCCCGCTACGGACACATCTACTGGATGTTCCAATCGCCCGATCTGAGTCGTATTCCCATGACCACGCCACCTGGCTGGGGTTTTTCCTTGCCGGTGGTTTACCTGGTTTGGGGAATCGTTGTTCTGCTTCTCTATCCCTTGTGCCGCTGGTTTGCAGGAGTCAAGCAACGCCGTAGCGAGGAATGGCTCCGTTATCTGTGATGGACCGAAGCGTACCGAGCAGCCGCGCCGCGGCCAGAAGCCGCCCTTGGCATCGGGGCAGATCGCGTGACCGCTGAGGTGAGCGCGTTGTATAACCTGAGGTAGGTCTGCCGTCGGGAAAACACACTGTTCCGGGCGCGCCTGCGCGACTTTCCGGGCGCTTCCGCGTTCAAGCTGAGAGTGAACCCAAGAGTTTGGAGGAACGAATGAGAGCCATGGTCGCTCTGCTCGCATTGGCCCTTGGTGCTGGGGTCAGCTTTCTGCCAGCCGCGGCCCAGACCAGCCAGGATGCTCCCCACCTCACGTCGCGCAGCGCGGCGGTCTCGACGGCATCGGCCCAACCTGAGCCCGATCCTCCAGCCGCACCGTCCATCACTGTTCCTGCCGGCACCAAGATTCCTCTCACGCTGAAGCAGGGCATCAACAGCAAGAGCGCGCGTCCGGGCGATCCGGTTTACGCCCAGACTGCCTTTCCTATCACGCAGAATAACCAGATCGTCATTCCGGCCGGGACGTTCGTTCAGGGTGAAGTTCGGCAGGTGGTGCGACCGGGGCGCGTCAAAGGCCGCGCCCAACTGCAAATGAGCTTCACCTCCATGATCTTCCCCAACGGCTACACCATCCTGTTGCCTGGTGCGGTGCAAAACACGCCCGGCTCCAAGGACAACACGGTCGCCGGGAAAGAAGGGACGATTCAGGGGCCGGGCGGCAAGGGTAAAGACGCTGGCACCATCGCAGCCACTACCATCCCGGGAGCCGGCATCGGGGCGATCGCCGGCGGCGCCGAAGGTGCGGGCATCGGCGCGGCCACGGGAGGAGTGATTGGGTTGGCAACCGTTCTTCTGACGCGCGGCCCGGAAGTCCAACTAGCAACCGGCGATTCCGTGGAGATGATCCTGGAAAGCGGCCTCGATCTAAATCCGGCGAAGATGCACAGGCCTGCCTCTGCCCAGTAGTTCGTGCTGGGGCCTCAGGAAGCAAGACCTTCGTTTACGGCCGTACAGTCAGCCTTATTTCGCCGGTGCGGGAGCCGGTTGCTGCGCCGGCGCGCCGCCAAAGTTCACTTTGGGAGCTTCTCGTGCTCCCTCTTCGGTTTTGAAGTAGGCATCGTTGCGCGTGAATCCTGAAAGGCTGGCGACGATGTTGTTTGGGAACAGGCTGATATACGTGTTGTAATCCTGCACCGTCTCGTTATAGCGGCGGCGTTCGATGGCTATCCGATTTTCCGTGCCCGCCAACTCGTCCTGCAACCGCAGGAAATTTTCGTTCGATCGCAGTTGCGGATAATTCTCCACTACCACCAGCAGACGGCTGAGAGCGGAATCCAGTTGACCATTAGCGGCGATCTTCTCCTGCGGAGATTTTGCTCCCGCCATCGCGGCGCGGGCGGCGGCAATGTCGCCAAAGACTTTTTCCTCGTGGGTTGCGAAACCCTTCACCGTCTCAACCAGGTTCGGGATCAGGTCGGACCTGCGCTGCAGAACAACGTCGACCTGCGCCCAGGCCGCATTCACTGCCTCGCGCTTGCGAACCATGTCGTTGCGATGGCTAATGAAGGAGCTGCCGATCCAGAACAGCAGCAGCACAATCACGATCAGTACGATGAGTCCTTTTTTCATGCGAATCTCTCCACTGGCGATCTAAGACTGGTGCCGCAAGTGACGCTTGGGCACTCGTGCATCCAGCTCGTGAGCAACGCGCTGAATTGCGCTCATGTACGCATGGTACAACTCGCGCAGGTTTTCAGAATGGCGACTATCGTTCCTCAATTCCAGAATTGACTGCAACGGCCTCACTTCAAAACCGAAGACTTCCCCGGCACGTTGCAGCAACTGCGGCTTGGCATGCGGCGGCTTCTCTCCCAGCACGATCAGAGCATGACGGAACAGCGTCAGAACGCTGGTGATGGATTTTGCCAGCACCGTGCGAAGTTCATCATCCTTAGGGCTCAGCAGCAGATGGTGCCGCAGCCGCAGAAGGGTGGTTCGCAGCTCGTGTTCCACCTCGATCCGATGCAGGTTCATGGGAATTTCAATTCCCGCCGCCACGTCCTGGCCGAAAAGGGTCTTATGCGATTCCTTGATATCCAGCAGCTCGATGGCGAAAACATCGGCGGACTCGCGCAGCTCTTCGAGGGTCATGATCATCGGCGGCCGCAGTTTCTCTTCATGACTCCACCACTGCATTACCGTCGCGATCGATGCAAACGAACTCGGCTTCAAGTCTTGCAACACAATCAGCAGGTTCACATCCGAGAATTCCTCATGGAAATCTTCGCGAGCAGCGGAACCGAACAGAACGATGGACAATAGATTGTCGCCGCAAGCCTGCTGCAATCGGCTGACGAGTTCCTGCAGTTTGCTTTCTGGTTTCTTCATTGCACTTTACCTCGCGCCGCAATCACCAACTACCGCCGGCACCGCCGCCGCCACTCATGCCTCCACCAAAGCCTCCAAACCCACCGCCGCCGCCTCCGCCCGAGAACCCTCCGGAGCTGCCGCCGAAGCCTCCGCCCCAGTTACCGCCGCGGCCACTCAAAGCGCTCCCCATCAGAAGCCACGGAAGAGCGGACCCTCCGCCTCCACCCGCTCGCGGGCCGCGACCGCCGCCTCGCCGCGAAAAAGCTCGGGCGACGATGAAGAAGATCACGAAAATCAGCCACGGTAGCCACCACGGCGTTTTCGACGCAGGCGCTCGCGACCTAATGGCCGGAACGCCGGTCAACTGCACACCTTTGTCGGCGGCTATGAGTTGGGCTAGCCGCGTTGTTCCCAGAAGCACTGCCGCACTGTAGTCCTGGCTGCGGAAGTCGGGCACCATCTCCCGCCCAATGTCTCCGGCGCGGGCATCGTTGATCACGGGCTCTAACCCGTAACCGACCTCGATCTTGTACTGGCGGTCCTTCGGGGCCACCAAAAGCAGAACGCCTCGGTTGTCCGCCTTTGATCCGACGCCAAGATGTTTATAGAGATCGGCTGCGTAGTCTTCCCGGCTTTGGCCATCGAGTGAATTAACGCTCACAACCGCGATTTGGGCGCCGGTTTTCTGCTGGACCTCGGCGCACAGCGCCTCCAGTTTGGCCCTGGTCGCGGGATCAATAACCTGTGCGAGATCGGTGACGTAGCCCTGGGGACGAATATCCGCGATCTTGTCTGCCCATGCGTGGCAACGCCAAGCTAGTAGCAACACCACCAGTAGGGCAAATCTGACGCGCGTCGCGGGCCCAAGCCTCGCACCGGGAGAGGTTGTCATGGAAGGGTGAATTATACCTTGATTACTTCCCGGTCCAACACGCAGGCCGCTTCTCCAGAAATGCCGAGATTCCCTCCTGCGCGTCGGCCGCAAGCGAATTCATGCTCATCACTTCTTTGGCATAGGCATAGGCTTTCGGCTGTTCGAGATCGATCTGGGTGTAGAACGCCTGCTTGCCCAGCGCAACCGTAAAAGAGCTGGCTTCGGCAATGCGCGCCGCGAGTTTGCGTGTCTGCTCCGCCAGTTCGGCGGCAGGGACAACCAGATTGATCAGCCCCCATTCCGCCGCCGTCACCGCATCGATCATCTCGCCGGTCAGCAGCATCTGCAGCGCTCGCTTGCGTCCGACCGCCCGGCTGAGCGCGACCATGGGCGTGGTGCAGAACAGTCCAATCTTCACGCCTGGGGTGGCAAATGCCGCCTGGTCGGAGGCTACGGCCAAGTCGCAGGTCGCCACCAGTTGGCATCCCGCGGCGGTCGCAATGCCTTGCACCTCGGCGATCACCGGCTGCGGAATCGACTGCACGCGTGTCATCAGCTCCGTACAGACGTCAAACACCTGGCGGTACTCGTTGATGTCGCGCCCCACCATCTCGCTCAAATCGTGGCCGGAGGAAAACACTTTGCCTGCGGCCCGCAACACGACCACTCGCAGCGCACGATCGCGCCCGATTTCGTTGATGCAGTCGATCAGCTCAGTCATCAACTCCAGCGACAGCGCGTTGCGCCGCTGCGGCCGGTTTAACGTCACAATCGCAATTGGCCCGTCGGCCTCGAACAAGATGTTCTGATACTTGGTAGCGGTGGTAATGGTTTCAGACATCACGAAGCTCCTTCGACTGCGGCGCGCGATTGTTGGCGCAGTACGTTCTTGCGGATCTTGCCCGTCGAGGTTTTGGGCAATGCTCCAAAGTGTACCGCCTTCGGGCATTTGAAATGTGCCAGGCGCTGGCGGCAGAAGTCGATCAGATCCTGCTCGCTGACCACGGCGTCTTCCCTGAGCAGCACGTAGGCGTGCGGCACCTCGCCCCACTTCTCATCATGCCGGGCAACAATCGCAGCTTCCAGCACGGAAGGATGCTCGTACAACACGCGCTCCACTTCAAGCGAGGAAATGTTCTCTCCTCCGGAGATGATGATGTCCTTAGCGCGGTCGCGCACCTCGATGTAACCATCGGGGTGCATCACCGCCAGATCTCCGGAGTGAAACCAGCCGCCACGAAACGCGTTCGCAGTTGCTTCGGGATCGCGGTAGTAGCCCAGCATTACGTTGTTGCCGCGCATCACGACCTCTCCCACCGTGAGTGCGTCCGCGGGAACGTCTCGCATGTCTTCGTCTACCACCCGCATGTCCGTCCCAAAAACCACGTAAGGAATGCCCTGCCGCGACTTGAGCAGCGCACGCTTTTCCAGCGGCGCATCGTCCCAGTCGGTGTGCCAGGCACATACCGAGTGCGGCCCATAAGTCTCGGTGAGCCCATAAACGTGGGTCAAATGGATACCAACCTCTTCCGCAGCCCGAATCACGGCGGGCGGCGGAGGCGCTGCGGCGATCACCATCTTTAGTCCCGATTCGAAACGAATCCCATGACGCGAGCAGTAGTCAGTGAGCGTGCGCACTACGATGGGCGCACCGCAGAGATGAGTAACGCCTTCATCCTCGATCAGCTTGACGGCCCGCTCGGCGTTTACTTCGGCCAGACAGATGTGCCGCCCTCCAACCGCCGTGACTGCCCAGGGAAAGCACCAACCGTCGCAGTGGAACATCGGCAGCGTCCACAGATATACCGATCGATAGGACAGCCCGTGTTCCACGACTTCTCCGATGGCGTTGAGGTAGGCGCCGCGATGGGTGTACATGACGCCCTTGGGCATGCCGGTCGTGCCGCTGGTGTAGTTGATGGAAATCACGTCTTCCTCGGCGGGCGGATGCGGCACTACAGGCTTACTGCTCTCGCTGAGGAAAGTTTCGTAGTCGGAGATGCTTCGCTCCAATTGCGGAATCTCGGTCCGCGCCGCCAGCAGCGGTGCGAGGAGGTCAGCATCGCCCAGCAGGATTCTGGCGCCGCTGTGGTTCAGGATGGTGGCCAACTCGCTGCTTTGCAGCCGAATGTTGAGCGGGACCAGCACCGCACCGATCAGCGGAACGGCGAAGTGTGCTTCCAGCGGCAGGACTCCGTTGCGCGCCAGCACGGCAACCCGGTCTCCGGGCGCGATCCCGGCCTGCTGCAAGGCCGCGCCAAAGGCATTTACACGCCGCTGCATCTCGGAGTAGGTGAAACGCCGGTCGCCGTCCACGGCGGCCGTGCAATCGCCATATGCGACGGCGTTGCGGCGGAGAAACTCCAGAGGAGTGAGGGGCGATATCATGAGTGCCGCCTTGGCTTAAGAAAGTTGGCGGCGATTATATCGCAGCAACTGTGGGAGGTCAGTGATAACCGCCCCCCCGAGGGCCATGCGATATGCTGATGGGCGTAACACCGGTTACGCCGGGGATTGCTGTGACGGGATACCGACACTTTGTGACAGGAATCACCTTGAGCCGGCACGCGGTAGTGCCACTATAAAAGACAGGTAACGAACGCCATCGCAGCATAAGCGCTGGCTGTGATCGCGATCTGCGTGCTTTTTGAACTCGATTTCGTTGGCGTGGGGTTTTGGACTTCAGTATCGTAGTCGTGCTATTCACCCGGCGAAAACAACCACCATTGGCTTGACGCAACCGAACTGCTGCGAAGGGACGTCTCATGGCGCGCATTGTAGAAGTCACGGAATTGCTGTTGCGTGAGGCGCAACAGAGCCTTCTGAAAACCAGCATGGCCCTCGATGACGTCGTCCCGGTCTTTGAAGACCTCGACAATGCGGGTTATTGGTCGCTTGAGTGTTGGGGCGGAACGGCATTTCATTCCAGCATCCGCTTTCTGAACGAAGACCCATGGGAGCGGTTACGCACCTACCGTAAGTTGCTGCCCAAGACCAGGCTGCAAATGTTGCTGCGCGGCCAGAACCTGGTTGCCCATCGGAACTTTGACGACTCCATCGTCAGCCGGTTTGTGGAGAAAGCGGCGCTGAACGGCATCGATGTCTTCCGCATCTTCGATGCGCTGAACGACGTACGCAACCTGAAGGCCAGCGTTGATGCCGTGAAAGCAGCCGGCAAGCATGCTCAAGGCGCAATCTGCTACAGCCCGAGCCCGGTGCATACGATCGCCGTATTTGTAGATATCGCGCAGCAAATCAAAGAACTGGGTTGCGACTCCATCTGCGTGCAGGACGTTGACGGCCTCCTCAGGCCCCAGGCGGCCTACGACCTGGTCAAGGGAATCAAGCAACGGTGTGGCAGCGACACATTGGTCAGCGTGCACACACACTCGACAACGGGCGTCACCCTGGTTTCGCTGATGAAGGCGATCGAAGCCGGATGCGACATTGTGGACACAGCCATCAGTTCCCTGGCCCTGGGCCCCGGTCACAATCCCACCGAGAGTCTGGTCGCCATGCTGGAGGAAACGGGTTTCGAATCGCGCCTGGATACGGAGCGCCTGCGGCGCGTGAATCGGCATATTGCCGGCGTCCGTCCGCGATACCGCGAATTTTCTGATCAGGCCTTCGGGGTTGACCCGGAAACCTTTCAGCATGAGATACCGGCAGCGCTGATGCTGAACATGGAATATCAAATGAAGGGCCAAAGTACGCCGCACTTGCTTGACGACGTGGCGGAGGAAATCCAAAACCTTCGCCGGGACGCGGGCTATCCTGCCCTGGCCATCCCTGCGAGTGAAATCCTCGGGACCCAGGCGATGTTTAATGTTCTGCAAGGCAAATACAGCGTCCTCACCAGTGAGTTCGCCGACCTGATGCTCGGCTACTACGGCACGACTCTCGGGGACAAAGACCCGGAAGTCGTGGGCAAAGCAGCCAGCCGTCAGAACAAGGACGCGATCACTTGCCGTCCAGCCGACTTGCTGGAGCCATCGTGGGAAAGACGGCGAACCGAAGCCCTGGCCGTGGGCAGCAACGGCAGCGATGAAGATGTGTTGACTTACGCCATGTTTCCGAATGCGGCAACACGATTCTTCCAGACGCGGGGGGCGAAAGACACGCCGGAGTTGTCGAGGGATGCGCGGGGCGTACCCGAACGCGCCCCGGTGAATGCCGCCGGCAGCCCGACCGTTCCGGCAGAATCACGAACCTACATCGTCAGAGTCAGCGGTGAGGAACACAACGTCACGGTCACACCGGCGCAGTAAGAGTGGCTTAAGAACCAGATTTTCGATTTCTAATTCGACCCAGGAGGTCCAACATGGCGGCACCAACACTCAGACCGGCAAGCGCGACCATGGCAGAGCGCATCGCTGAACTTCGCGGGAAGCGTGCGCTGATCGAAGAGGGCGGCGGCAAAAAGCGTATCCAGAAGCAGCACGAGAGCGGCAAGCTCACCGCGCGCGAGCGCATTGGCAAGCTGGTCGATAGCGAAAGCTTCCAGGAGATTGGCCTGTTCGCCAAGCACCGCGCCACTTTATTTGGGATGGCAGGCAAGGACATTCCCGCCGACGGAGTCGTGACCGGATGCGCAACCATTGATGGCCGGCTGATTCACCTCGCCTCGCAGGATTTCACCGTCGCTGGCGGGGCCGCCGGCGAAGTGCACTGCGCCAAGATTGTCGAGATGATGAAGCTCTCCCTGAAGACCGGAAGTCCCTTCATCTTTGTGAACGATTCCGGGGGCGCGCGCGTGCAGGAAGGCATCGACAGCCTGGCGGGCTATGCCAGCGTCTTCTGTAACAACGTGATGCTTTCCGGGACGGTACCGCAGATTTCCATCATTTGCGGGCCCTGCGCCGGCGGCGCAGCCTACAGTCCGGCGCTGACCGATTTCGTCATTCAAACCAGGCGAGCGCAGATGTTCATCACCGGGCCTCAGGTCATCAAACAAGTGACCGGAGAGACCGTGACGGCTGACCAGTTAGGCGGCCCGGCGGCCCAGATGAACCGCTCGGGCGTCGTTCATCTTATTGCCGAGGACGATGACGGGGCCCTGGCGCTGGCGCGCCGTCTGCTGAGTTTCCTGCCTTCGAACAACCTTGAGGACCCGCCGCGGCTCCCCTACAGCCAGGACCTGGAGGATGATCCGGCGCTGAATGACTTAGTGCCGACAGAATCTAAAATCGCCTACGACATTCGTACTGTGCTCAGACCATTGCTCGATCATCAGGACTTCTTCGAAATCCAGCCCGGATTTGCGGCGAATGCGGTGATCGGCTTCGGCCGTATCCAGGGGCGCACAGTAGGAATCGTGGCCAATCAACCCAGCGTAATCGCTGGGGCCCTGGACATCGACGCCTCCAGCAAAATTGCCCGCTTCGTTCGATTCTGCAACGCCTTCAACATCCCGTTGCTGACGTTTGTCGATGTGCCCGGATTTCTGCCCGGTGTCGAACAGGAGTACGGCGGCATTATCCGCCACGGAGCGAAGATCCTGTTTGCCTATTCAGCCGCAACCGTGCCCAAGATTACGGTTGTGATTCGGAAAGCGTATGGTGGGGCCTACATCGGAATGTGCTGCAAGGATCTGGGGGCGGACCGCGTCGTGGCCTGGCCGACAGCGGAAATCGCGGTCATGGGCGCTGAAGGCGCCGCGGAAATCGTGTTCCGCCATGAGATCGACTCGGCCGAGGATAAAGTCCAAAAGCGGGATGAGTTGATCGAACTGTATCGCAATACGTTTGCGAATCCGTACGTGTCGGCCGGCCGCAGGCTGGTGGATGACGTGATCGAGCCCTCCGGGACCCGGCGGTACCTGGCGCGGGCCTTGGAGGCGCTGCACACGAAGCGTGAGCTTCGTCCAGCCAAGAAGCACGGGCTGATTCCCTTGTGAGATTCAGGAGGAACGATGGATTCCAAATCAAACTCGTCGAATGACGAAGTTACGCCCAGAACGGTGTCGATCATCGCCGCCGCGGTCACGGAATTCCTCGGCGTGAAGGTACGGATTCGTTCCGTGAAGGTGGTCGGGGAACCGGATGCCCTGAGCCCGTGGGTGCGCCAGGGACGGGTGTTGGTCCAAGGTTCGCATAACCTTGGGCAGAGGGGACGATGAATATGCTATCGCCGATTGCCAGTCACGAAGCGATGCAAGTTTGCGAGTGGAACAATCCATGAAACTGCAGATCTCGATCGACGGAAAGACTTACGAAGCCGAAGTGGAATTAGCCGAAGAGGACTATCCTCTGCAGAGCCAGGACAACCATCCAGCGCCGGCGACCGCCACGATTCAATCGACTGTGTTGCGCACGCCGCCCAAGCCGGGGGCATCGCTGAATCCCGACGTCAACGAAGCCAACTTGTGTCGCAGCCCCTTGGCCGGAATCGTGGTCCGTGTGCCGGTGGTTGCCGGGCAGCAATTGCAGGTCAACGATCTTATGGTCATGCTGGAAGCGATGAAGATGGAGACCGCCGTCACGGCTCCGGTTGCGGGAAAGTTGAAATCGGTGAACGTGGCGCCGGGAGATTCCGTCAAGGTCAACCAGGTCCTGGTCGAATTTGATTGACCCAACTGTAACGTGCTTGTGATCTAATTGAGGAACGGGTTGGTCTGTGACGCAAATCACAGCGCAAAACCTCTTTCGTCACAGCCGCATGTTCGTTGCACAACATAAGATCTCCCATATATTTTTACTTCCGTGGGCGTCCAGGTCTTACGTTTAAGTGGCGTATTGGTTGGCGCATTGTTCTACCCAGGTTTGATGTTGGTGGGTCGTGGCAATTGCCGGCTGTGGTCGGCTCCCAGAGAAAAGAAGATATAGTCCATGTCGCTGAAACCTTTCGTTATCAATTCTCACGGTCGCATTGTCTTCCCGGGCAACTTTTTCCCCGAGCTGGACTTTTCTGTTTTCAAGACCCTCAAGCAGTTTGCCGCCGTCATCCGGCGCGACTTCGGCGAGAAAGCCTTCACCGACGTTGAGATTGCCGGGCGCTTGCAAGCCGGCGAGTACAAGAACCGGTATGAGCTTTGCCGCGACCTGGTGCTGAACCGGCTTTGGGTGAATCGTTACACGCTGACCATGTACGAGAAGCGGCCCACGCGCTGGGGAGATTTGCCGCGTCATAAGCATGATGTCTTCCTCCCGGTATACAAGCCGCGCGATGACTCCGCCATCACGACCGCAATTCAGGCTGGCTACTGGGACCTGCCTTCGGCGTGGGACGAGGACCTGGAGGACCGTGCGTTTGGAATTCTGCTCGATGTTTTTCGCAATAAACTCAGTTCCGGTGGAGAGCTCCGGCCCATTCGCCCGACGGTCGCGGAAGCGCTGGAAGATCCCAAGAACCGCACCCGTGTTCTAACCACCTACGATCCTGATTACCTGCGTTACACCTACAACGATGTACTCGATTGCCTGCATCCTGTGGCTGAACTTGAGGCTTTGATGCGGCAGTGCATGATCCTGCACAACCAGTATCCCTGGGACCCGTCGACGAGCGCGCAGTGTGAAATCGGCAACTTGAAGGACGACGATTATGTGGTTGCCTTCCATCCTCGCAACCAGGAAGTGCTGCGCTTCATCCAGCGTGTCAGGCAAGACACCGACTGGGGTCCGCGCGTTCGCCAGGAGCGCAAAGCACCCGACACGCTCGCTTTGAGCGAGCCGATCAGGCCGTATCCTGCGGTCGAGGTAAGCAAGCGCTTCGCGATACAGCCTCGCATCGAGGCCATCGCCGTGTACGAAGGCGAGATCCCCTGCACCAACGCGGATCTCATCCGCAACCACGCTTACTGCTGGTCGCGCATGACAGAGGCGGAGATCGGCGAAAAAACCGGAATCGACCAACGCTGCTATACCGAACTGCGACTGGAGGAAATGGCCCTGTTCGCCGCCAAGAGTGCGCTGGCCAAATCCGGGCGGCGCCCCGCGGAAATTGGCGCCGTGCTGTTTTGCAGTTGCACCAGCACGCGACTGATCCCATCCGTAGCCACCTGGCTATCGGGCGAGCTGGGATTGTTGCAGACCCACAATTCGTGCGACATAGTTGCCGCCTGCGCCGGCATGGCTTACGGCATCGGCGAAGCGGTGCGCCTGTTGCAGGAGATTGACCGGCCGGTGCTACTGGTGTGCGCGGAAAAATTTTCTGACAAAATCGGGACGGTGCGCACCTCGCGGATGATTTTCGGCGACGGCGCGGCCGCAATGGTGATTGGTCCCGCACCTGAGGGAACGCCTTCGGACATCGAATATTTCCAGACTTACGCCAGCGGTCCGTGGTCGGAAGTCAATTCGATCATCTGGCCTAATCCGGAGTTCGACAACAACATCACTGTGTACGGGCCGGAGGTAAAGGCGCTGGTGACCCGGTATCTGAAAGAGATGATGGGCGAACTGGCTCAACTTCCCAACCCCAACGGGAACGGCGGGTCGCTGGTCGACGCGATCGATATTGTGGTTCCGCACCAGGCCAACAAGAACATGGTTCTCAATTTAGCGGAAGCTGCGGGCATTCCCGGCGACAAGATATTCTTCAATATTGAGCGGGTGGGCAACACATCATCCGCGAGCATTCTTCTGGCTGTCCATGACGCTGTACAGGAAGGTCGGATTGACCGGCCGATGCGCGTCTTCGCGCCCGGTTTTGGGGCCGGCGCGGTTGGCGGGTACGTGGTCATGCGCGTGGATCCCGCGGTTGTGAGCTGTAGTTCTGAAGACAGGAGTCTGGAAATGGCAAACGTTACAGGTGGAAATGGAAATTACCATGCGACCTCTCTGGCAGGGAAAGTCGCACTGGTCACCGGGTCTTCGCGCGGCATCGGACGGGCCATCGCAATTGAGCTGGCGCGGCGCGGCGCCAATGTCGCACTAAACTTTCGCTCCGACGTCAAACAGGCGGAGAGCGCGGCGGATGAAGTCCGCGAAATCGGCGTCGAATGCCTGCTGGTGCAGGGCGATGTCGCCAAGAAGGGCGAGGCCGCTCGCATTGTGAAGGAAGTGCTGGAAAAGTGGCAGCGCCTGGACATCCTGGTGAATAATGCCGGCATTACGCGCGACCGCAGCATGCGCAAAATGACCGACGACGACTGGGTGACTGTCATTAACACGAACCTGAACGGCACTTTTTATTGCACCAGCGCAGCTGTGCCGGCCATGGTCAATCAACGGTTTGGGCGGATCATCAATATCAGCTCCGTCGTGGGACAGATGGGCGCATTCGGCCAGGCCAACTACTCGGCCAGCAAGGGCGGCATCATCGCCTTCACGAAGACGCTGGCCCTGGAGATGGCGAAGTTCAACATCACAGCCAATGCCATCGCACCCGGATTCACTTCCACGGAAATGGTAGATGCCATTCCGGAAGAGATTGCGGCCCAGATCAAGGCGAAGATTCCTTTAGGGCGTTTCGCAACCGTGGAGGAGATTGCCAAAGCGGCTGCTTTCCTTGCCGCCGATGGGGATTACATCACCGGTCAGGAGTTGAACGTGAACGGTGGATACCACATGTGAGGACCGTCGAACTTACTTGGAGCGGGGGGCCAGCCAGCCATCGATGTGCGGCCAGGTGAACTTGCTGGCGCCGCTGCCGGCCATGATTCCGATGTGACCACCCCTCACCCGGTACAGTTCCTTGTCCGCGCTGCTCACCTTCGCCATGATGGGCTCGGACTGGCAGGACGGCGTGATGTGGTCGTCCTCGGCAATAACAGTCAGCAGATTGGCATGAATGCGGCTGAGGTCCACGCGCTCGCCTCGAATCACAAGCTCGCCGCGCATCAGCTTGTCCTTACGATAGAGGTCGACGATCAGTTGGCGGAATGCGCCTCCCGCAAGAGGTACGTTATCCGTCACCCAGGTGTTCATCGCATGCCAGGACTCCACGATGCGGGGATCGTCGATGTTGTCCCATAACTTCACGTAATTTCCAATGTAGTTCTCTACCGGCTTCAGTGCCTTGGCCCCGTAGTCGATCATCTCGCCTGGCATGTTGCCGAACGCGGCCAGCACCTTGTCGATATCGAAGTAACGTTCGTCCGTCCAGCGCGCGAAAGTCAGTCCCTGCTTGTTGGAAAAGTCCAGAGGAGCGGTCAGCAGAATCAAGTTCCGCAAACCGTCTTCATCTCCCCGCAGGGCCGCATAAATTGTGGTGAGAATGGCTCCGATGCACCAGCCGAGGAGACTGAACTGCTCCACGCCGAAGGTTGCCTTCAGTTTGCGAATGGCGCGCGGCATGTAGTCGAGAGTGTAGTCGTCGAACTTGAGGTTCTTGTCCTCCGGGCCCGGCGCTCCCCAGTCAAGCAGGTAGAGATCGTAGCCCTTGTTGACCATGTACTCGACAAAGCTGTGACCGGGACGCAGATCGAGAATGTAGGGCCGGTTCATCAGAGCAAAAACCAGCACCAGCGGAATCGGATGGCGCTTTTCTTTGGGCAGGACCGGCGTGTAACGGTAGAGCTTGGCCTTGTTCAGCGTCCAGACCAATTCCTTCGGGGTCTGGGCAATGGCAGCTTTGGTGGTCATCACCTTGGTTAGGGTTTTCAACCGCTCTGCGGCTTCGGTATACGGGTCGGTGATAACCGTGGCTTCTGCCATCCTACTTTCTGCCTCTCTTGGTTGTTTTCTTCGCTGCGACGGTCTTCTTGGCTGGTTGCGGCGCTTTTCGCGGCTGTGGCTGCGGCCCGGCGCCAGCCTGGGTGATCAAGCGCTGAATCGTGTCCAGCTTAGCATCCAGATCGTCCAGACGCATCTCGATGTTGGTCATGCGCTCGGCAATCGAGACGACATCGGCCCGCGTCGGCATGGCCAATTGCTCCAGCGTCTTGACCATGGCCTTTTCCAGAGCTTCGCGGAACGGAGTGGAGGCGGTCAGATATGTGTCGAGCATCGCTCCCGTAGCTTGCGCATAGGCTTCGGTGTTCACCATTTCGACCATGTTCTTGGACCAGGCATCCATGTAGATATCGCGCACGCCTCGCCAAGCGTCGAGCGGATCAAACCGCTTGCCATCCTGATTTGGATCTTCACCCATGCGGAACTCCCTTCAGCAATGACGATACACCAGTCTCCGTCACAAAGAAATTCCGCCCGGTTTTTTCAGCGGGCGGCTTTCTTCGCGACTGCGTTGCGGTGAATTCCACAATCGTTAGTTCTTGTTGCTACCAACGAACGGCTGCGAGGCGATGTTCAGGACTGATTTCTGCGCCTCGATGACCGCATCCGTGCCGCGCTGGAAGGCATCGACCACGGCGGTTGCCGGCCC
>Ga0182030_10013118_pt1 | contig 16523 bp, 15 predicted proteins | sample 812S3MmetaG_FD_121299 | JGI IMG/M metagenome (GOLD analysis project Ga0182030, IMG submission 121299) | Permafrost microbial communities from Stordalen Mire, Sweden - 812S3M metaG (Illumina Assembly) | ecosystem: Environmental > Terrestrial > Soil > Wetlands > Permafrost | place: Sweden...
CTCTCGGGCACCGCCATCAGCATCGCCTACAACGCCGCCTCCTGGTACCGCATCAACACCATCACCACCAATGGCGCGTTGGTTCCCGGCGCAAGTGGCGCCACCCAGTACGTCTGGAACGTCGCCAGTCTCCAGACGAGCTACATCAACATCGCCTCGAACAGGTATGTATCTCCGCTTGATTCCGGTGCGAGCCTGCCATCGAACGTCCCGACCGCGTGGCTCGCCGGTTGGGGCATTCCCGAAAACCTCTTCCCCAACGCCGTCAAGCACTCCACCTACAGCACGCTCGAATCCTACTGGCTCAACATGAACCCCGTCAACACCACCAACGACCTCCTCTTCCGCATCACCGGGTTCAACGCCACCAACGGCTACGCCAACGCCCACATCCAGCTCCTCGTGGACGGCACCGCCCTCGACGCGCTCAACGGCAGCGCCAGCCTCCACCTCACCGCCAAGACCAACGTCACCGACGCCACGTGGTCCTCCATCACCAACCTCACCGTCATCCCCGCCACCTTCGACGCCTCCGGCAATGGCGACATCACCACCGCCGTCCCCGGCTCCAACCGCTTCTTCCACCTCGAAATCTCCGCGCCATAGAGAACATTTGGACTGCGGCGGCTTTTGGACTGCGGCGGCTTGACGCCGCTTTTCCCAGGCGAGGCTTGACTCGCCGCATGCTTTGCGGCCCGTCAAGCAGGGCCGGAAGCAAAGCGGCGTCAAGCCGCCGCAGTCCAAATGTTCCCTTCCCTTTTCGCCAACTACCGGTTTCTGACGCCTTCCTTTTCGTCCTTCTCGCGTGTTTCGCAGTTAAATCTCCCTCTTTTCCAACTACCCGTTTTTGACGCCTCGGATTTGCCTTTCTGCCGCCTCCAGTTTTCCGGCTTCGGCCCTCTGTTTTCGCGGCGTCAAAAACCGGTAGTCCGACGGACGACACGGAGGTCGTCCCTCCAGTGTTCCGTGTTCTGGAGGGCCGGGCTCTGTCCCGGCCGTTTTTGGTGGCAAAGGCGTCAAAAACCGGTAGTTGGCGTTTTTGGACTGCGGTGGCCAGACACCGCTTTTGGGCCAAAGGCCCAACCGATGCCAGCCTATGGCAACGCCATAGGAACGGGGATGCAAAAAAGAATCAAGGACTGAAAGTCCGTTCGATCGGACGACACGGAGGTCGTCCCTCCAGTGTTCCGCGTTCTGGAGGGCCGGGCTCTGTCCCGGCCGTTTTTGGTGGCAAAGGCGTCAGAAACCGGTAGTTTTGCACTTTCCCAACGTTAATTTTAATGTTTTTACCACTATGCAGATTGCTCCCCCGTGGACTATCCTGATACTGATGAAAGGTGCCATAGGCCTTTCGCCGGCGAATAAAGGCAATCAAATGCGCTCCCCCGGCACTGGAAACTTTCATCAAAAAAGGCGTTGACGCGTGTGGATGCAAAGTGTATTCTTCACCTGTCAACTTGGAAAAGTTCTAATTAGCGTGTCCTCGAATAAACCGGCGCTGAAATGCGCCACTGGCGGAGGAAACCATGAAAAAGCTGATGACGATTATGACGGCCTGCTTCGTCGCAGGTCTGGCGTGCGCGGATGGCAGCACAGTCACGAGTGCAAACATCGTGGGCTACAAACAGGTCACCCTGAACCCCGGTTTCAACATGATCGCGTTGAACTGGCAACAGGTCGGTTATACCGGAGGTGTTGAGCAAATCGCCATCACCAATCTCTTCGATCCTACGGAAGCGGCAGCAAATTTGACGGTAGGCGTTCTCAGTTCTATCACCGGTATTGGTGTTAACCACGGCGATACAATCGAAGTATGGAATGGTATTGGGTATAACACATACTTTTTCTGCACCAACCACTTTGTTGGAACGACACCAGTATGGGTGAACAATGCGAATACCCACGTGGCTACATCGGATACAATCCCACTAGGGTTAGGTTTTTGGTTGTTTCACCAAGGCACGGCCACAAACACAGTCACGTTGTCTGGACAGGTTAAATTTATGGGCGTTGCCCACCAGCATGTCATTGAACCTGGCTTTAATATGATTGGCTCTGGTTTTGCAAGCGATGCCCCGCTAAACGATGCTCGTTGGACTTGGGCCAGTGATGGTGCTGTAGTAGGTGTTCTCAGTTCTGTCACCGGTATTGGCGTTAACCACGGCGATACAATCGAAGTATGGAATGGTATTGGGTATAACACATACTTTTTCTGCACCAACCACTTTGTTGGAACCACCCCGGTTTGGGTGAATAATTCAAACACCCACGTGGCGACGCCGGATAGCGTTCCGCTTGGCTCTGCGGTGTGGTATTTCCTTCAGGGTGCCAGTCCCATCGTTCTGCACGAAGCACAACCGTATTGATTTTCAAAACAAGACCGCAAAAAATCATGTTAGAAAAGTACTTCCAGCCTGACAGAATTTGTTGGGCAGGAAGTTGAATAAACGAAAACGAAAAAAAGACGAGGAGTTAGAAAATGAAGCGAATGATATTCATTATGATGGCAATTCTTGCTGCTGGCCTGACACAGGCGGCAGAAATTACTTGGGGTACTGACGTCAACACCGTAAGTGACAATCTTGGTAATACGCTGACATCCTCAGGGCAAGGCTATCTCGTATATCTTGGTGCTGGTGGTAATGGTACGATAAGTACAGATGGATCCGGCAATTTCATCTTTGGCAATGGTGCAACAGTTGTGGCAGGTACAGGAAATTCAACAACTGGTGGTCAAAATAATGGCTTTGACTGGAATCAGGATGGCACATTGGTACCCGCTGGTTTTAGCTATACATGGAACGTTGACTATGGAACCGGTTCAAAATTCGCGTTGATTTTCACATCTGTCAACGCGGCGGGAGTAAATCCGCTTACGCTGCCGAATACCGGGTATTACTATCAATCAGGCGCGTTTACAACAACAGCATCTGACAATTCTGGACAAGATACTTTTAATCTTTCATCCAGTGTTCAGACGCTCAATCCGGTTGCCGTTCCCGAGCCATGCACAATGGCATTGGCGTTCGTAGGCGCGGGTGCAATGGCACTTCGTCGCCGCTTCGCCAAGAAGTCCTGATTTCCCAGTAGGTCGGGCTATCCAGCCTGACCCTCTTTTCACACAGAAGCACGGCCCCCGCCGTGCTTCTTGTTTTGGAGTGCGGCGGCTTGACGCCGCTTTTCTCAGGCGAGGCTTGACTCGCCGTTTCTTGTACGCCGTTCCGCTCCGCTCTTTTCGGTCCGTCCAGCCGGTCCGCCCGAAAGCGGTGTCAAGCCACCGCACTCCAAAACCGCCTTCCGTCGGTACTTTGGCCGCACCTGTTGCCTCAAATGGGATGACACCGAAATGGGTGTCGGTTTGGGACGATCCCTCATACTATAGCATTTTATAATGACATTGGCGCATCTCGGCTTGGCGCATCTCGGCAGGGCAAGGCATCCAAACATGACAGTCGCCAGACGTCAGTCACCGATGGGTTTCGTGGAGCTCCGTTGGAGCTTGAAAAATTCTTGGGAACACCTTGCTATAAACATGTCGCGCCTACGGCGCTTATGCCTGCACCCATGCCTCTTTGTCCGGCCTATGCGCCAATGTTGCCATAAACGGCTATAACTGGCATTCAAATTAACATTAATAATCCAATCAAAACCGGTGAGGGCGCGGACTTGGGCCGGTGCGGTTTCCAGTTGAATAAGCCGGCATTCCAGCGCGGTTTCGACGGCGTACATGGAATCGAAGTCATGGTTGCCGAAGGGTTCGCGGCGCATGGAAGGCGTCGAAACCTCCGGGTTGGTTCGTGGCGAGTCCATTATGAAACGCCATATTATTTTTTCGCACTTGCCTTGACCATGCCGCAGCGGTGTGTTATACCGCCGCGCATGTTTTCCGCCCAACGAAAACTCGTGGTTGCGGCACCAGCGAAGATCAATCTTTTCCTGGAGATTCTGGGCCGACGACCGGACGGCTATCACGACTTGCGAAGTGTGGTGGCTCCGGTGGCTTTGGCGGATGAGGTGACGCTGACGCTGACGGGCGATGCGATCGCGCTCGATGTGCAGGCCGCGCCGGGGATCAGTCTGGAGCGTTTGGGTCCGCCGGAAGAAAATCTCGCCTGTCGCGCGGTGCGCCTTCTTCAGGAAAAATTTCCCGCGTCCGTGCCCGCCGGTGTGCACATCCGCATTTTGAAAAAAATTCCGATTGGCGGCGGTCTCGGTGGCGGCAGCGCGGATGCGGCGGCGGTGCTGGCCGGTCTGGCGCGGTTGTGCGAGCTTGACCTGAATCACGATGAATTGCTGGCCTTGGGCGCGGTTTTGGGCAGCGATGTGCCAGCCTTGGTGCTGGGAGGCTTTGTGCGCAGCGGCATGGTTCTTATGGAAGGGCGCGGCGAAAAGGTGTCGCCGTTGCCGGGAATTGGCGTCGAAAAACCGCATGATGGCTTCTGGGTGGTGGTCGCCAATCCGGGTTTTCCGGTACCGACCTGCGATGCATATCGTCTCTGTCATAAAACGCAGTGCTTGACTGGAAAGCCGAATACCTTTAATAATACCGTTTCTTCGGTCCGCAGTGGCAACGTTTTCGGTGTCGCGGCGGCTCTGTTTAACGGATTGGAGGCCGGTGTTTTCACGGCCTACCCCGAAACGGCCCGGTTGGCAGCGCGTTTGAAAGACGCGGGCGGATTGGGTGTTTTGTTGTCCGGGAGCGGAGCGTCGGTATTTGCTTTGGTCCGGGACGAGGCTCACGGCCAGGACGTACGCCGCAGATTGGGCGACGGCGTCTGGAGTGTACTGACGAAGACACTGCCCGATGGTGTAATGGTAGCACACGGGCCTTTGGAGCCCTGAGTCATGGTTCGAATCCATGTCGGGCAACCATTTTGACGGAACGGCGTCCGTGATCGCCGGGAGTTTTTTTTGTGGCTGTGGCAGACAACATGAACATGAAGATCTTTTCGGGCACGTCGAATCCGGCGCTGGCCGCGAAGATCGCTGCCTTTCTGGGAAAAGAACTGGGCGCGATTGACATCCAGCGTTTTCCGGACGGCGAGACGTTTGTCAAGATTCGCGACAACATTCGCGGTGGCGACGTCTATGTGGTGCAATCCACCTGCCGGCAGCCCAATGAATTCCTGATGGAATTGCTGATCATGATTGACGCGATGCGCCGGGCGTCGGCGGCGCGCATCACGGCAGTCCTTCCTTATTTTGGATATGCGCGCCAGGATCGCAAGGACCAGCCGCGCGTGCCGATCACGGCGAAGCTGGTAGCCAACATGCTGGTGGCCGCAGGCGCAAACCGCGTGCTGACGATGGATTTGCACGCCCAGCAGATTCAGGGATTTTTTGATATTCCGGTGGATCACCTGTACGCCGCGCCGGTGCTGGTCAAGCATTTGCGCGAGCTGCACCTCAAACAGCCGCTGGTGGTTTCGCCCGACACCGGAGGCGTGAAGGCGGCCTATGCCTATTCGCAGATGCTGGGCACGGGGCTGGCCATTGTCGCCAAGGAACGGCTGGGACCGACGGAAGTGGACGCCTATAATATTGTCGGTAGCGTGGCTGGTTGTGACGTGATCATGGTGGACGATCTGACGACCACCTGCGGCACGTTGTGTGCAGCCTCGAAGATTTTGATGGAACACGGGGCATCCAGCGTGCGCGCCGCCGTGTCGCACGCCTTGCTGACCGAGCAGGGATTGCAGCGTCTCAAGGCATCACCGATCATGGAATTGTTGACGACCGACACGGTGCCGCCAGTTGATGCCAAGGGGTTTCCTGTCACGGTGCTTTCGGTTGCGGATTTGCTGGGCGAGGCGATCCGGCGCATTCACGAGGACAAGTCTGTCAGTACGCTTTTCCGGCTCGCGTAGCGCGGGGCGGGGCGTTTGAAAACGAGGAAGAAACATGGCCAAAGAGATCAAGATCAAGGCGGAAAAGCGGCAGGAAAACGAACTCGGCTCCGCATCTGCGCGCCGCCTGCTTCGCGCTGGCTTTATTCCGGCGGCGATCAACCGTATCAAGGGTGGATCGCTGTCGCTACGACTCAACTCGCACGAATTTGAGAACATGCTGAGGCATCACGCCAGCAACCAGTTGCTTGTCACATTGGATGTGGATGGCCAGATTCTGCCGGCCCTGCTGCGAGAAATCCAGAAGGACGTGATGGATGGCAGCGTCATCCATGCGGACTTTGGCGAAATCTCCCTCACCAACAAGCTGCGCATTTCGATCATGCTGCGCCTCGCGGGCGAACCGGAAGGCGTGCGCACCGAGGGCGGTATTCTGGAACAGATGTTGCGCCAGGTTGAGGTGGAATGTCTGCCGATGGACATTGTCGAAAACTTTACGGTGGACGTGAGCGCGCTGAAGCTGGGCGAGTCGCTGTCCGTGGCCGACCTGAAGCTGGGCGATCAATACACGATTATTACGCATGGCGATGTGTCCGTGGCGACCATCGTAGAGATGGCGGCGGAAGAAGTCGTCGAAGCCGCTGCACCCGCCGAGGGCGCAGCCGCAGGCGCCGGTCCCGAGGTCATTGCCAAGGGCAAGAAGGAAGAAGGCGAAGAAGGCGAAGCGGCTTCTGCCGCTGGCGACAAGAAGGATGCTGGCGGAAAGAAAGAAGCCGGATCCAAGAAGGAAGCTGGCAAGTCCGAGAAGAAAGACGACAAGAAGAAGTAACGCCGGCAACGGCGAGGCTGCACGTGAAGGTTATTGCTGGGCTCGGGAATCCCGGGCAGGAATACGAAGGCACGCCGCACAATGTCGGTTTCGACGTGGTGGCATGTCTGGCGGCACGGCGGTCGATAGTTTGGCGGCCAAGCGCGAAGTTTCAGGCGCGTTTGGCTCGCGTGGATGGCGTGGATGGCGGCTGGCTGCTGGTGCAGCCGATGACATTCATGAACCTGAGCGGAGCAAGTGTTGCGCCGGTGTTGCGCTATCACAACTGTAGTCTCGCGGACTTGGTTGTGGTAGTGGACGATGCCGACCTCCCGATGGGCCGGTTGCGGCTGCGGGCGGACGGCGGCAGCGGCGGACATCGCGGGCTGGCTTCGGTGATCGAATCGCTCGGCACCGAGTTGTTTGCACGTGTACGACTGGGCGTGGGACGTGACGCTTCGTCCGATGGTCTGGTGGAACACGTGCTAGGCAAGTTTGACGCTGCGCGACTCGCGGTTGCGCGACAGATGACGCAGGCGGCTGCGGATGCCGTGGAATGTTTGACGGAAAAAGGAATGGCGGAAGCCATGAACCGGTACAATGGATGGCAGGCCGGAACGACGGAGCCGGCGGCTGGACGATGAAGTGAGGTTGAAGCAACTTATGGCCAGAAAATACGATGCAACGTACATCTTTGCCGGGACGGCGAAAGATGATGTCTTGGACAAGCAGGTCGAGAAGATGCGCGGCGAAATCACGCGCCTCGGCGGCACCGTGCTGAACGTCGAAATCGCCGGCAAGCGTACGTTTGCCCGTCCGATGGCAAAGCGCGATCATGGCGTGTATGTGCGGGTTCGCTTTGAGCTGGATCCCGCGCACATTGCCACGCTGCGCGAACGTTACCACCTGATCGAGGATTTATTCCGCTTTCAGATTTTGTCCGTGGATGAACGCCGCGAGGCTGTCATTACAGAGCAGAAGGCCAAGCGCAAGGCCCATGACGAGGCCGTGCATGCCGCCGCTCTGGCTGGTGGCGGCGTGGCCGTCGAGCCCGTGGAAGCCTAGGGAACAGGTGCCGTTGGGTCAGTGATGAACGCTGACCTTCGGCCGGAGTGGTGTCATGGCGGCATATAACCGCGTCATTTTGATGGGCAACCTCACGCGTGATCCAGAGTTGAAGCAGACGCCTTCTGGAGCGCCGGTGGCGGAGTTGCGTCTGGCCGTGTCGGAAACGTACCGCGATCGCCAGACCAACCAACCGAAAGAGATCACCTGCTTTGTTGACGTCGTGGTTTGGAACCGTCAGGCGGAGTTGTGTCAGCAGTATCTGGCCAAGGGCCGTCCGGTGCTGGTAGAAGGTCGGCTGGCGTATGATGAATGGAAGACGCAGCAGGGCGAGTCGCGCAGCCGGTTGCGTGTGCGTGCCGACCGTGTGCAATTCCTTGGCTCGCCGAAGCGTGGCGAAGCCCAGGATGGCGCGATGTCGCCTGCCGCGCCGACGACAGCCACTGCTGCCGCACCACATGCCGTCGCGCCAGCCGCCACCGGACAGCCGTCAGATGAACAGGCGGATGCAGACGACCTGCCTTTCTAACAATGTGATCGAATCAACGACAAACAGGAAAAAAGCATGGCAATGATTAGGCGAGAAAGAGACCGGGACAAGGATCGGACCGAGAATGCGGGTACGCGACGTCGTACACGTTATCTGGATCCAAACGCTGTGGTTGACGTCAATGACGTTGAAATTCTGCGGCGTTTCATGACGGAATATGGCAAAATCATCCCCGCTCGGCTGACCGGCGTCACGGCCGCACAGCAGCGGGACATCAAGCGTGGCGTGCGTCGCGCACGAAATCTGGGGTTGCTGGCTTAGTCCGCTGACGGACAAGGACGGAAGACATGTCGAAGGAAGTTCTTTTGATGGCGGATGTGCCGGAGCTCGGCAAGGCCGGCGCAACGGTTAAGGTCTCCGACGGGTATGCGCGCAATTTTTTGTTTCCGCGCGAACTGGCTGCGCCGGTGACGCCGGGCGCCTTGAAGCGTCTGGACAAGCTGCGCAAGGAGCGCGACGAGCTGTCGCGCCTGCAACTGGCCGAAGCCCAAGCCAAGGCCTCCAAGTTGGACGGCGTGTCGGTGACGATTCGCGCCAAGACCGTGGATGGTGAAAAGTTATACGGCTCAATTACAGCGGCGGATATCACGACGGCGCTTGTGGCACAGGGCGTGACTTTGGATCGTACGCAGGTCGAACTGGCGGAACACATCCATCAGACCGGTGCTTTCGATGTGATTGTCCGGTTGCATCCGGATGTCACGGCCGTCGTCAAGGTCTGGATTGTGAAGGAATAGACCATGCCCGAGCAAGGCGCAACGGTCGGTGGAAGTGCGCCTGTATCGCGTGTGCCTCCGTACAGCGTCGAAGCCGAAAAAGGCGTGCTTGGGTCCATCCTGCTGGATGCTTCGCGTGTAATGGACCTTTGCATTGGCGAAGGTCTCGTTGCCGAGTCTTTTTATGTTGAAGCACATCGCCGCCTGTTTGACGAGTTCGTCACCATGCAACGCAACAGCGTTGCCATTGACCTGCTGACGGCGATTGATCATCTGCGCTCCGCCGGTCGTCTCGATTTCCTTGGTGGTTCAGCTTTTCTTGAGGCGTTGGTGGACGCCACGCCCACCGCCGCACACGCCGAATACTACATTGACATTGTCCGGCAGAAATATCTTTTGCGCGCCGTGATTGATTGCGCCCGTCTCGCGGAGCGAAAATGCCACGAGAGCAACCAGAGCGCGGATGTTATTGTCGGCGAGACCGAGCAGGCGTTTCTCAACATCACCGAACGGCAGCATGGCCAGCTGCATGACTGGACGCAAACGATCCGCCGCACCATGGATCATGTCGAGAGGTTGTTCCAGATCGGTCCCGGCGGCGTGGCTGGCATGCCTGCCGGTCTCTTGAACCTTGATCGAAAATTGCGCGGCCTGCAACCCGGCGAAGTCACCGTGCTGGCGGCGCGCCCTTCCATGGGCAAGACCTCGCTGGCCATGAACATTGCCGAGTGCGTGTCATGTGGCCGGGACATGCAGGGGCGTATGATGAAGGGTGACTACGGCCGCCCGAACCCCGTTGCCATTTTCAGCTTGGAAATGTCGCAGGAAGCGCTTGCCTTGCGCATGTTGTGTGGCATGGCCTCCGTGCCTGCTTTTCAGATTGACAGTGGCATTGGCAATGCCCAGAAGATCACGCAGCAAATCACCCGTGCTGCATCGCAGCTTAGCAAGGCACCAATTTACGTGGATGACACGGGTGGTCTTGACGTGATGGAATTACGGGCTCGCGCTCGCCGTATGAAGAAAAAGTACGGCGTCAAGTTGATCGTCGTGGACTATCTGCAGCTTTTAAACTGTCGCGAGTCGGCACGTCAGGGCCGACAACTTGAAACCGCCGCTGTTTCCAGCAACCTCAAGGCCATGGCCAAGGAACTCAAATTGCCAGTGCTGGTTTTAAGCCAGCTCAGTCGTGCGCCAGAGCAGCGCGGCGACAAGGGCGCAAAGCCGAAACTTTCCGATCTGCGTGATTCCGGCGCCATTGAGCAGGACGCCGACGTGGTGCTGTTGCTACGCCGTCCCTGCCGTTATCCATCCGACCCCGAGTTTGAGGACAAGACGCTGGCAATCGTGGACGTGGCCAAGCATCGCAACGGTCCTACTGGCGAGGTGCGCCTTAATTTCGAGGAGTCGTTGACTCGCTTCAGTGATCGCGCTGATAATTTCAAGGGCGATGTGGAGCCGATGGACCATGACAGCGCTTTCGAGGGCGATGAGGTCGTGGGGGCGCGCGGAGGAAATCAAGCATGACCAAGCGGTGGATGATCACAATGATGTTGTCGTGCATCGCCGGCATGGCGTTTGCCAGTGGCAATGTAGTTCGCGAAATCGAAGTGCGGACTGTTGATGCTTTTGCTACCGACACTAGCGATGTGCTGGTGGTGATCGGCACGAAGGTCGGCGATTCCTTCGATCAGGTCCAGCGGAACAAGGATGTGCAGGCGCTGCTGGCCACGCAGCGTTTTTCGGATGTCAACATTGATGTCGTGCCCTTGGCGGACGGCGTACGTCTGATTTACGTGATCAAGAGACGCTATACTTTCGTTGGCCCGATGGAGCTGGTGGGCGTGGATTATTTTTCCCAGAGCAAGATCGAAGATTGGGCGAAAATATCCGATGGCATGTTGGTGGACGACCAGATCATGGCGGCAAAATGCGACATGATTCGCCGGGAATACCAGAAACGATATTTTCCGGCAACCAAGGTTACGGCAGAGATTTTTCCAGTCGCTACGAACAGTCCGCAGGCGACGGTGCGCATCACGGTGGTGGAGGGGCGGCGCCTGAAACCGGGCGAATATGACTTTGTCGGCAACCAGCGGATTCCGGACGACGACCTGCGCGCCACATTCGATGAGCGGCCTTGGTGGGATCCGCGCGGCTGGTTCTCGACCAGTCCCTACAATCCGCAGCAACTGGACGATGCGCGCCAACATGCACTCGATGCGTACCTAGACGCCGGCTATTTGGATGCCAAGATTTCGCCAGCGGAGATGAAGCCTCTCGACTCGGATCATGCGCGCATTGCCTTTCGTGTCACGGAGGGCGTGCAGTATACCGTGAGCGGCATGAAACTGACGGGCGCAAAAACCTATCCGGAAAAACAGTTGCTGGATATCGTCACTGCGAAGATACACATTGGTGATATTGCCTCGCGCAAGAAAATCCAAGAGACCGCCAAGGCGGTCCGCGATTTCTATTTTTCGCATGGCTACGTGGATGCGGTTGTCCATCCCAGCACTGTGCCGGACGCCCAGTCTGCATCCGTGGTCACATTGTATTTTGATGTCAAGGAGGGCGAGGAGGTGCACATCCGCAACGTGGTCATTCGCGGCAACAGCAAGACCAGGGACAAGGTCATCCGGCGTGAAATCCATGTCAGCCCCGGCCAAGTCATGGACGAGGTGCGGATTGAACGTGACGAGAACCGCCTGAAAAACCTGGGCTATTTTGACAAGGAGTCAGGCGTCCGACATTCTACCTCGCCCAACAGCGGCGACTCGCGAGACTTGGTTTTTGACGTGACCGAGACCTCGACGGCCAGCATGCACATCGGCGGCGGCTACTCGAGCATTGACGGACTCGTCGGCATATTTAGCCTTCAACAGGGAAACTTCGACATTTTGAATTGGCCCAACTTCACAGGTGGCGGACAGAAGGCCAAGCTCGATGTGGAAGTCGGCGCAAAGATGCAGTCTTATGATTTGAGCTGGACGGAGCCTTGGTTTTTGGATTATCCCATGTCCCTGACGGTTGATCTCTTCCGCCGCCAAAACACATACCCTGACAATATTTATCGCATCACCCACACCGGTGCTGATGTTGGCCTCATGTATCCGGTCGCGGTTGGCAAGATCGGGTTCACGTATACGGCGGAATGGATCGGTGTCAACGACGCCCTGACCAATCAGTATTACTGCACGTGGAACGGCCAGCCGTTTTCCTTCACAGAGGATGAGACCCCGGCGACGTTCAACAGCATGTTTGAAACCGCCTGGATTTACGACACGCGTAACCAGATGTTTGTCCCAACCGCCGGCACACGGGCGAAAATATTTGGCAACATAGCCGGACAGTATCTGGGCAGCGACGCCGATGTGTATCATGTGGGGGCCGAATGGCAGCATTGGGAGCCGCTCTGGTGGAATCATGTGTTCAGCCTGCGCGGGCGCGTCGAGACTGTGGCCAACTATGATGGCGAGACTGCAGTGCCGGTGTATGACCGCCTGTTTCTCGGCGGCGCACGCACCGTGCGTGGCTTGCGCTGGAGGGATGTCGGCCCCAAGGTTGTGGACAATCTGGCCGACCCGACGGACCAGCAGCCATACGGCGGTCTTACGCTTGGCATGGTCTCGGCCGAATACACCGTCCCCGTTGTGAGCTATGTTCGTTTTGCAACATTCAGCGATGCCGGCACGCTGCATCTGGACAGTTTTGACACCGGCTCGCTGATGCATGACTGGGCGTGGACGGCTGGCATGGGATTGCGCATTGACATTCCTGGCTTTCCGCTGCGCTTTGATTATGCCTGGCCGATTGTCCGCGATGAACAGTTGACGCGCACGGAACGGTTTTCTTTCTTGATTGGAATCGAATAAAGCACGGGCGAAAAAATACATTGCGCGGTGTCGCGCAGACAAACGTCGGCTTCGCCGGCAAGGAACGAGCATGAAAAAAATCAGTTTTGTAACCGCTTGTGTAGCCTTGGGGCTGACGGCGGTTTGTCACGCCCAGAACATTGCCGTGGTGAACATGGAGGATCTCGTCACGTTGCACCCCAACACCGTGTCCGACAAGAAACTGCTTGCCGAGCTGGTCAAGGAAGACAAGCAGAAGGGCGATGATCTCCAGCACAAACTGGAGTCCTTGAATGATGATTTTGAAAAGGCCCGGCGCGAGGCGCTTGACCCGGCGTTGAACGACAAGGCTCGCAAGACGGCGGAGGAGAATGTTTCCAGGACGCGTGACGCGCTCATGAAAGCCGACCACGAGGCCCGTGAGAAAATGCAACAGCTCCAGCAGGAGCTTTCGGAACAACAGACGCGCATGCTCAAGCGCACTGCGGCCGAGATTCGCGAGGTGGTTGCAAAATATGCCGCAGACAAGAAAATCGCCCTTGTGCTGCCGGATAATCAGACTGTCTATTCTGAGAAGACGCTCGACATCACGGATGACATTATGAAGGCGCTCAACATTCACCGTCCGGAAAAGAGCGAGGTCCCCAATGACAACACCTCTGACAAACTGACGCTGCCGTCAACGTCCGCCAAGGACGCGACACCCAAGGGAACGACGGACAAGGCGCCAGCAACCGGAGCAGCAAAATGACTTTGACCGTTGCCACTCTTGCCGCCCGCATAGGTGGAATCGTTGAGGGCGCAGGCGATACCGAGATTCGCGGGGTTTCGGCGCTTGCCGAGGCGCGTGCCGGCGACGTCTCGTTTCTCGCCAACGCGCGTTACGGGCATCTCATGACGGAAACCGCCGCGACTGCGGTGGTTGTCGCGAAGGACTGGAGCGGCGATCATCGCAGCCCGGCGTTGATCCGCGTGGACAATCCCGACAAGGCTTTTATCACGGTTGCCTTGCTGCTAGGTCCGCCACCGGTTGTGCGCACGCCCGGTGTGCATCCGACGGCGGTCGTGTCCGCAACCGCGAAATTGGGGCGCGAGGTGTTCATCGGTGCCTGCACGGTCATTGAGGATGGCGCGGTGATTGGCGACCGGACGGTGATCGAGGCGCAATGTTTTGTTGGTCGCAATACCGTGATTGGCGCGGACAGTTTTCTCTACCCGCAAGTCGCGATTCGCGAAGGGTGCAAGATTGGCGATCGGTTTATTGCGCATTGCGGCGCGGTTGTCGGCAGCGATGGATTTGGATACAACGTCGAGATTCGGAATGGCCGTCCGACCATTGTCAAGATTCCGCAGATCGGCATTGTCGAGATTGGCAATGACGTGGAGTTGGGTTCGAACCTGGCGATTGACCGCGCGCGTTTCGGCGTCACGCGGCTTGGCAACCAGGTCAAGATTGATAATCTGGTCCAAATCGCCCACAACGTGCAGATTGGCGATTGCACCGGCATTTGCGGGCAGGCTGGCATTGCTGGCAGCACACAGGTCGGGTCGGGCGTGATGATCTGGGCGCAGGCTGGAATTGCCGGCCATTTGAAGGTGAATGATCGCGCGCAGATTGGCGCGCAGTCAGGTGTGTTCCACGATGTGCCGGCTGGCGAATTTCTGATCGGCAGACCCGCCGTGTCCAAGAGAGATTTCGTCGCCTCGATCACGATTCCACGCAAGGTCGAGAAACTCAAGGCCCGCATTGAAGAATTGGAGGCGCGCCTCGCCGCGCTTGAGGCGGCGAAGGATCCGCCAGCCAGAAATTGATTCCAATGACAGCCGAGGAACAGTTGGTTGCGAGACTCGCAGAAAAAGGCTGGACGCTGGCCTTGGCGGAATCCTGTACCGGCGGCATGGTCGCGCAGCGCATCACGTCCGTGCCGGGAGCCTCGGCGATTTTTCTGGGCGGTGTGGTGGCCTATGCGAACGAGATCAAGCGTGACGTGCTGGGTGTTTCGTCGGCGACACTGGCTGCGCATGGCGCGGTGAGCGCGGAGACGGCATTGGCCATGTCGCAGGGCGCACGTCGGATCACGCACGCCACCGTGGCGGCTTCGGTTACCGGCATTGCCGGGCCAAGCGGCACAACGCCCGACAAACCGGTTGGCCTTGTTTTTATTGGCGTCGCCAGCGCCCAATGCGCAACCACGGAACGATTTTTTTTCTCTGGTGATCGCGCTGCCATTCGCGCGCAGGCTTGCAATGCCATGCTGGTGTTGCTCTTGAAGAGCCTGCCGGGAATAATATAACAGAACACAATAACATTGGCTGAAGGGCATAAAAAATCATCCGTGGAAACGGAGCAAAATGGATTTTCCGTGGATGAAATCTCGTCCGATTTCTTGAACTTTTGTCGGGCTGGCGCAGGCAGAAAACCGGAAAACACGCCAAAAGACTGATTTTTGACAGAATTCGGACGTGACGGGCAACGAGGGTTACGCCAGCCATCTCAATCCGCCTTGTCGACGAAGTAATGATTCAGCCGGATGCCGAGCGAGGATTCGCACCTGATTTGTTTGGGCGGTGCAGGCGTGTCGGGATATTCGTACTCAAACGGGCTGAGTTGGGGTCACGTCTAAACATTACACAAACGGCTTGACGGGGCGTGGCGGATATGGGAAGGTGTGGGCATGGCACGACCGCATCGAATCGACATTCCGGACGGCTGGTATCACGCGATGGCGCGTGGCACCGAGCGGCGAACGATATTTATTGATGACCGCGATAACCGGCACTTTCTGGAGTTGCTGGAGGAGATGGTATCGCGGTTTGGCATTCGGATGCATGCGTACGTGCTGATGGGCAATCATTATCATCTGCTGGTGCAGACGCCGCATGCGAACCTGAGCCGGGCGATGCAGTGGTTGAACGTGAGTTACGGGGTTTGGTTCAACCGGCGTCACGGTCGCGTGGGACCGTTGTTTCAAGGGCGGTTCGAGGCGGTGCCCATTGATGGCGAGGGCTCGTGGGCGTTGCAGGCGAGCATCTACCTGCATCTCAATCCGGTGCGGATCAAGGGATTGGGGCTTGGCAAAAAAGAACGGAAGGCGGAGGGGCTTGGCAAGGCGGCGCCCCCTGCGCCGGAATGGGTCAAGGCGCGGCTGGAGGCGCTTCGAAATCATCGCTGGAGTTCGTACCGGGCGTATACCGGTCGTGCGGAGCGTCCGGACTGGTTGACTTGCGAAGCGCTTTGGGAAAGATCGCGGCATGGGGATCAAACGCCGACGGCATCGTACCGGTGGCAGGTGGAGGCGCCATTAAAAGGTGGCGTCGAAGAAATCGCATCGTTTGGGGAGAAACTGGCGGGGGCCGTGGCGCTGGGTTCGCAGGCGTTTCTGGACAAACTGCGGCGTGGCGTACGGGGAAACCGTAACGAACAGAAGGCGGTCCGGAGCTGGCAGCGATTGCTGCCCTTCAGCCGGGTTTTGGAAGCGGTGGCGCAGGCAAAAGGCGAGCCGTGGGAACGGTTCCGGGACCGCCAAGGCGATTCAGGCCGCGACATGGCCTTGTGGTTGGGCCGGCACCATTGCGGGCTGACCCTGGCGGAATTGGGAACGTCCGTGGGAGGCATGGCCTATTCGGCTGTTAGCATGGCCGTGCGCCGGATCGAGGCGCGTCGGAAGACGGATGGCGGGTTGC
>Ga0182030_10013119_pt1 | contig 16523 bp, 14 predicted proteins | sample 812S3MmetaG_FD_121299 | JGI IMG/M metagenome (GOLD analysis project Ga0182030, IMG submission 121299) | Permafrost microbial communities from Stordalen Mire, Sweden - 812S3M metaG (Illumina Assembly) | ecosystem: Environmental > Terrestrial > Soil > Wetlands > Permafrost | place: Sweden...
CCCTACGGACTCGCCGCCTATGTATGGTCCGGCAGCAACGCGCACGCGCGCAGCATCGGCAGCCGCATCCGCGCGGGTCAGGTCGCGCTGAACGGCGCGTTCGGCGACATGCAGACACCGTTCGGCGGCTTCAAGATGTCGGGCAACGGCCGCGAATACGGGGAATTCGGCCTGCGCGACTTCCTGGAGGTCAAGGCGGTCATCGGAGTCGACGCCGCTTGACGGTCGCGGTCTTCGGTGGCTGACCCCGCCATTTTACGGCTGGAAAACCTAACCAGGCGATATCGGACCGATCGCCCGCCGGTGTTCGAGAACCTAAACCTCGAACTCTGGCCGGGTGAATACCTCGCCATCATGGGCGAGTCGGGCGTCGGCAAGTCGACGCTGCTCAATCTGCTGGCCGGACTCGACCGACCCGACGCCGGGCGCGTGCTGCTCGAAGGCCACGATCTGTCGGTCCTCGACGATGATGCGACGACGCTGCTGCGCCGTCGCAGCGTGGGTTTCGTGTTCCAGGCATTCCACGTCCTGCCCTACCTCACCGTCGAGCAAAACATCGCGCTGCCCTTGGACCTGCTCGGGGTCACTGCCGCAGAGCGGTCGCGCCGGAGCGCGGACATGATGTCAGGGGTCGGTATCGCCCCCCTCTCGGCACGCTACGCAAAGGACTTGTCCGGCGGCGAAGTGCAGCGCGTTGCGATCGCCCGCGCGCTCGTGCACCGACCGCGGCTGCTGCTCGCGGACGAACCGACCGGCAATCTGGATCCGCGCAGCGCCGCCCAGATACTCTCGCTGCTGCGCGAGCAGATCAAGGGGAGCGCTGCGGCGGGCATTCTCATTACGCATTCGCGCGCCGCGGCCGACACCGCCGACCGCATCCTGATGCTCGACGGTCGCGGACTCACGCCGCTGTGATCCGCGTCTGGAGTCTCCTGCTGTTGGCGCAGCTGCGCGAGCAGCCCGGACGACTCGCCGTGACGGTGCTCGCCATCGCCCTCGGCGTTGCGCTCGGCGCGTCGGTGTTCTTCGTCAACGCGACGGCGCTCAACGAGTTCGGCCTCGCGACGAAGCGGTTGGTCGGAGAATCGGACGTGGTGGTGCGCGGAACGCACGAGGGTTTTGCGGAATCCTTGTACGCCAGCCTGGCACGCGACCCCGCGGTCAGCGTCGCCAGCCCGATGCTCGAACTGGAGGCTGCGTTGCCGGGACGGCGCGACACGCTCAAGGTGCTCGGCATCGATCTGTTCCGGGCCGCCGCGCTGCAACCCGCCCTGCTCGGCGAACTCGGCGGCCGGGTTGTCGACCTGTTCCGAGCGAACGGTATTTTCCTCAGCAGCGCCGCCGCGCGACAGTTGAATCTGCATCCCGGTGAAACGCTGGACGTGACGGTGGGAAGCCGGGTGAAACCCCTGGAGGTGCTCGGGATCTTGTCCGACTCAACCTATTCCGAGTCCCTCGGCATCATGGACATCGCCTCGGCGCAATGGTGTTTCGACGCCCTGGGACGTCTGAACCGGGTCGACCTGCGACTGCGCTCGGGGGTGGATGTGGAGGCCTATCGCACGGCCCTCGCCGCCCGGCTGCCGGCCGGGGTGCTTGCCGTGGCCCCGGCCATCGAACGCGATCGCGCCATCACCGTCACGCGGGCCTACCGGGTGAACCTCAACATGCTGGCCCTGGTGGCGCTCTGGACGGGGGCTTTTCTGGTGTTCTCGACTCAGTCATTGTCGGTGCTGCGCCGCCGCCGTGCCCTGGCCCTGCTGCGGGCGCTCGGCGTCACGCGCGCAGAGCTCGAGGGTGCACTGGTGGGCGAAGGCGCCGCGCTGGGTGTGGTGGGATCGCTGCTCGGGCTGTTGTTCGCGGTGGTGCTCGCCACCGCAATGCTGCGCGCGTTGACCGGGGACCTCGGCAACGGCCAGTTGCGCACCGTGGCGCCGTCCGTGCATGTGGGTATCCTGCCGCCGCTGGTGTTTTTCTTCATCGGCACGGCGGTCGCGAGCGTGGGAGCATGGCTGCCCGCGCGGACGGCAGCGCGTCAGCCTCCGGCGCGGGCTCTGAAAGGCGGCGACGGCGATTATCAACTCGCAGCGCGCACCAGCTGGCGGGCGGGCGTGGCGCTTCTTCTGCTGGGCGCGGCTTGCGCACCCCTGCCGCCGGTGGCCGGACTGCCGCTCTTCGGCTACGCGGCCGTGGCCCTCCTGCTGTTCGGTTCGGTGTTGCTGGTGCGGACCCTCACCGTGATCCTCCTGACGCGCGCCCCCCGCACCCGGCGCGTCGTCTGGGATACCGCCGTGGCGCAGCTGCGCGAGAACGTGGGGCTCTCGACTTTGAGCCTGGCCTCGATCATCGTCAGCTTCAGCCTGATGGTGGCGATGGTCATCATGGTGTATTCGTTTCGCGTCTCGTTCGAACATTGGCTCGGCAAGCTGCTGCCGGCCGACGTGCAGATTCGCGAACCGCTGGGCAGCGACACGGCGTATTGGTCGGCGGCCGATCAGGAGCGGATCGCGTCGGTACCCGGGGTGGCACGGGCGGAATTTCGGCGCACGCAGCAGCTGCTGCTCGATCCGGCCCGGCCGCCGGTGACGCTCATTGCACGCGGAGGCGATGCCGCCGCCGCCGCCGGCGAGCTGCCTCTCGTGCAGCAGGCCGCCGCCGCGCCCGGCGATGGACGGCCGCCGGTGTGGATTTCGGAAGCGCTGCAGGATCTTTACGGAATCAAAGCCGGTGGTAGCCTGGCGCTGCCGCTCGGAGGACGGCGGCGCGAGTTCCGCGTCGCCGGGGTCTGGCGCGATTACGCACGCACATTCGGCGCCGTGGTCATCCCGCTGCCCGACTATGTCGCGGCCACCGCGGATCGCTCGGCCACCGAGGCGTCGATATGGCTCACAGGACGAGTCGGCATCGAAGCCGTGAGGGACGGGTTGCGGCGCAAATTTGCCGCCGGGGATTCGCCCGAAATCCTCACCAGCACCGAGGTGCGCGAACGCTCGCTGCAAATCTTCGACCGCGCCTTCGCCATCACCTATGCCCTCGAAGCCATCGCGGTCGTCATCGGATTGACCGGCATCAGCTTCGCCGCCAGTTCGACGGCGCTGGCCCGCCGCTCGGAGTTCGGCATGCTGCGTCACATTGGCATGCTGCGACGGCAGGTCATCGGCATCCTGGCGAGCGAGGGATTTCTGATGAGTACCTTCGGCGTGCTGTATGGGCTCGGTCTGGGAGCGGTTCTCAGCCTGGTGCTGGTTTACGTCGTGAATCGTCAATCGTTCAATTGGAGCATCGATCTCGCGGTGCCGGCGTGGCAGCTCGGGGTGCTGAGTGTGACGCTCGTCGCGGCGGCCGCGGTGACGGCGGTGTGGAGCGGACGCGCCGCCACCAGCGAGGATGCGGTGCGAGCCGTGCGGGAGGACTGGTGAGGTTCGCACGCCTCGCGGGGTGGGTCCTGCTCGCGGCCGCGACCGCAGTCTCGGCGGCGGGTCCGGGTCCGGAAAGCGATTTCGCCGCGGTCACTCCGGGTCAACGGCTCTCGTTTCCGCGCGATCTCGGCAGCCATCCCCGGTTTCGCACCGAGTGGTGGTACGTGACCGGCTGGCTCACGACACAGCGGGGCGAGTCGTTGGGCTTTCAGGTCACATTTTTTCGCGTCAGACCCCGGATCGATTCCACGAATCCGAGCGCATTCGCGCCGCACCAACTGCTGATCGGACACGCGGCGATCAGCGATCCGACACGCGGCCGCTTGTGGCAGGATCAGCGCATCCGGCGCGCCGGCTTCGGACTGGCCGAGGCGGCCGAGGGAGACACCCACGTCCTCATCGACGACTGGCGGATCGATCGCGTCGGCAACGCGCCCGCGGACGGCGCTCACTACCGGACGAGCGTCGAGGCGGACGATTTCTCGCTCACGCTCGAACTCGACCAAACCCAGCCCGTGCTCGTCAACGGCGTCGAGGGGGTCAGTGCAAAGGGACCCTCCCCGGCGTCGGCGAGCTACTACTACAGCCTGCCGCACCTCAAAGTGGAGGGAACGATAAGTCGGGCCGGGCGGCCCGATCGTGTGGCGGGCGAGGCGTGGTTCGATCATGAATGGTCCAGCGAGTACCTCGACCCGGATGCCGCGGGCTGGGACTGGACGGGCCTCAATCTGGACGACGGCTCCGCGCTCATGGCCTTTCGCATTCGCGACAAGCGCGGGGACACGCGCTGGGCGGGGGGGACGTTGCGTGCGCCGGACCGCACGGTCCAAATCCTGGACCGGACGCAGGTCGAGTTCCACGCGCTGCGCGAGTGGACGTCGCCGCGGACCGGCATACGCTATCCCGTCCAATGGCAGCTGAGCGCGGGCGACCGCCGTTTTGACCTACGACCCCTGATGGACGATCAGGAAAATGACACCCGTCTCTCGACCGGCGCGATTTACTGGGAGGGCGCGGTACGCGCCCTCGAGCGCGACCGCGTCGTGGGCCGGGGTTACCTCGAACTGACCGGATATGGCGAGCGGTTGCGGCTCGACCGCTGACCCCCGCCGTCGGACGACTTCGCCCCCAACAACAACGAGGACGCCATGTCACGTGATGCCCGCTACGACCTGCTGTTCGAGCCCCTGCGCATCGGCCCCGTCACCGCGAAGAACCGGTTCTACCAGGTGCCGCACTGCAACGGCATGGGCCATTGGCGTCCCCAGAGCCACGCCGCCATGCGCGGCGTCAAGGCCGAAGGCGGTTGGGCCGTGGTGAGCACCGAGGAGGTCGAAATTCACTCCTCGAGCGACCTGTCACCCTACATCGAGGGCCGCCTGTGGGACGACCGGGACATCCCCGCCCTCGCCCTGATGGCCGACGCGGTACACCGCCACGGCGCGCTGGCCGCGATCGAACTGGTGCATGCGGGCATGAACGCCGGCAACCTGTATTCGCGCGAGGTCTCGATGGCACCCTCGGCGATCACGAACCCCGCCACCCATACGCCGGCCCAGGCGCGCGCGATGACCCTCGCGGACATTCGCAACTTTCGGCGCTGGCACCGCGACGCGGCCCTTCGGGCCCGGCGCGCCGGATTCGACATCATCTACGTGTACTGCGGCCACAGCCTGTCGTTGCCCATGCATTTCCTCCAGTCGCGGCACAATCAGCGCACCGATGCGTACGGCGGTCCGCTGGTAAACCGGATGCGCCTCTTGCGCGAACTGATTGAGGACACCAAGGATGCCGTCGGGCAGACAGCGGCGGTGGCCGTGCGCCTCGCGGTCGACGAGCGGATGGGTGCGGAGGGATTCACCCATCAGGACGAGGGCCGCGAGGTCATCGAGCGGCTGGCCGAACTGCCCGACCTGTGGGACGTCAATGTCAGTGATTGGGCGAATGACTCGATGACATCGCGCTTCGCGGCCGAGGGTTATCAGGAGGAGTTCACGCACTTCGTCAAATCAGTGACGACGAAGCCGGTGGTCGGCGTCGGCCGCTTCACCTCGCCCGACACCATGGTGTCGCAACTGCGGCGCGGCGTGCTCGATTTCATCGGAGCCGCCCGCCCCTCCATCGCCGATCCGTTCCTCCCGCGCAAAATCGAATCCGGCGACCTCGACGACATCCGCGAATGCATCGGCTGCAACATCTGCGTGAGCGGCGACTATTCGATGACGCCCATCCGCTGCACCCAGAATCCGACCATGGGCGAGGAATGGCGCAAGGGATGGCACCCGGAGAGCGTTCCGCTGCGCGACGGCAACGACACGTTCCTCATCGTGGGAGCGGGTCCCACCGGTCTCGAATGCGCACGACTCCTCGGCCGTCGAGGGTGCACGGTGCATCTGGCCGAGGCGCGCAGGGAGTTGGGCGGACGCGTGACACTGGAGTCGCGCCTGCCCGGCCTCGGCGCCTGGGCACGGGTGCGCGACTACCGGTTGACCCAACTGAACAAGCTTGCGAACGTGGAGATCTTTCGCGACAGCCGCCTTGACGCCGGGCACATCCTCGAATTCGGCGCGACCCGGGTCGTGCTGGCCACCGGCGCGCGGTGGCGCCGCGACGGCGTCGGCCGTGCGAACGCGCGACCGGTCACGGGATTCGACCAGGCGACGGTGTTCACGCCCGACGATCTGCTGACCGGCGCGCTGCCCGAGGGCCCGGTCATCGTCTTCGATGACGATCATTATTATCTCGGCGGTGTGCTCGCGGAACTGCTGCACGCCGCCGGTCGGGCAGTGACTCTCGTGACTCCCGCCGACAAGGCGTCTGCGTGGACGGTCAACACCCTCGAGCAGCATGCCATTCAGAGGCGGCTGCTCGAACGGGGGGTGATCATCCTCACCAACCGCAACATCGTCGCCTGCAGCGGGTCGGGTGCGACGCTGGAATGCACGTACACCGGACGGCGCGCGGAAGTTGAATGCCGCTCGGTCGTCACGGTCACCTCGCGGACGCCCAACGACGAATTGATGACGGCGCTCACAGACATGGCGGATGCGGTGGCTGGCGCCGGTATACTGAGCATCACGCCGATCGGCGATTGCCTGGCACCGGGGACGATTGCCGCCGCGGTCTATGCCGGTCATCGGTATGCACGCGAAGTGGAGCGGCTCGCGGGTGGGCGGCTCGAGGGCGAGGCGCCCGACAGCGATGCCGTCACTTTCCGGCGCGAGCTGCCCTCACCGTAGCCGTCCTTCCGGAGGAATCATGAAGATCGGATTCATCGGACTCGGAAACATGGGTGCCGCGATGGCTGCCAATCTCATCAAGGCAGGACACGAACTCGCAGTCTGGAACCGATCCAAGCCCAAGGCGACGCCCCTGGTGGAAGCGGGGGCGGTCCTCGCGCCCACGCCCGCCGCGGCCGCCGCCGCCGCGGACGTGGTGGTCACGATGCTGGCCGACGACGCGGCTCTCGATGCCGCGGTCTTCGGCGAGGACGGATTGCTCGCGGGGATGCCGCCGAACGCATTGCACGTTTCCATGAGCACCATCGCTGTGGCGACGGCGGATCGCATCGGCGCCGCGCATCGATCACACGGCCAGCGGTTCGTGTGCGCCCCGGTTTTCGGACGGCCGGAAGCGGCCGCAGCCGCGAAGTTGAACATCGTCGCCGCAGGACCTGCCGAGGACCTCGATACCGCCCGGCCGGTGTTCACCGCAATCGGTCAACGGGTGTTCGATCTCGGCGCCACACCCAGGGCTGCGATCCTGGTCAAACTGTGCGGAAATTTCATGATTCTCGCCGCTATCGAAGCGCTCGGCGAGGCGATGAGCCTGGGTGAAAAAGGCGGGGTTCCCAAGGCTCGCTTGCTGGAAGTGCTGACCGGTACGTTGTTCGACGCTCCCGTGTATCGCACCTACGGCGCCATTCTCGCGCAGGAGCGCTTCAAGCCGGCGGGCTTTGCGGCACCCCTGGGACTCAAGGACATGCGCTTGGCCGGCCAGTCGGCGGAGACGTTGCGGGTACCCATGCCGCTGCTCAGTGTGCTGCGGGATCATCTTCTTCAGACCATCGCGGTCGAGGGTGAGGGCATCGATTGGTCGGGGATCGCCCTGACCATCGCCAAGAACGCCGGCATCAGGAGCCCGTCCGCGTAGCCCTCGAAGGCGCGTTCCGCTCAGCGGGCGAGTTGTGCCCGAATCTTCCGCAGTTCTCGACGCCGGGTTGCGTCCACCTTGGGCGGCTTGTCGCGCAGCGCGGCGAGCGTGTCGACCACCACCTGAGAAATGATGAGGCGTGCGTTAGCCTTGTCGTCCGCCGGGACGACGTACCACGGTGCATCCAGCGTGCTCGTCTCGGACAGGCACTGCTCATAGGCCTTGGCGTAGGCCTTCCAATGCTTGCGCTCCGTGACATCCGCCAGGCTGAACTTCCAGTTCTTCTCGGGATGGTCGATGCGGGCGAGAAAGCGCCGGCGTTGTTCCTCCTTGGACAAATGGAGAAAAAACTTCACGATACGCGTTCCGTTCCGATGCAGATGCCGCTCGAGATCGACGATCGAACGGTAGCGGCCCGCCCAGACCTCAGCGTCGTTGATCGGACCGTCCGTCCGTCCCTCCGTGCGCAGGATTTCGGGATGCACGCGGGCAATCAACACCTCCTCATAATAGGAGCGGTTGAAAATGCCGATGCGGCCGCGCTCCGGCAGATCCCGGGTGGTGCGCCACAGAAAGTCATGCTTCAACTCCAACGCGCTCGGATGTTTGTAGCTGAAAACCTGGCAGCCCTGGGGATTCACGCCCGACATCACATGTTTGATCGCCCCGTCCTTCCCGGCCGCATCCATGGCCTGAAAGATGATGAGCAACGCATGCCGGTTCGCCGCATAGTGATTTTCCTGGAGCGCGCTCAGGCGTTCGACGTGGCGCTCGAGCATGTCGCGATATGCCTGCCGGGAGTGGTACAACGGCTTCGTAAGCGTCGGCCAGCGACGCAAATCCACCTTTGAACCTTCCGCCACCTGAAAACGGCTCGAATCGAGGGTCATGCGCTCCGCCCGGTCACTGTCCGGCTCCCCGGGGAAAACGCCCGGCGGCCTCGTCCAGGTAGGTCAGCCGCGGACCGGCGGGCACGATGCCGCTCGGATTCAACGCCTTGATCGAATAATAGCCGGCCTTGATGTGATCGGGCCTCACACTCGCGGCGAACGCAGGCACCCCGAGCAGTCGCACGAGATACGCCAGCACCGCGGGATAGTCGGACAAAGGTCGCAGATTGCACTTGAAAATTCCGTAGTAGGCGAGATCGAACCGGACGAGCGTGACGAAGGCGCGTATGTCGGTCTCGGTCAGCCGATCGCCCACCAGCCAGGGTTGCCGCGCGAGCCGCTCCTGCATCCAATCGAGCGTGACGAACACCCGGGTCACGGCCTCATCGTAGGCCTTCTGGGTACCGGCAAACCCCGCGCGGTACACCCCGTTGTTGAAGTCGTCGTATAACCGGGTATTCGCCGCCGCGATGGCGTCGCGCCAGGCGTCGGGCTGAAGATCGATCCGGGTATCGGCCAGCGCACCGAAGTCCTGGTTGAGAATCGACAAGATGTCTGAGGATTCATTGTTGACGATCGTGCCCCGCCGTTTGTCCCACAGCACGGGGATGGTGGCGCGACCCGAATACTGCGGGTCTGCCCGGGTGTAGAGCTCGTGCACGTAACGGGCACCGTTGACGACGTCCCGGTCGCTGCCCAACGCGCCCGTAAACTCCCACCCTTCCAACCCAAGCCGGGGATCGACGACGCTCACGCCGACGTCCGGATCCAGCCCCTTGAGTTGCCGTGCGATCAGCGTGCGCGACGCCCACGGGCAGATGTAACCGACGTATAGATGATATCGTCCCGGCTCAGGGGCGAAGTCCTCCTCTTCCCGGACCCGGTGGCGAAAACTCGACTCCTGGCGGATGAAGCGCCCGTCGGCGTCGGCCTTCTGAACCGGCTGCCAGGCGTCCGTCCAACGACCCTTGACGAGCATTTGATCTCCCAAACAGCTGCGGGCCCGTGCCCGACCGTAACGCCACGGTAACGCCCGGGCCCGCGATTGACAATCGACATGCCGAACCGCATTGTCTGGCGCCCAAAAAAGGATGCGACTTTGCCGCCACCGACCGCGCACCATGTCTAAGATCGACCGCAGCTACGCGGTCTGGGGATTGGCGCTGGTGCTGCTGGTGCTGCTGCCGGCGGTTGCGGGCTTCACCAGTCTGGGATGGGAGGGTGCTCAATTCGCCGGCTGGATCAGCGCCCTGGCCTGCCTTGCACTGTGCGGTCTGCCGGTGCGACCGCGAAAATCCGTGCCGCCGACGCTGCTGACGCTGCGCCAGCACACGCTCATCGGCTGGGCGGCGCTGGCGGCGGCCGGCCTGCACGCCGCGGGCCTTTTGGTCACGGATTCGACCGTGATCGAATACCTGAAGCCCACCGCCCCGCTTTATCAGCTGGCGGGGATCGCGGGCGCGCTCGTGCTGACGGCGCTGGTGTTCACGTCGCTGGGCGATACCCGACGCCGGCTGTGGGCGAGTCACCGGGGATTCCAGGCCACCCACGTCATTCTGGGCTGCGTACTGGCCGCGCTACTCGCGGCGCACGTCATCGTCACGAACCGCTACGTGTCAGGCCTCGGGCGGAGGGGCTGGTTCCTGATGGTGGCTGTCGGCGCGTTAGTGCTGCTGCTGCGGTTCCGCAAGCCTGGCGGTACGGGCGATGGAACGTCCGGTAAATTGCGGCGGCTGGTGTTCGGGCGCCATTCGCGGCTGGTGTTCGGCGTCGTCCTGGTGAGCGCGGTGGCGATCGCCCTGCTGTCGGCGGATCGGGCCGCCTCGGCGCTGCGCGAGCCGCTCGCGGCACGCAGTCAGCGAATTCCCCTCGACTTTCCGCACGGCAAACATGTCGCCGTAAACTGTCTCGTCTGCCACCATAATTACGCGGACGGCCGCGGCGGCGACAGCTGCATCGCCTGTCATGCGAGCAAACGCGACGACCTCAAGATGGGGGTCGAGGCGCGTTTTCACGCGTTTTGTTTCGAGTGCCACCGGCATCCGGCCCCAACGCTCGATCATCACGGCCCGGTCTCAGGATGCACCGAGTGTCACAAAACGCCTGATCCCAGGCCGTAATTTCCTCAGTCGCCCGTTCGGCAAAATTGCGCCGGGCTCTCATCACGCACGCGGCCGGGAGACGCATCGCGTCGGACGACGAACTCCGACACGCCAATGTGATCCTTGGAGCGCGGATTCCAGTCGTAGGTCCACCCCATGCCAGTCCAGGGAAACCCGAATTCCGCCGCGCCGCCGCTGAAGACCGGTGTGCGATGGGAATACCAGAACTGGTGCAGGAGAAACCGCGCCGTTTGCGCATCGAGTTCCGGATCGAGCGAGGTTCCGGCGATACAACGCGGGTGATCCGGTGCCGAATTGTCCACGCCGCCCGGGCAAGGGCGGAACATCGCGTCCTGTGATATTTCGAAGGTATAGACATGCCAGCGCTTGCCGGCGCCCGCTGCGGCCTGCGGCGGCAGCCCGAGCAACTCCTCCAGAAACAATACCGGATTTGATTTTCCCGCGCATGCCGCGCGCACTTGCGCGGTCGCGGCCACCCAATTGACTTGGCTGACAGTGTCGAGCGCCGGGTCGTCCGTGAAAGTACTGACGAAGACGACGGGCGCCTCCCCGAACGACCAGAGAGGAATGTTCCAATCGGCGTGCCGAACGGCCGCATCGTGGATCGCAGCTTGATATTGCTTCTGCAATCCAGGGCGGGTCGCGCACGCGGCCAACGCCAGCGCCGCGGCTGCCAGCCACACGCCGGCTTTCGATCGATTGCTGCGTGCGTTCATGGCGGTCATTTTGACACAGCGACATCCCGTGAGTATGTTGGCTGCATGCGCGCCACCTCGCATCTGCTGCCTGCACTCGCCGTGGCGATCGGCCCCTTGGTCGTGCACGCGGACGTCACCTCAAGCGCTTCGCCACCGACCCGTTTCGACGGGGTGTGGCAGACCACGCTCTCGTGCACCAATTTCGACGGGGCCTTGGGCTTTTCGTTTCGATTCCCCTCGACCGTCAAGAACGGTCTGCTGCACGGGGAGAAAGGCACGCCTCACGAGGCGGGCTGGCTGCAAATCGATGGTCCGCTGAATCCCGACGGCATGGCGGATCTGTACGTCGAAGGACTCGTGGGTGCCGCGCCGTTCGCGGTGGGCCGGCGGCCGGCGGGTACTTCTTACGGATACCACGTCGCCGCGCGATTTCAATCCGAACGGGCCGAAGGTCACCGTGTCGAAGGGCGGCCCTGCAGCGTGCTCTGGAATCGGGGCACTTGAATGACTCGCGCGGCCGCTTCGTTCATCGGCTCGGCGCTGGCTCTCGCCCTGTTTTCCGGATGCGGCTCCGGATCGCATGGCGGTTCGATGGCCCCTCCCCCCGTGTCCGGGACCACCACCCCGCAGCATGGACAGCTGTTGACCACTCCGCCGACCCTGGTCACCACCGTGAGCACGGCGGATCTGCTCGGATTGCTGGGTGTCGATCCGCTCGGGCAACAGCTGCTGACGCTCGCCTATTCGCCGCTGTGCACGGTGAACGTCTACGCGTTGAACTACGAGACGGTAGGCGCCAAGTCGGAGGCGACCACCTCCACGGGTGCGCTCATGGTGCCGAGCGGATCCGCGTCCGGCTGCCAGGGTGCGCGACCGATCGTCGAGTACGCCCACGGCACGTCGCCGCTGAAGAGCTTCGACGTCGCTCAACTCTCCGGTGCAGACGCCAGCAGTGAAGGCCTCATTCTCGCCGCGGTCTTCGCCGCCGCGGGTTACATCGTCGTCGCGCCGAATTACGCCGGCTACGACCGCTCGACGCTCAGCTACCATCCGTACCTGGTCGCTGCGCAGCAGGCCGACGAGATGATGGACGTGCTGACCGCGGCGCGCAGCGCACTGCCGGTCACCCTGGCTCCGACCGTCACCGACAATCACCAGCTGTTCGTCACCGGTTACTCCCAGGGGGGATACGTGGCCATGGCCGCGATCCGCGCGATGCAGACGGCCGGCCAGACGGTGACCGCCGCCGCGCCGCTGTCCGGACCCTACGCGCTCGCCGCATTCGGCGACGCCCTGTTTTACGGCGAGGTGAACGCGAGTGCTACGGAGAATGTGGCGCTTCTCGCGAATGGCTACCAGAACGCCTACGGCAACCTGTATTCGGCGCCGACGGATGTCTTCGCGCTGCCCTACGCCAATGACATCGCCGGCCTGCTGCCCAGCACAACGCCCATCAGTACTCTGTACAGCGAGAACCAGTTGCCGGCCGCCGCTCTCTTCAGCAGCTCGCCTCCCGCCGCCCAGTACGCCTCGATCACGCCGGCGACCAGTCCGTCGGCGCTGGCGGGCGTTTTTGCCGCGGGATTCGCGGCCAGCGGTTACCTCACCCTCAACAGCTACCGCCTTGCGTACCTGCAGGATGCCGCGGCCAATCCCGACGGCGGCTTTCCGACGGCAACCACGGGGCTGCCCCCCGTTTCGCCGGCGAACGCCCTCCGGCAAGACCTCAAGACGAATGATCTGCGCAACTGGACCCCGACGATGGCGACGCTGTTGTGCGGCGGCGCTGAGGATCCGGACGTTTTTTTCTTCAATACTCAGTTGATGCAGGCCTATTGGTCGGCGGAGGCGCCCGGCGCGCCGGTGACCGTCCTCGACGTCGCGTCCGCCCCAACGGCGGGCGATCCGTATACGACCGAGAAGGATGGATTTACCGCGGCCGTCGCGGCCATAGAAGCCGCCGCCATTGCCGGGGGCGCCACCGATGGTGGACATGCCGCCGTGCTGGCGAAGTACCACGCGACGCTCGTCGCGCCCTTCTGCCTCGTCGCCGCCCGGGTGTTCTTCGACGGCCAGGGCGGCTGACGAGAAAAGGTTCCCTCACCCCCAAGCTCCCAATCGGGCTTCCTCGGCAACGAGCGCGCAATGTTGGGCCTCCGGAGGTAGGCACTATAAGGCTGCCGCCTACAGCATTCATTTGCAATTAACCAGACTATGGGCGGCAGGACAGGCGACACATGAGACGAGCTATGAGCGACGATGGCGCATTCGACGACGGCTATCGCTTGAAGCCACTGACATGGCGGAACCGCTTGGAGATCGCGGTACGCATCGCATGGTTTCTGGCACGAGCTTGTTACTGCGGGATTCTTTGGGTATTCCAACGCAGCATGAGTAAAATCAGGGGCGTGCAACCGCGACTTAACATACCGGCTGATCAAGGAATGCGAATTCAGGCGCGCCGAAATTTTCACACGGGAAATCTTTGAGCGACTACACCCGGCGCGGCGTGCGCCTGGTTCCGCCCCCCGCTATGCAAGGACTTTGCTGAGCGGATCCCAGTAATGTTCTTGCCAACCGGACGCGAGATGCTGCGCTGTCCCTTTCGGAATTCCAGTGTGGTCGAGCACGACCGTGGTCGCTCCTGCTTGCTCCGAAAACTCAAACCGAGCGATGGAATACACCCCTCGAGGCCAATTGAGCGCACGCCAGGCTTGAACTAGGAGTTCGTTCGGTCCCAGTTCGAGTTGACGGCCGACGATGTATCCGTCGAACAGCACAAACGCACCACCCACGTGCGGACTCAACGTCGTTGGGTGCTTCATCCTGGCCTCCGCGTCGGCCTTCATGACGCCGCTCAGCCGGACGATCCTGTCGAACTGCTCTTCAACCGTGAGCGCAGCGTAGACGCGGCTGCGGTCGGCAGCAAAAGTCCGCTTCTGCCGGATGGCTTCCTCACTGCTCGAAATCTCCGTATCCGGCTCTGCGAGCGTCAAGATGGGGCGTGCAGTAACCCCGGTTAAGGTCAGTGCCCCTGCCGCGATGAATTCTCGGCGAGCGAAGCGGTGCCGGGATGATGGGGAAGTGGAATCTATCGGCATATTTCCTCCTCCGTGATGTTCGAGATGCCAGCGACTTGCAATATGACACCAAATGGTTTCATATACAAGCGTGAAACACGACGAGTCAACCAGAGTCCGCATCGAACTTCAGTCGAGGGAGGAACGCCTCGATTCAATTCTACATGCCCTGTCTGACCGGACGCGCCGGGCGCTGCTGACCCGGTTGGCGACCGGCCCCGCCATGGTCGGAGAGCTCGCCAAGCCCATCGCGATGACGCGGGTGGCCGTGTCCAAGCATCTCCGTGTGCTGGAAGATGCGCAGCTCATATCGCGGACCATCCACGGTCGCGTGCACCGATGCGCAGTAAGACCTGAGGCCTTGCAGGAAGTGGAGCACTGGTTGGCCGGTTACCGGGCCTTTTGGACGGAGAAGCTCGAGTCACTGGCTCGGTTCGCGGAGGACGGTGATCGGATCAATCGGTGAGAGGGATACGCGACCATGAATAAACCGCCGCCTCAGTCCGCAGCGAAGTCGCTTGCCTCGACACTGGTTGTGCGACGGCGCATCGACGCAACGCGGGAGAAACTCTTTGCTGCCTGGACCCAGCCCGAACTCCTGGTGCGCTGGTGGGGGCCGCAAGGCGTCGCGTGTCCCACCGCGGAGATCGATTTACGAGTGGGCGGTTCCTACCGCATCGCCAACCAATTTACCGACGGGACCGTGGTTTGGATCGCAGGAGTTTTCGAAGTGATCGAACCTCCTCATCGCCTGAGCTATACCTGGAAATTGGGATCCGAAAATGGACCGGTTGAGCGCGTCACAGTGTGCTTTGAAGCGCATGGCACCGCCACGGAGGTAATCGTCACGCACGAAAGAATTCCGGACGACACCGCGCGCACAAGCCACGAACGCGGCTGGATCGGTTGCCTCGACGGCCTAGTGAAATATGCAGAACAACCGGGAACTCAATGACCGCTACCGCGTTCGACGAACGCGATAACCTCGCCATCAGACGTAATGCGCTCGCGAATCCAGGCCGTGCGACGCCTGCGCATCGTCGGGACGAGACCTCCTAGTCCGCTCAGCATCAACCATGCGCCGGCGGGTAGCGGACCGGGAGAAGCTTCCAACTCTACGTATCCGGTTGCGAGTTGCCGGTTGTCTGGGTAAGTGACGCAGTACGCCGAGGGATAGCACCCGAGGGTGGCCATGGAATCGATTTCCGCCCCCCCGCTAAGCGGCTGCAAACCGATCGCCGATGGATTCGGACCGCTACGACCTCATGCATTTCGCCGCCCAGAACAATGCGCGATGTGCGAGTGCAATCGGGCGCCAAGATGCCCATCAGTGCGCGTTCCGGGCCATGACGGACAGTGATTCCGGAGTCATGGCGGACAGCATTCCGGCGGCATGACGGACACCGTTCCGAGTTCATGGCGGACAATTTGTGGAATTGAGCGGAACGCTGTCCGGCATCGCAGAGAGGTGTCCGGCATGATCCCGGAACGGACCGTCGAGTCCGCGGTCGATTCGACGTAAGCCTTTGTTTCTCGTGTCATCCTTCGCCCTTTTTTCGTCGAAAAGGAGCGAGCGGTGGCCCAACAGAGGCTTGCAATGCAGAAAATCAAAGATGTTTTACGGCTACAGCTGGTCGGCGGGATCGAGAGCCGCCGGCAGATCGCGCGCGCCGTGGGATGCGGGAAGTCGGCGGTATCGGACTGTCTACGACGGGCGAGGCTCGCGGGCCTCACCACTTGGGCGCAGATCGCCGAGTTCGATGAGCTGGAACTCTCGCGCCGGCTTTACCGCAGCGCCGGCGGCAGTACCCCGAAGCGCGCACCGGCGCGGCCGCTTCCCGACTGGGCGCGGGTGCGCGAGGAGTTGGCACGTCGCGACCACCAAGTTACCCTTGCGCTTCTCTGGGAAGAATACAAAGCCGAGCACCCTGAGGGGTACCAGTACTCGCAATTTGCCGAGCTGTATCGGCGCTTCGAGAAGCGCCTCTCCGTGGTACTGCGCCAGCCGCATCGGGCGGGGGAGAAGTGCTTCGTCGACTTCTGCGACGGGCTCGCGCTGATCGATCCCAACACCGGCGATCGCATCCCAACGCAGCTCTTCGTCGGCGCGTTGGGCGCGAGCTCCTTCACCTTCGCCCGCGCCACCCTCTCCCAGGAGCTA
>Ga0182030_10013121_pt1 | contig 16518 bp, 6 predicted proteins | sample 812S3MmetaG_FD_121299 | JGI IMG/M metagenome (GOLD analysis project Ga0182030, IMG submission 121299) | Permafrost microbial communities from Stordalen Mire, Sweden - 812S3M metaG (Illumina Assembly) | ecosystem: Environmental > Terrestrial > Soil > Wetlands > Permafrost | place: Sweden...
CGCCGGGCGGAGTTAGCGGCGTTGGTCTCGGCCAATGCGCCGGTCCACGCCAGATCGTTGGCATTCACGTAGTAGAGGCCGGTTTCCGGGTCGAATGCCTGCCCGCCCCATTCGGCGCCGCCGTCGAAACCCGGGAAAATCACCGTGTCGCGGCCCACCGTGAGGGGCACGAACTGGCCGCCGCCGCGGAGTTTGCGAAACTCCTCCAGCGCCCAGGCGTGCGCTTCCGGCGTGCGCGTAGTGAGAAGGTCCTCGGTGAGCTGCTGGCGGGCGAAAGGCGCCGGCCTGGTGGGTAACGGCTGGGTGTCCGCGGCCACCTCGCCGGGGACGTCGCTCGCGGGGTAGCGGCGGGACTCAATCGGGAACAACGGCTTGCCGCTGGTGCGATCGAAAAGATACACCCAACCCTGCTTGGTCGCCTGGGCCACTGCGTCCACGGTTTTGCCATCGCGCTTGACGGTGACCAGGCAGGGCGGCGTGGGAAAGTCGCGATCCCACAGATCGTGGTGGACTCCCTGAAAGTGCCAGATGCGCTCGCCGGTGTCGGCTTTCAGCGCCAGCAGCGTGTTGGCGAAGAGATCGTCGCCGGCGCGGTCGGCGCCATAGAAATCGCTGGCCGCCGAGCCGGTCGGTACATAAAGGATGCCGCGCTTCCGGTCGACCGCCATGCCGGCCCAGTTGTTGGCGGCCCCGGTGTAAGTCCAGGCGTCCTGGGGCCAGGTGTCGTAGCCGAATTCGCCGGGGTGCGGAATGGTGTGGAAACTCCAGCGCAGCTTGCCGGTGCGAACGTCGAAGGCGCGGATATCGCCGGTAGGGGCAGGGAGGGCCTCCGGAGTGCGGCCGCCGACAATCAGCAGGTCCTTGTAAATAATGCCGGGGCTGGTCAGGACGATGGACTGCTTCTCGGGATCGCGGCCTAGGCCTTCGCGGAGGTCGATGCGGCCATGGTCGCCAAAATCGGGGATCGGCTTGCCGGTGCGGGCGTCCAGGGCGTAGAGGTAGCTTTGGACGGCGGCGAAGAGGCGCGGCGACTTGCCGTCGGTCCAGTAGACCACGGAGCGATTCGGGCCGCGGCCGGCGATGCCGGAGTCGAACGTCCACAGCAGTTTCCCGGTGGCGCCATCGAGGGCGATGGCTTTGTGTCGCGGCGTCAGGCCGTAGAGCACGCCGCCGACGAGGATGGGCTGGGTTTGCGGATCGCCGGCGCCATCGGCGGTGTCGTAGGTCCATGCGACGGCGAGTTGTTTCACGTTGGCGCGGTCGATCTGCTTGAGATCGGAGTAGCGGATGCCCGCGGGTCCGCCGCCGTAGGATGGCCAATCGCGGTCGGCGGCGGAGAGCAGGGAGAAGGCGAGAAGGAAGATCAGGGTTCGCATGGACCCAGTTATTCTATCGAACTGCCGGGAGCGTAGTTAGGAGCCGCGAAGAAATATCCTGTGCACTCAGACCCAACCGCTTGCTCCCGCGCGCGGCTTGGCATGCGCATTTGACGGAGCCGGGCCCAGAGGGCACCCCGTTAGGACGCAAGGGCGCAAAATCATTTGTCGAGAGACGGATTTGGCCCTTCGACTCTTGTAGCCTGAATGCCACAGGTCCGCCGTGGTAAGCTTCCCGGTATACTCCGGGACCGCCGACTATGACTGAAGGACCTCTCGCCGGCACGCAAATCGGACCTTACCGCTTAGTCCGGCTAATCGGCGAGGGCGGAATGGGCGAGGTCTATCTCGCCCGGCGCGAGCAGGAGTTCCAACAGCGCGTGGCCATCAAACTGGTCCGCCAGGGCGCCGCCAATCCCGAGGTGATCCGCCGCTTTCTCATCGAGCGCCAGACATTGGCCAGCTTGAAACATCCCAACATCGTAAAGCTCTCCGACGGCGGCGCTACCGCCGACGGCACTCCCTACCTGGTGGTCGATTACGTGGACGGCGTGCCCATCGACGGCTATTGCGACCGGCACAAGCTTTCCATTCACCAGCGGCTGCGCCTGTTTCTGGATGTCTGCGACGCGGTCGCGTCGGCGCATCGCAGCATGGTGGTCCATTGCGATCTGAAACCGGCCAATATCCTGGTCACCGGGTCGGGACAGCCCATGCTGCTCGATTTCGGCATCGCCAAGCTGCTCGATCCCATCGGCGCGGGATTCACCGAGGAGGCCGCCAAAACGCGGCAGCGCGCCTTCACCATGGAGTTCGCCAGCCCGGAGCAGATCAGCGGCCAGCCGGTCACCACCGCCACCGATATCTACGCGTTGGGCGTGGTTCTATACGGTCTGCTGGCCGGACGCGCGCCCTATCGTGCGACGCCGGATTCCCTGGCCGGCTGGGTTCGCGCGGTGTGCCTTGAGGATCCCGAAGCGCCCAGCTTGGTGGCGGCGCGCACGGCGGACGATCCCCGGAAAGCGTTGCGGCTGCTGGCTGGCGACATCGATGCCATCGTGCTGAAAGCCTTGCGCAAGAAACCGCAGGACCGTTACGGTTCGGTGGCCGCCATGGCCGAAGATATCCGGCGCCATCTGGAGGGCGATCCGGTTCTGGCGCGCCGCAATACCACCGGTTACGTGGTGCGGAAATTCGTGGAGAAGCACAAGCTGGGCGCGGGAGCGGGCACGCTGGTGCTCGTGGCGCTGGTCGTCGGGCTGGGGGCCACCCTGTGGCAGGCGCGCATCGCGGCACGCCGCTTTGAGGACGTTCGCAGGCTGGCGCACGTCTTCCTGTTCGACGTGCACGATGCCATTCAGTATCTGCCCGGATCCACCGCCGCCCGGTCGCTGATCGCCAAAACGGGCACCGAGTATCTGGACGGTTTGGCTCGCGAGTCGCATGGCGATGCGCGGCTCCAGCAGGAACTGGCGCAGGGATATTTGAAGATCGGCGATGTGGAGGGTAATCCGTACGGAGCGAATCTGGGCGATTCCGCCAAGACCATCGAGAACTATCGCAAGGCGCTGGCCATTGCCGATTCGCTGGTGGCGCGCGATCCCGCGAGCATCCCGGCGCGCCAAGTGGCAGCCAGGAGCCATCTCGATCTGGCGTATGTCCTGCCTGCGCTGGGCAAGCTGCCGGAGGCCGTGGAGCACGTGAATCGGGCGCTCCGGCTCGACCAGGCATTGCTGGCGGCCGAGCCGCAAAATCCCGAAGCGAAGCTGAATCTGGAGGCCGCTTATGAGCGGCAGGGCGACCTTCTGGGAGGGCCGCAGGACGTGAACCTGGGGCGCGCGCAGGATGCGGTGGCCGCCTATCGGCATGGGCTGGACCTGCTTCCGGAGTTGCCGCCGGCCCATCCGCTGGCGGCGCGCGTGGGCCGGGCGAAGGCCGTCGTCACGGCAAAACTGGGCATGGAGCAGGACGCCGCGGGCGATCGCCAGGGCGGGCTCGGCAAATACCAGGAAGCCTTGCGTACCGCCGAGGAGCTTTCACGCGCCGATCCGAACAACCAGCACGCCCGCGAACTGGTATCGGGCTTTCTGAACCTGGTCGCCTACGACCAACAGAGCCTGGGCGATTTTCCGGCGGCTCTGGATAGCTATTTGCAGGCCTCCGCCATCGACGAGCGGCAACTGCGCGATGATCCCAATAATTCCAAAGCCCGCGACAACAGCATCGTCACCCTGCGCAACCTGGGCAGCCTGTATCTTTACCAACTCAATAAGAATGACGAGGCCGCGCGCAGTTACCGCCGGGCCGCCGAACTGTTGGAGGCCGTATGCCAGGCCGATCCACACAACTTGTTCGCCCGCAAGGATCTATCCGAAACCTTGACCTTCGTCGCGAGCACGTTGCTCGCCACGGGACATGCAGCCGAGGCCCGCCAGCCGGCGGTACGCGGGCTCGCCATGGCCAAGGAACTGGCCGACCAGCCGGGCGCTACCCATGACGTGGTTTACAACTATGCCTGGCTCGCGGTCACCATAGAACCCACCGACCTGCAGAACCCGCGCGACGCCCTGCCGTACGCCATCAAGGCGGCGGGGATGAGTCCGGGCCTGGAGGAACTCAGCGTACTCGGCCAGGCGTACGCCGGAATCGGAGACTATGCGCACGCCATTGAGGCTGTGGAGAAAGGCATCAAGCTTTTTCCCGCCATCGAGCCCGGAAAAACCCTACCCATGCAGCAAAGGGGATTCCTAGACGATCTGAGACAGTATCGGGAGCGGCTGGCGAAGGCTGCGGCAAAGTAACAAGTAATCCACAATCAATAAATTACAGCATTTCCTGCTACCGTAGCACTACCCCTTGATACTCAGTTTCCCGCTTCCACAGCTAGTATGATCGATCTACCTCAATGAGGCTACACCCACTCCAACCAGAGATCCTATGCCCCTATTGCCGCAAAGGCGGCTTGGCGTTCGTCCGGCGGCGAGGGTCCCAGGGAGACCTGTACCGTTGCACCGCGGCGATTCCGTGCAGCGGGCTGTCCCTCCACTATCGAAAGAACCGCGGCGCATGCGGAATTTCGGCCGAGACCCACAATGGCGCCTTGTTGTATTGGACCCAATGCCCCGGCCAGGAGCTCACGCCGAGAAGTGAGATTCCGCTGAACCACCTCGCCACCTGGCAGGTGGCCGCCCGGCTACAGCTCGACACCAGCAGCGTGGTACGATTGTTGGCCGCCGGCAAACTCCCCGGGCTGAAGGTGAACGACAAGTGGCAAGTGCCTTCGGCGGCGCTGCGGGAGTATATGCGGGAAGGGCAGTCGCGGCGCAGAATCGCGCGAACGGCGTGATGGATAGGGCACACAAGGAGGGACTCCCGCCATGGCACATGTGGTAGCGATCGAACTCACGCGCCGGAATTTTGACACCAGCGCGATTGCCGACAAGCCGGGCGCGGAGCCGGAGAATGTCGCCACGGTGTGGGTGGACTGGGATGAGAAGACGTGGCATGTGCGGACCCGCAAGGATGAGTTCTACAACGTGTTTCACGCATGGCACGGGGTGGTGACTTCCATGCAGGGAATGCTGGCCGGCGACGCCGATCAGATGTTGGCCCAGCCTTCCGGCGCCGACCTGATCGTGCTGCGAAATTATGGGCTGAATATGCAGGCGAAGCTCTCCGGCAGGGCCATGTTCGGCAAGAACCCCAACGCCAAGCAAGTGGGCTTCGGGGGCGGTGTGGCCAACGAATACCTCTACTACACCTTTTTCTGGCGCAAACTGCGGGGCCAGGACATGACCAAGCGGGAGCGCGCGGAGGAGATGTACGCCATCGCCACCGAGAAGTACGGCCAACAAATCGGCGGCGACGTGCTGGCGCAACTCCGCGGCCTGGCGACGGCGGAAAGCCTGTTCAGCATGGGCGCAATCCTGCTGATATTCGCCACCGCAACAGCGGCCGGCTTCACCCTGTTTGTAGCCGGGCTCAAAGCCGTGTGCGGCATCGTCGACCTGGCGACGAATTGGGAGATGTACAAGCCGCATTGGGACCGGTTCTCGTCGCAGGTAAACACCGGCAACGATCTGGATTACGGCGCCCAGGCGCTGGCGACCCTGCTGGGCGGGCTGCTGGGCTATGGGGCGGCCAATGCCGTGGGCGGCAAGATGGCCGAGAAAGCCGCGCCCAGGGTGCAGAATCTGGGCAACAAATTCGCTAATGCCGTGCGCCACCATAGCCCCGAGCATTGGAAACAAGCGGCCCAGCGCGGGGTCGAGGAACTCAAGCAGAAAGCGGCCGAATCCGGCGATCCCAAGAATACGAAGATCGACCCGGGCAAGGAACTCACCGCGGAGGAGAAGCACGCGATCGCCCAGAAGCAGCCGGAAATGCTGGCGCGGGTCCGCGAGATGGCGGCGAAGTTCGGCTTCCCACCGCATATCGCCGAAGGGTACGCCATGCTGGCGTATCGCAACGGCTGGACCATTTTCGCGCGGACCTCGAAGAAGGCGTCGATCCCGCATCATCTTCTGGGCGCGGAGAACGTGATCGGAAAGAGCCTTTTTGTGGAGTACAAAATCGACAGCAAGTATGGCGTGATCATGGGCGACTGGCCGAGAAACATCGAGACCGACTTCTACTCCACCCACAGTTACGCCGCCAAACAGATTGAGGCGATCTATTACGCCGAGAATCCAAGCGCCACCAAAGGATCGTTCAAAGTTACCGACGAGGTGATGCGGTCATTTCGATCGCAGCACGTTTTCGAGTTCCGGGAAGCGAAGGTGGGCGGAACGATGTTGAAGGTGCTGTTTCACAACGGCAAGATGGTGATCGGCGACGTGGACGTGATGGGGATGTACGTGAAACTGGGCAACGACCTGGTTCCGCTGCCGCAGTGGATGATCCACAACGACGCGGCCTTCCTGCAGGAGTACATCAACCGCAACGTAGGCGGAGTCTCGACCAGTTTCCACGGGCAGCAGGACGTGGGGCGCAATTCCAAAACGGGCCAACCTTTCCGCGCGCCGGACGCGGGCGAGGACTACGCCATGTTCGGTCCCGACATGACGCTGCGGGAAGTGAAAGGCACGGCAACGTTGGAAGTACTGTATCGCAAGCTGCACATTCTCTGGCCGTACGCCACTTATGTGGACGTTCGCAGCGCGGTGACAAACTGGGTAGTCGCGACGGCGCGGCAGAAGACGGCGCCGGCGAGGTAAGGCTGGGTTGTGGGGTCTGGGCTACCCGCATATTTTGTATGGCGGCGAGGGTTCCGTCACGGCGGAGGCTGGTTATTTGGTGGCTTTCTCAGAATGACTTCGGGGGAGTTTGGCGATGCGAAGGGAACAGGCGTCCAGCTTATAGTTAGTCGCGTTGGCTCTTTCCGGTTGCTGCGCCATCCCAGCAAAGCGGTCCATCGTCGCGAACTTCCCCGATGGGGAGTAATCCGGCAAAGCTTCATCCCTTTCCGGCAAAGACGGAATGGCCGGAGCCCTGCGGCAACCGTGAGGAGTCCCAAGCGTTCGTGCGGTTCGAGCCAGCCACCGCCACCAACCCAGACATCACGAGTTGCGGCATAAACCTTCCGGGCGTTGTCCACGTCGCCGAGTTCGGATATGGGCGGCGTTTAGACATCAGCACCGAAGTTCCCTATCTGGATGAGCGCAGGAGCCGGCTGCGGCCGGACGGCCGGCATATCGTTATGCTTGCGTCCGTCCAAGCTGCGGCCGGCCTTCTTCTTGTTCACTCCTCCCCATTGCTTGAAGAAGAATGCCGTGCCGGCCGCTTTGCACTGGTCGCGAATGTCAGTGACCCACTTCTCGTGGATTGGTCGCGCGCCGGGACCGGACTCACCACCGACGATGGCCCAGTCAATCCCAGCGAGATTCAGATGGGGCAGAGGCCCAAGGAGGGGTTCGAGCGATAGGAACTTCACAGCCGCGCCGGTTTTGCGTAAATCGTCGATGCGAAACGTGTAATCTGCGTTCTCAACACTCACTCCCATCCAAACGTTTGCTGGCCACTCAAGTTGAGGACTGATCTCTCGTAGACGCTCGGAGCGTTTGGTGAGAACTTGAAACTGGTGCCAATGGGCCGCGCGCATGGTCTCGAACGCGCGTCTGATAAAATCCAACGGAACTCCATCCTGGAACAGATCGCTCATGGAGTTCACGAAGATGATTTGCGGCTTTTTCCATTTTAACGGAGTGGCGAGCATGTGCTGATGCAGGGTGAGCTTGAATCCGTTTCGATAGTTCTGTTGTCCCATCGCTTTCAGCCGCTTGGACATCCGCTCTGCATAGCACAGCTTGCAGCCGGGACTGATCTTGGTGCATCCGGTGAGCGGATTCCAGGTTGTCTCGGTCCATTCAATCGTTGTCTTCTGTCCCACGGCGATCTCCTTGCGCCACCGCTCGTACCCTTCTCGGCAGTGGACTGTCAGCCGGATCACCAGCCGCTTTGCACATAATACTTTACTTCCGGCACTGGGGCGAAATCGCACGTCAACTTATGCAGAATGCCGCGCCCGCCTCATGGCTTTACGAGCTGGCTCGGCTGTTCCGCAAAGGCACAGCCTATGGACGCCCGCCCAGCTTCCCGGGCATCAGAATACAGTTATCGTTCAGCCTGTTTCCCCGCCTCGGAGTCGGGCACTCAAGTGCGCCCCGTTCCACCTGTTCCGCGACAACTTGCCTAAATTCAGACTCACGGAATTGCATGAAGTGACAAAGGACGACTTGCTGCCAGACCTCGCTCCTGGTCTTTCCCGGCTGTTCCTCGACGATGTGGCGGATCACGCCCTTGAGAGTCTCCCGTTCACCGTGGCGGGAATCCTTCCAATCGAGCTGACTGTCTGCGAATAGAGGCATCTTCTGAAGCGCCGCATCAAAGGTGTGCTCATTGTACGCGTCGAGCATGATGTCATTCATAAGCAGCAGTGCATCGACATGCCGAGACGCAAACACGATGTGGTACTTGACCCTAGTGCCATCCGCCTCGCGGACAGGGCAGCTACACACGTAGCGCAGGTATTTGGCGAGGCGCTGCTTGTAGGCAGCGACGATATGCTCTTCTTTATCGGCCGGGGCAATCCGGTCGTCCCACATGACATCTCGCCACTCCTTTGTACCGAGAACACCGTCAAGGGTTGAGTGAAAGCCCCGCACGATATCCGAGGCGGCCCTCCCATGCGAAACCGACCGAACAGCGGCAAGACGGTGCAGCGCCGGCATGTTCAGGTTGACAAGGAGTTCGGTGCTGAATCGCGTTCCGCGCTCCAGCAGCGGACGGATAGAGTCGAAGCCGCAGCCTTTCAGCCCGAATGGGTCGAGGTAAACGAAGACTGTCTGCTCCGTGATCTGTTTGCTGATTTCGTGCAGGAAGCCCTCGCTGTTTCCGAGGATTGGATGCGCAAAACCAGTCTTCGTAAAGCGTTCGAGTGTTCGAGACAGTGCCCGATGGTGGCCGGAACCCTTGTTGACGAAGTACGCGACAGCGTTGCCTGCCGCGTGCTGTGCGATTTGCGGGCAGATGATGAGCGGTGATCCGGCAGTGTCATCGCTAAACTTACCGGCTCCGGCGAAACAGTCAATAATGACAATGCGACTGCCAATCCGACTCACCTTCCTGAGGTAAGGGGGTAGGTACGTCCCCAGGACGCGATCCTTGATCCGGGACCACGGCCGCTTTTCCGTGAAGAACGAACTCTCTATATCCTTCATGCTGCTCTGTGGCTATCGCAAAGACAGCCTTCCGCCACCTACCGTAGATTGCCCAACCGAGTATAGCAGTTGTCTTACTCCGATTACGGCTTGCGGTCATCTGGCGCCCATGCCCATGCGCCAAAGGCAGATGATCGTCGGGGGGAAGGTGCAAGGTAGATATAGATAGCCACCGACAAACGCGCTAGGTCTGGCAGTCCCCCTCGCGGATATTTCTGCGGTGTCGGACTCCCACGGCTCCCGGTCCAGATACGGCGTTCCGGGAAGCCTTCATCCTCTCCTGCCGCGCAGTGCCCGACGCCGCATCCGGAACCATGCGACCCCGCGTGCATCACTTACCGCAGTCCGGAACCGCGAGCGCGTCTTTCGCCGCCGTCAGCGGAGCCAACCGCAATTGTTCGAGCATCGCATTCAACTGCGGCACATCCTTACTCCGCAGATCGTTCCACCGCCCCAGCGCGGCGGCAGTATCCTGGCACATGCCGGCGAAAGTCTCAATCAGCGCGCTCGCCGGTGGCGTGTCGGACTGATCCACGGCGATCAGCAGCCGCGTGAGGTCGCGATTCATCGGCCCCAGTCCCGCGGGCGGACCGGCGGCATCGGTCAATCCCTGTGCCTTCGTCTCCGCCGCCTGCGCCGCGGCCAGCATGTCGGGCGCGTTCCCCGCGTTCTGCAACTGCGCCACGCGGTCCGCCAGTTCCGCGTACCATTGCGCGGCCTGGTTGTACCCCTCATACGTCGCATTCATGCTGCCGGCGATCTTTTGCGCCAGATCCAGTTGCCGCGCGAGCTCCGATGTGGAAACTTTCAGGCGCGGGTCGAGCTTCACCACGATCGGCTGCCGGTATATCTGCCCGCCCACCGTCAGGCGGACCTCATATTGTCCCGGCAGCACCATGGCGCCTTGCGGCTCATGCCACGGCGTATTGTGCGGAATGGCGTGGTCGGCCAGCGTGTACTCGAAGTAATTCACGTGTACGCCATAGTAAGTGTAGAGTAGCTGTTCCGGATCGGGGTAACGCAGATCCCACACGAAGCGATTGATGCCGGCCTTCTTCGGCAGCAGCGGCGGCGGCGCCAGCCAGAAGTCGGGCACATTCACCTTGTAGTCCAGGGAAGCGGCGCCGCTGCTGGAGTATGCCCGCACCAGGTACCCCGCAGAATCGTAAACTTCGAGTGTGATCTGGCCCTCGGGCGGCGACTTCAAATAATAGTCGACGATGGCGCCGTCGGGCGGATTCTCGGCGGCGGCCACGTCGGGGTTCAACGGCGTGTCCGTATAGGTGTCCCACTGCATGCGGACGGCAGGCGCCGGTGCGAAGAGGTACACGGCGGACGAGGCCGGTATCGCCTTCTCCGCCAGTTCGCGCAGCGGGCTGATATCGTCGATGGCCCAGAGCGCGCGGCCGAAGGTGGCGACGATCAGATCGTCCTGCTCAATGGCCAGGTCGCGGCAGGAAGCGGCGGGCAAATTCAATTGGAGAGACTGCCACCGGTCCCCACCGTTGAAGGAAACGAAGACGCCGGTATCGAGCGCCGCGAAGACCAGGTTGCGATCGATGGGATCTTCGCGCACGGCATGGGCAGCGCTGGCCGGTAAGCCGTCGATCGCGGCTTGCCACGTATTTCCGTAGTCGTCAGTGCGATAAATACGCGGCACGGCGCCACCGCCGCCGCCGCCGCGGCCGCCACCCACCAGGGCGAAGGCGCGGGCAGGGTCGCTGGACGAGGCTTCCATCGCGGTCACGGCGCCGGCGTCGGCGTTGGCCAGATCGCCCGATGCCACGTTGTTCCAATGCGCGCCGCCATCGCGGGTGAGTTGGATGAGGCCGTTGCTGGTGCCCGCCCAGATTACTTTCGCGTCCTTGGGCGAAAAGGCCAGCGAGCTGATGGCCGGCCCGGTAGCGCCGCGGCCGGCGCGCGTTCCGATGGGCGCGGTGCCCAGTTCTTCGCCGCCGGTCGCGGTCAGGTCGGGACTGGCCGTCTCCCAATGCATGCCCTTATCGCGAGTGGCCAGCAGATACTGCGTCGCCAGGTAGAATGTCTGCGAATCGAACGGCGAGAAGCCCATGGGCGGCGACCCGCTCTCGTGATACTTGGGAGTGCGCTCGAAAATATGCTGCGTCTGGCCGGTGGTCTTATTCACCCGCAGAATCGACCCGTACCAACCCGTTGCGTAGAGATAATCGGGATCGGCCGGATCGGGAATAATGCGCGCCGATTCGAAACCATTAGTGGTGTACCAGTCGCGGTAAGTGATCTGGCCGCCGCGGCCCGCGATGGGCGTCGCCACGGTGCCGCTGTCCTGCTGCGACGCATACATAAAGAAGGGAAAGCCATGATCGGTAGTGACGTTGTACATTTGCCCGGTGGGCTGATTGAACCACGTGGTCCACGTGCGGCCTGCGTCCATGCTGATTTCGGTGCCCTGATCCACCGCCAGAATCATGTACTTATCGTTAGTCGGGTCGATCCACACATAGTTGAAGTCCGCGCCGCTGGGCGCACCGGCGTAACTCTCCCAAGTCTTGCCCGCGTCTGTGGACCGGTAGAGCGACGTCTGCGTGGCAAAGAGAATATTGGCGTTGCGCGGGTCGACGATCACGTCGTGGAACTGGCCGCCGCCGATCAGTCGCGGATCGTCGCTCGCGCGGGTCCAATGCTCGCCGCCATCGTCGGAGCGGAACATTCCTTGCGCCACGTAGTCGTAGACGCGCTCGCCCTTGGTACCGGGCGCCACGGCCAGCGCGATAGTTCCGAAATTGCCGCCGGGCAGGCCGTTCGGGCTGGTCTTCTTCCAGGTGGCGCCCTCATCGCTGGAGCGATAAATCCAGGAATCGGTGGCCGGGGTAGTCACGGGCGGCGCGCCGCGGCCTCCGCCACCACCGCCGCCGCGGCCGCCACCACTGGCGGGGCGCGTGCCGGCGTACACGTTGTGGGGATTATCGGGGTCGAAGACCAGCCACACTGCGCCCACGGACGAGTCGGGGAGCGTGGATTTCCAGGTCGCGCCGCCGTCGGTGGTGCGCATCACACCCGTGTCGCCGGCGGCTGCCATCACCAGGTCGGGATTATGCGGATCGATCGCGATGGAACTGACCGCGTGCCCCTGAAGCGCCACCAGGTCCCAATGGGCGCCGCCATCGGTGGAGCGGTAAAGTCCCGCCGCATTCCCGACAGCCGACGCGCCCACGTACACCGTGTCGGGCCGCGATGGCGCCACCGCGACCGCGCCGATGCCGGTGAGCCGCATGCCGTCGCTGACGCAGGTCCAGACCTGCCCACCATCCACGGTTTTCCAGACGCCGCTGCCGGCCGTGCCCATGTAGTAGACGGCGGGATCGCCCGGCACGCCGGACACCATGGTGGCCTTGCCGCCGCGGAACGGTCCGATGAGCCGCCAGCGGATACCGTCGTAGAGGTTGGGGTCGACCGGTTGCGCCCACAGTGACGCCAGGGCCGGCAAAACGAGGAGAAGTGCGCGCAGCTTCATCATAGAGGGGGCTCCCGCGATTCTATCGCATTGAGGCGGTATCCTAAACTGCATGGCGTTCGAATTCGTGCTCGACGCGCCTGGCAATCTATGTGGGGAACAAGATCGTCCTGATCCTGCGCGACAAGGGCGGCCAGGATCCCGACAACGGGGTGCGGTCGGTCGCGGAAGCTATTTCGGGGACAGGCTACATAACCTCGAAATAGCCGGGCGAATAGACAGGCAGGCCAGGCGGCTGTATTTCGAGGTTATGTAGCCTGTCCCCGAAATAACCGGTGTGATCCGCCGGGACACTGGGCCGGCGCGGCACGGCCGGTGGCGGAGTAATTCGCTGTCATAATAGTTGCATGGGTTCCGCTGTCAATCGTCGCTGCGCTTCGTGGGCCATCGCCATCGGTTTGCTCTGCGGCGTTACGGCCGCCGCGCAATCCAACGGTCCACCCACGATCCAGCCCGGCATCGAGCCGAATGTCAAAGCCCTGATGACTCGCGGTATGGAGGCGTACAACACCGGCAACAATTCCACCGCCCTAGCCATCTTCCACGAGGCGGCCGCCGCGGGTGACGTGGAAGCCATGATGTACCTCGGCGTCATATATGGTACCGGCCGCGGCGTCACGCGCAGCTACGCATCGGCGCTGAACTGGTTCCTCAAAGCGGCGGATGGCGGCAACAGTCAGGGAATGTGCAACGTGGGCATCCTGTACTTTCAGGGAGTGGGCCTGCCGAAGAACTACACCGAAGCCCTGCGATGGTTCATCAAATCGGCATCCGCCGGCAACACCGAGGCGATGTTCAACGTGGGAGTGATGCTCCGCGATGGTCTGGGCATTGCGGCGAGCTACCCCGAGGCCATGAAATGGTTCCTCAAGGCCGATGCCGGGGACAACTCCGCCACCAACGCCATTGGCGTGCTGTACCAGCAGGGTCTGGGCGTGCCGGTGGATTATGCTCAGGCCATGAGCTGGTACCGCAAAGCGGCAGATGCCGGCAACGCCACGGCGATGTACAACCTCGGCGTGCTATTTGAGGGTGGGCTGGGCGTCGAAAAGAGTCGCGATCAAGCTATCGCCTGGTATAAGAAGGCAGCCGCGGGAAATAATGAGGATGCCCGCGCGGCGCTCAAGAGTCTCGACGTCAAGAACTGACGCCTCGCTCCCCACACCTGCGCGAGATATGCTGTCATAACGAAAGCGATGACCAACGTCCGGAGAACCCTCCTGTGCCTCGTGGCGGCGTCTGCCGCGTTCGCGGGCCCCGTTCGCCTGCAATGCGAACATCTCGATAACCCCCTGGGGATCGATTCCCGTGTCCCGCGGCTGTCCTGGCAAAATGACAGTCCGGAGCGGAACTGGCGGCAATCCGCCTATCAGATTCTGGTGTCGCGCAGTCGCGGCGGAAAGGCCGATGTGTGGGACAGCGGCAAGCAACTTTCCGCGGCCTCTCTCGACATTCCCTACGGCGGACCTCAACTCGAATCGCGAAAGCGCTACTACTGGACCGTGCGGGTTTGGGATTCGCACGGGAAAATGTCGGCGGCCGCTGCGCCGGCGTGGTGGGAAATGGGCCTGCTCACGCCCTCCGACTGGACTGCCCAGTGGATCGGTTGGAAAGATCAATTGGAGGAAGACCGCGCGGGTATCCACTGGATTTCCGCCGGCCCGCCCGATCCGGCAGCCCCACTTCCCCGCCCCGCATCGTTCTTCCGTTGGCATTTCGACGCCACCGCCTCGCCGCGCGACGTCGCCCTTTATGCCGCCTCCACGGCCGGCTTCCAAGTTCGAATCAACGACCGCCTGCTGGTGTCCAAACGCGACTGGCGCAGCTTTGACCGGCAGGACATCACCGGCGAAATCGCACCCGGACAAAATACCGTCGAGATCGCCATTCCGGCGGCAACAGGGCGCGGCGCGCCGCCCGCCGCCAACCTCGCGGCGCTAATCAAAGTGGTCGATGCCGACGGAAAAATCGCGCGCTATCCGTCCGGCGGCGGCTGGGAAGCGCGGTTCGGCGACGCAGAATGGAAGCCGGCCACCGTTGCGGGTGAAGTGGGCAGCCTGCCGCTCACCGGTGTCCCAGGCAATCTCCCGCAACCCGCGGCGTTGCTGCGGCACGAATTCACCGTCGCCAAGCGCGTCCAGTCTGCCCGTCTCTACATCACCGCCCTGGGGAGCTACCGCGCCTTCCTCAACGGTAAGCGCGTGGGCAACGACGTACTGACGCCCGAGTTTACCGACTACAAAAAGCGCGTCCTTTATCAGACTTACGATGTGGGCTCGCTGGTGACCGGCGGGCGCAACGCCATCGCCGCGATCCTGGGCGACGGATGGTTCCTCAGCGGCCAGTTCGTCAGCGGCGTCCGCGTGTTCTTTCTCCCTCCGCCGCCGCGATTGCTGGCGCAATTGCGCATCGACTACAGCGACGGCACACATGACGATATCGTGAGCGACGGCTCGTGGAAGAGCGCGCAGTCGCCCATCTATCACGCCGAGATTTATGCCGGTGAGATTTACGATGCCCGCCTGGAGCAGCCGGGATGGGATGGCCCGGGCTTCGCGGAAGCGTCGTGGGCTCCCGCAGTGGTCGAGCCTGGGCCGCAGGGCATGGTGGTCGCCGGGATGACCGCGCCGCCGCGCGTGGTCGCCACGCTCAAACCCGTCACCGTAAAGCCCATCGCGGGCGGAGCCTACATCGCCGACATGGGACAGAATATGGTCGGCTGGCCGGTGCTGAAAGTCAACGGCAAGGCGGGGACGCGGGTCCGCATGCGCACTGCCGAGGTGCTCAATGGCGACGGCACGCTCTACCGCGACAATCTGCGCAGTGCCGATGCCACCGATACTTATGTGCTCCGCGGCGGCGGCGAGGAAGTGTACCGTCCGCACTTCACTTTTCAGGGCTTCCGCTACGTGGAACTTACCGGCTTCCCGGGCACGCCCACGCCCGATTCCCTTTCGGGCGAAGTGGTCAGCAGCCTGGGCGGCGAACCCTCGGGCCGGATCACCACGTCGAGCGAACTGGTGAATCGCTTCTGGAAGACCGGCATCTGGGGACAGCGCGGCAACTTCCTGAGCATCCCCACCGATTGCCCACAGCGCGACGAACGCCAGGGATGGACCGGCGACGCCGAAGTCTTCTGGCGCACGGGAAGTTATAACTTCGACATCCTTTCATTCGGACGCCAGTGGATGCGCTCCATGGTGGACGACCAGACGGCCGACGGCGTTTTCGCCAACACCGTTCCGGTGGTGGAATCCTTCGGCGACGGCGCACCGGGCTGGGGCGATGCCGGCGTGATCGTCCCCTGGACCGCGTGGATGCAATACGGCGACAAGGCCATTCTGGAAGAGAATTGGGCGGCCATGCAGCGCTGGATGGATTTCATTCAGACCGCGAATCCCAATTTCCTGCGGCGCAACCGTACCGGCGCCAATTTCGCGGACTGGCTTCCGGCCGGCAGCCAGACGCCCAACGACCTGGTGGCTACCGCTTATTGGGCGCTGATCGCCCGCCAGATGGCGGACATCGCGCAGGCACTCGGCAAGGATAGCGATGCCCAGCGCTATCGCGAACTCGGGACGCATATTCGCGCCGCTTTCCAGAAGGAGTTCATTAAGGACGATGGCACGGTGGGCAGCGGCAGCCAGACTTCGTACGTGCTGGCCCTCTATATGAACCTGGCGGCGGATGCGCAGGTACCCACCGTGGTGAACAAACTGGTGAAAGATATCGAGGCCCATGACTGGCATTTGACTACCGGCTTCCTGGGAACTCCGTTCTTACTCTTTACCCTGGCCGACCACGACCGCACCGACATAGCCTACCGCCTGCTGCTGAACGAGACTTATCCCTCATGGGGTTACATGCTGTCCAAGGGAGCTACTACGTGGTGGGAACGGTGGAACGGCGATACCGGCGACCCGGCCATGAA
>Ga0182030_10013122_pt1 | contig 16518 bp, 15 predicted proteins | sample 812S3MmetaG_FD_121299 | JGI IMG/M metagenome (GOLD analysis project Ga0182030, IMG submission 121299) | Permafrost microbial communities from Stordalen Mire, Sweden - 812S3M metaG (Illumina Assembly) | ecosystem: Environmental > Terrestrial > Soil > Wetlands > Permafrost | place: Sweden...
AGCTTGCTCACTGCAGCGGCCATCTCCGGCGTGAGCCCAGAGGCGAGCGCGGCGATGCGCTCGGGGGTTGCGTCGTCGGAAAGCAGCCAATCGCGCAATTCTCCAACGGTTAAAGAGCGGATGGGCGCGAAGGCGTGGGCGTCGTGGGTGTCGACAATGAGTCGGGTGACTTCGTCGGCTTCGTACGGGACGACTTGTTCGGAGAGAAAGTGAGCCAGCGGCAAGTCGGCGAGCGCGTACTGCGCGGCTACGCGCTCTTCGGCGGAAGCAGCCGCGATGCCGGCAAGCTGATCGCCGCTGCGCTGCGACGTAGCCTTGGCCAGCAGCTCGCGCAGGTTTTCGAACGCGTAAAGCCGATTGCCAATGGTATGGGTGAAGGACATCCGTGGCTTTAGAGTATCTCGAATTCAGCAAGCCAGCTGGTTGCCGCTCCGAATACCTATAACTTGATCGACGCAGCCCGCACCGACACGCCGCGAATATTCGCCGATCTCGCCTCAGCGTGTGCAGCAGCGCCGATAAGCGCCGTTCTCGGCTCAAGTATGACGCGCACCGGCGTGTTGACGAGGAGCTGGCTCAACCGCCCCTTGTCGGTAAACGCCTTCATGAATGTCCCGTCCTTGAGCTTTTCCAAAATACGCGGCGCAATGCCGCCGCCTAAATAGAGGCCGCCGACGGACATGATCTTGAGCGCCAGGTTTCCGGCCTCCGCTCCGTAAGCGGAGACGAACATGTCCGTTGCCTTCTCGCAGATCTCACTCTTGGCGGCCAGGGCCAGCTCGGTGATTACGGCGTTGGGGTCTTCTTCCGCCATGCGCTTGGCCAGCCAGTTGGGCTCGTCGACACCGCGCACCTCGCGCAGGAACTCATAAATATTTGTCAGGCCCATGCCGCTGATGACGCGCTCATGGCTGATGCGGCCGTTGTATTTCTGCTTGAGAAAGCGCAGCAGGTCGATCTCGTCTTCCGTGCGGGGTCCGAAATCCGTGTGGCCGCCCTCGGAGGGGTAAGGGACGTGCGTGCGCCCATCCCAGATGAGGAAGCCCTCGCCCAGCCCGGTGCCGGCGGAGATGAGCGCGCGGTTGCCCACCTGGCCGGAGTCGCCTTCGCTCAGCGTGTAGATCTGGTCCGGCCCCAACTCGGCGATGCCGTAGCCGTTGGCCTGAAGGTCGTTGATCAGGAAAACGTAATCGATGCTCAGGTCGCGGGCCAGCTCGCGGCTGTCCAGGGTCCAGGGCAGGTTGGTAAGGCGCAGGCGGCCTTCGCGCACCGGGCCGGGTACGCCGAAGCAAGCGGCGTTGACCTTGGCACTGCCGGCGAACTCGCGCACGATCTCTTCCAGGCCGGCGTACTCCTTGGCGGGATACTGCTTGTCGCGAACGTGCACCAGATCGCCGTCTTTGAAGTCGAATAGTGCCAGGTGAACTTTGGTGCCGCCTACATCGCCTGCAAGAATCATTGCTTCCTCTCAGAACAGAAAAAATGTGAGACCCCATGAAAACAGCCCCGGAGCGCCGCGGTCAAGAAGCTGGCGCAAACGATGGAATTCGGCGACCGGGAGTTGGAGTTTGGGGCGAATTATTTTGGATTGCCAGTCTGGGTCTGAGGCAGTTCTGTCCAGCCTTCCCCCTCTGCCGGGGGCAGCAACTCGGCTGCCGCCCTGTCCAGAATCAAGCTAAGTATACCGCTCACGGGTCGGATCAGCTGGCTGGGCAGGAGTTCCGTGTCGCGTGGGCCGGTGAAAACATCCTTTAGTATCTGTGCTTTATCGGCGCCTTCGATGAGAAAGAAGACCGAGCGCGCCTGGTTGATCACCGGCCAGGTGAGGGTGAGCCGCCAGGCATCTTTCTGGGTCTCGACGTGGTTGGCGGTGACCAAACTGGTGATGTTAGCGAGAGCCGGAGTGTGGGGAAAAAGCGAAGCAGTGTGTCCATCCGGGCCCATGCCGAGAGCGATGAGGTCGAAGCTGGGCAGCTCGGCGCCTTCGAGGCGAAAACTGTTGCGCAACTCCGATTCGTAGCGAGCCGCACCAACCTCGGGGTCAAGCTCGCCCTCCATGCGGTGAATATTTTCGGGCGGAATGGGGACGTGGTCCAGTACCGCCTCGCGGGTCATGCGGTAGTTCGAGTCCGCGTGGTCAGGCGGAACGCACCGCTCATCGACCCAGAAGAGATCGAGCCGGTCCCACGGCATATGAGCGCGATAGGGCTGGTTCGAATCGCCGAGCAGAGCAAAGGTCGTCTTGGGTGTGGACCCGCCGCTGATGGCGATCCGCGCCCGGCCGCGCGCGGCTACGGTCTCTTCCACCATTTCGACGAAGTGCTGCGCCGCGCGGCGGGCCAGGGATTCTGCATCGGGCTCGACGCAGTAGAGAATTTTCAGTGCTTGCGACATGAGGAATCGGCCTCAGGTTTATACGTTACACGGATCGATGCACGGTTCGGTGCCATGCGGTGTGAAAAGTATGCTTTTCAGCAACGCGCATTTCTAAGCCAATTCGAAATGAGGTATATGTGAGCGGCTATCGAAGGTAAGCGTCCGGGAGCAGCCCGCTGAGGATCCAATGGCGCAAATCAGCGCGTCGGCCAGAGTGCCTTCGCCTTCCTTTACGGCAACAACGGCTTGATACACCTGTTGATCGTTCTGGACTTTGAGGCTGTCAATCGACAGGATTCGATCGATCGCGTCGGCGATCTCCAGCCGCGTCGCTTTGTATCGGGCCCGAAGCACCCATGCGACTTCTGCAATGACCACTAAGCTGACAAACCCTGGTGCCTCTTCGGTCAAACTTTCGATGATCTTGCTCGCGCGTGGGAATCGTATGGGATCGTCCTGAGTAAGGTAGCGGATCAGGATGCTCGTGTCGAGACCTGTCATTAAACGAGGCCTCTCATCGGCCAAACTCTTCGCTTACACCCTCTTCAACCGCCGCGTCCATCTCTTCGTCGGTTACTGGACTCGTCACTCTACCGGCGAACATCCCCTTAATCGCGGTGACAGGCAACTTGGGAACGAGTACTACGGTCCCGTTGGGGTGAAGGAAGATTTTCAGCCTGTCCCCTGGCCGGGCCTTCAAATGTTCCCTTGCGACCTTGGGAATCGTCATTTGGCCTTTGCTGGTAAGAGCGGATTCCATATACTCCTCCAAGGACGTTCGGCTCAGAAATAGTATTACTTCATCAGAACCGAACCACTAAAGTATACCAAAATTTTTACGATTTCAAAAGGCGTACCCTGTCGAGTAAGTGCCCTTCCGCGTCTCAGCTGTAAGACCCGCGAAAGCACATTGTGGGTAGGTCAGTGTCTTCTGAGCAGTGCGAAAAGCCTAACTAAAAGCCAAGCCAGTGCGAATTGGAGCAAAAATTGATTATTGCAGCAGGCCCCAACGAGTACGCGTGAATATTACCGGCAAAGGCTGCCGCTCCGAGCAGCCCTGGCAACAATAGACTGACCAGTGCGCGTTGGATAACATCGACAGTCGGATTTGCAGAAATCATCATGAGAGGGGATCCGAGAGCGAGGGTCATTCCCCCAGTCACTGCTCCCCACGCAATTGGGATTACGAATCGCATGTTCATTTGAGGAGATCCGATCTCAGACCCTGAATGCAGCCGCAGGTCCCTCGACTCCCGTTGGTCGCTCGGGATGACAGATTGAATATGGCCGGCCATGGCTGCGGCCCTGACCCTTATCGCCTACAGCCGGCAGATCAGCAGTTCCCGCTCGTAGATCATCTCCGGGGGCAGGTGGTCGTGCAGGTCGATGAACAGTTCTTCATGGCCCATCACTTCCTTGCGCCATGCAGCACGGTCTACTTCCTGGAGCTTATTGAAGGCGGCCTCGGTAAAGTTGAGGCCGTCCCAGTTCATGTCTTTGAAGTACGGGGTCCAGCCGATGGGGGTTTCGCGAGCCTCGGCGCGGCCGTGTACGCGGTCGACGATCCACTTGATGACGCGCATGTTTTCGCTGAATCCGGGCCAGAGGAACTTGCCGTTCTCGTCTTTGCGGAACCAGTTGACGTTGAAGACGCGCGGCGTGGCGGAGAGATTGCGCTGCATCTTGAGCCAGTGGCGGAAGTAGTCGCCCATGTGATAGCCGCAGAAGGGCAGCATGGCCATGGGGTCGCGGCGCACCTGGCCGGTGGCGCCGGCTGCGGCTGCAGTTGTTTCTGAACCCATCGTGGCGCCCATATAAACGCCCGCCGACCAGTTGAAAGCCTGGTAGATCAGAGGCATCGTCGTAGCGCGGCGACCACCGAAGACGATGGCGGAGATGGGCACGCCCGCTGGGTCTTCCCATGCTGAATCAATCGTCGGACACTGGCTTGCCGGAGCGGTGAAGCGGCCATTCGGATGCGCGGCGGGCTTGCCCGTGGCTTTGCCGATCTCCGGAGTCCACTTTTCGCCGCGCCAGTCGAGAGCCTCGGCAGGCGGTTCATCCGTCATACCCTCCCACCACACGCCGCCCTCGGGCGTGAGCGCGACGTTGGTGAAAATCGTGTTTTTGGCCAACGCCGTCATAGCGTTGGGATTTGTCTTTGCGCCGGTGCCGGGAGCAACGCCAAAGAAGCCTGCCTCGGGATTGATGGCGCGCAATTTGCCGTCGGGGCCGGGCTTGATCCAGGCAATGTCGTCACCCACGGTCCACACCTTCCAGCCCTTGAATCCCTTGGGCGGAATCAGCATGGCGAGGTTCGTCTTGCCGCAGGCCGAGGGGAAAGCGGCGGCGAGATAGGTCTTTTCGCCCTCGGGAGACTCAACGCCGAGGATGAGCATGTGCTCGGCCATCCAACCCTCGTCGCGGGCGATGTTTGAGGCGATGCGCAGGGCAAAGCACTTCTTGCCCAGCAGGGCGTTGCCGCCGTAGCCCGAGCCGTAGCTCCAGATCTCGCGCGTCTCAGGAAAATGGACGATGTATTTCGTATCGTTGCAGGGCCATGGAACGTCCTTCTGCCCCGGCGCCAGCGGCGCGCCCACGGTGTGCATGCAGGGGACCACGCGCTTCTCGTCCTTGTCGATCTCGGCAAACACCGGATTCCCAATGCGAGCCATAATGCGCATGCTGACCACGACGTAGGCCGAGTCCGTCAGCTGCACACCGATCTGCGACATGGGCGAGCCGATGGGGCCCATGCTGTAAGGCAGCACGTACATGGTGCGTCCGGCCATGCAGCCCTTGAAGAGCTGCTTCAGTTTGCGGCGCATCTCAAACGGGTCTTCCCAGTTGTTGGTGGGGCCGGCGTTGTCTTTGGAGAGAGAGCAGATGAAGGTGCGGTCTTCCACGCGGGCCACGTCGTTGGGCGAGGAGCGGGCGTAGTAGCAGCCGGGCCACAGCTTCTGGTTGAGCTTGGTAAAGGTGCCGGCCTTGACCAGTTCGTCGCAGAGAAAGTCGTACTCGGCCTGCGTGCCGTCTACCCAGTGAATGCGCTTGGGCTGGCAGAGCTCGGCCATCTTTTCGACCCAGCGGATGAGGTGCTTGTTTGTAGTTGGAAGTACTGCGGTGCTCTTGGCCATCGGTCCCTCTCTCTAATTCCTGCAATAAACTTGTTTCAGGTACATATTTCGTTCCCGAACAGTGTATCCGACAACAGGCCAGTGGGGGCGGTGATCGGTGTTGGATACGGTTACAGCGAGGTGTTTGCGCTGGAATCGACCATGGCCATCAATGAGTTGCCACTCGACCAGCTAAGCTCATGCAAGCAACCCCGCAACCTGCGGAGAGTTAAAATAAAGACGCGCAGTGAGCGCATAGTGCATCAGTATGAAAGAAGAATTTCTTCCGGGGCAAGGTCCTATTCTGAGCTTTTTATGTTTGCGCGGGTCGAGACTCGTTCTCATTCAGCCCGTGCTCTTCCACCTGGGTTCAAACCCAGTTAACAACTAACTATCTATTCTGGTGACCTATGCTGCTTGGATATTCGATTGTGAACGGCGAAGCCCTGAAGGCGAGTCAAGGGAGCTTCAAAGGATTTGACCCTGCAACCTGCACGACCCTGGAGCCGGATTTTCATTACGCGTCTGTCGACGATTTGAATCGCGCCGCCGACTTAGCCGATGAGGCGTTTGGCGCTTACAGCAAGCTCTCCGGCAAGGAACGCGGCAAGTTCCTGCGCCACATCGCGGCTGGAATTGAAGCCATCGCCGACGAGTTGGTGGCGCGCGCCAACAAGGAAACGGCTCTGCCCGAGGCGCGGCTCAAGGGCGAACTGGGCCGGACCACTGGACAGCTAAGGTTGTTTGCGCAGGTTATCGAAGAGGGCTCGTGGGTCAATGCGCGCATCGATCCCGCCATGCCCGAGCGGCAGCCGCTGCCCAGGGCCGATCTTCGCGCCATGCTGCGGCCGCTCGGTCCAGTTGCGGTTTTCGGCTCGAGCAATTTTCCGCTGGCGTTTTCCGTGGCCGGAGGCGATACGGCATCGGCGCTTGCTGGCGGCAATCCGGTGATCGTGAAAGCGCACTCCGCGCACCCGGGCACCAGCGAGCTGGTGGGCCAGGTGATCAGCAAGAGCGCGAAGGCGTGCGGGCTGCCGGCGGGCGTTTTCTCGCTGCTCTTTGGCGCAGGCACGTCGGTGGGCATGGCGCTCGTGAAGCACCCAAAGATCAAGGCCGTGGGCTTTACCGGTTCAGAGACCGCGGGCCGAGCGTTGATGGATGCCTGCGCGTCGCGGCCGGAGCCAATTCCCTGCTTTACAGAGATGAGCAGTGTGAATCCGGTGTTTGTATTGCCGGAAGCGCTCAAGACACGCGGCGCGCAGATCGCGGCGGGGCTCTTCGGCTCCTTCACGCTCGGAGTGGGCCAGTTCTGTACCAAACCCGGGCTCGTGTTCCTGCCTGAAAATGCCGAGGCCGATGCGCTGGTGGCCGAGCTGAAGACACACGTCGAAAAGGCTCCCTGCGCGCCGTTGCTGACGGAAGGAATTGCCAAGAGCTACCACTCCGGCATTGCCGACCGCGTAGGCAAGGCCAACGTGGAGACAGTCGTAACAGCGGCAAAACCGGCTGACCTAAAGAAGACATATGCCATTCCGGTTGTCTTCCAGATCAAGGGCAGCGAGTTTCTGAGCGATCACTCGCTCGCTGGCGAGATCTTTGGGCCGACGACAGTCGTGATTCGCTACAAGGACAACAAGGAGCTTGTGCAACTTGTAAGCGCGCTGCACGGGCAGCTCACAGCAACATTGCACGGCACGGAGAGTGACATTGCTGCCGCTGCCGACTTGATATCAGCGCTCGAGCGCAAGGCCGGCCGTCTGGTGTTGAACGGCTTCCCGACAGGAGTAGAGGTTTGCCACGCCATGGTGCATGGCGGCCCGTATCCGGCGACTGCCGACAGTCGGTTTACATCGGTCGGCACCATGGCCATTTACCGTTTTGCGCGTCCGGTCTGCTTCCAGGACTTTCCCCAGGCGGCGCTGCCGGAAGAGTTGAAGGACGGCAACCCGCTCGGCATTATGCGGCTCGTCAACGGCGTGCAGACGCGGGATGCGGTGGGGGCGAAAGTGTAGTTTCGCCAGGTTGGGAGCGTCCCGGAGGGACCGCAGGATAATAGCCCAGGACAAGTCCGCCACGCGGACGCAGTCCTGGGATAGCGCACAAAGAAATTCTGGGAGCCCCGCAGGGGCGGTGCGAATCCATCCAAACCGTTCACCGCTGCTGTTGGTGTGGTTGCCATAGGGTAAATTCGGGATCGGTCATTTCTTGGCCGGGGCCGTTATTTTTAGGGATTTTTTCGCTGCCCTGTTTCGCCGCGTCTCTGCGATACTGGATGGGCCATGCCAATTGAAGATCTGCAGCAAGCCGCAAAGAAGATTGCCGGATTATTGAACTCGCTCAACAAACAGGGCGGGTTGCGCCTCAAGTACCGCATCGCGGCCGGCGAAGGCGAGCAGCAGAGCCAACTCAACGTCGAACTGTCCGGGCCGGATGAACTGCTCCTCACTCAGCACAACGGTGAGCTGCTGCGGGCGCTTGAAACCGTCGCCATGCAGATGTTGCGTCTCGACTCGCGCGAGGGCGACGCGGTGAGTTTTGACGCCGGCAACTTCAAGGCGCTCCACGAGCAGGAACTCCGCATGACTGCCGAGACGGCTGCCGAAAAGGTTCGCCGTACGGGCGTTCCTTTTGCATTTCCACCAACCAACAGCCGCGAACGCCGCATGATGCACATGATCTTCAAGGAGCTCGAAGGCGTGGAGTCGGCCAGCGTCGGCGAGGGGCGGGACCGGTTTCTGGTGGTCTATCCCGAAGGCAAGACAGATATTCCGGTGGCCGCGCCGCTGCAGTCTCGCGGACCCTCGCGCGATTCCTCTCGTGGGCCGATGAGGCCTCGCGGGTTCAACCGCCGGTAGTTTAGTCTTTCGAATTGTGCAATCGTTGCTTAGAACTTATTCGCAAAATCGGTGGCGCCGGCCTCCTGGCCGGCTGTCGTGCGGGTCTCCAGACCCGCGCATCGCTTCCGGCGGCGTGGACGCCGCCAGTACAGCCGGTCTGGAGGCTGGCGCTACTTCAAGAGCTAAGTTACGGATAGGTTCTTAGAGCTAACGCGCACTTGTGCAACAATTCCTCTATGAAAACGGCTTCCCTTCTTTTGCTCTTTGCGACTGCGCTGTCGTGCGCGGCACAAAAGCGCCTCGTGCTCATCGATCAGGACGCCACCGGCCCCGGCGGCAGCGACCAGATGTCCCTGCTTGTGCTGCTGCAATCGCCGCAGGTGCAGGTTCTCGGCATCACCACGGTTGCCGGGGACGGCTGGGTGGACGAAGAGACCAACCACACGCTGCGGATGCTGGAGCTTACCGGCCACACGGATGTGCCAGTGGTCAAAGGTGCGGAGCACCCGCTTGTCCGCACTGAGCAGGAGACCAATGTTGCCGCGCAACTGAACGGCAAGGTGGCCTGGAAGGGCGCGTGGGATCACGCGCGCACAACAGCCATGCCGGAAGGCGCGGCAAAAATCAAAGCACTCGACGAAGACGCGGCGCATTTCCTCATCCGCCAGGTCCGCGCCCATCCGCATGAGGTTACGATCTGCGCTCTGGGGCCGCTGACCAACATTGCGCTTGCCATCTCGATCGATCCGGAGTTTGCGGCTCTGACAAAAGGGATTGTTCTGATGGGCGGCAGCCTCAATCCGCAGACCGACGATCCGGAGTTTGCGACAAGCCCAAGGCATGAGTTCAATCTGTGGTTCGATCCCGAGGCGTCGCACATCGTGCTGCGCGCCGACTGGCCTCGCGTAGATGTGACAACAGCTGACGTTTCGCTCAAGGCACCGTTCACGCAGGCTGTGCTGGACGCAGTCTCGAAGGCGCAGTCACCCGCGGCGCGCTACATTGCCGCGTGGAGCAAGGCCGGCTCCTACATGTGGGATGAGCTGGCAGCTTCAGTCGTCATCGACCCCTCGCTGATTACCGAGGAAAAGGTGCTTTACATGGATGTAGATCTGAGCCACGGGCCAAGCTACGGCGAGACGCTGACATGGAGCGAGGAGCTGAAGCCGGTGACGGCAACCCGGACGGTTCACGCGGAGATGAGTGTGAATCTCGACAAGTTTCAGAAGATGTTTGTTGGATTGATGGTCAGCGGCAACTAACTTCGCTCTCCAAATTCCGAATTTGGTATTCCTGCCCGCGCGATTCCGTCTATGATGGTTGCCAACCGCAATCGCGGATTCAGGAGAGACCTCAATGTGCGCAGCACCAGCCCAGAATGCCAGCACCGCCAACAATATTACCCCGGCACCCGTGAAGCAGACCGGCCTTGTCAACGCGACAAGCGACACGACGCAAAGCTTGCAGAACTTCGAACTGCCAGATCTGCAGCAGTTCACGCGCGAAGGCGTGTATTCGAACAATGCCAGCAAGGATTTTCATCTTTTCTATGTGGGCCGCGACAACGTACACGAGATTTTGAAGTATGTGCTTTCGCGCACCTCGGTCTCGCTCTACCTGAATATGTTCGGCTTTGACGACGATGAGCTGAATCAAATTTTAATGACGAAGGCGCTCGACCCCAACGTGACCATGCTGATTACGCTCGACAAGAGCCAGGCCGGCGGAGTTCACGAAAAGGCGCTGCTGGCAGCCGATCAGAAGTTGAACCTTGCGGCATACAACACGCATTTCGTCGTGGGCCAGTCCTTGACCGGCCAGATCAGCCACACAAAAGGGTTTGTGGCCGATGGCCTCGCAGGCGGAGAAGGGTCGACGAACTGGTCCAACTCCGGCGAGGGAACTTTTGTGAATGGAACCTGGAATGTGACCGGCAAATCCACGCCGGCAGGGCCGGTGAGTCCCGGAAAAGGCTATCAGGCGCAGAACAATACCCAGTCGATCTTTACCGATCCGGATACCATCAACCGGTTCCAAAGCGAGTTGATCGCCGAGCACCTGATTGCGCAAAAGCAGCCAGGAGCCACGTCCAACGCGCCGCTGGACAAAACCAAAGCCGCAGCCGTACCCGATCCCAAAACCGCTGCGGCGGGTGCACCTGCACTCGCTGCCAAATCAGCAGCCGCTACCAAAGCTGCCACACCCAAAACGCCAGCCAAAGCTGCACCCGCTCCCGCCGCCAAAGCTGCACCCGCTCCCGCCGCCAAAGCCACACCCGCCCCTAAGACACCTGCTGCCACTGGGAAAAAATAGTCTGGCAGCTATGAGCGCAGAAATGCCGAAGGCCGCGCATCGCGCGGCCTTCGGCGTCTGTAGCTGTTTGTAGAGCTTATCCGTTCAACTGATCCTGCAGCTTGTTCAGTGTGCGGTGCAGGTCCTTGTCGGCGCGGCGCTGCTCGTCGATCTTGGCAATCGAGTGCATCACCGTGGTGTGGTGCTTGTTGCCAAACTGGCGTCCGATCTCGGGCAGGCTGGCTTCGGTCATCCCCTTGGCCAGGTACATGGCAATCTGGCGCGGGACGACGACATTACGCGAATTGTTCTTCTGCTTGAGGTCCGAGACCCTCATGCCGAAGTTTTCCGCGACCGCTCGCTGGATGGCTTCGATGGTAATCTTGCGCACCTGCATGTCAATGAACTGCTTGAGGCACTGCTGCGTGGCTGCCAGCGTGATCTCCATGCGGTTGAGCTGGCACCAGGCAATGAGCCTCACCAGCGCGCCCTCAAGCTCGCGCACATTGGTGCGAACGTTCGAGGCCACAAACAGCGCCACATCGGTGGGCAACTGCACCTGCTCGCTCTCCGCCTTCTTCAGCAGGATGGCGACCTTGGTCTCAAGATCGGGCGGCTGAATGTCGGCAATCAGGCCCCATTCGAACCGGGAACGAAGCCGCTCTTCGATTTCAGTAAGTTCTTTCGGCGGGCGATCCGACGCAATCACAACCTGCTTCATGCTCTCGTGCAGCGCGTTGAAGGTGTGGAAGAACTCCTCCTGCGTACGCTCCTTCTGCGAGATGAACTGAATGTCGTCGATCAGCAGCACATCCACCGTCCGGAAGCGGTCGCGGAAGCTGGTCATGCGATCGTTGCGGATGGAGTTGATCATCTCGTTGGTAAACTTCTCCGCCGAGACGTAGCAGATGTTGGCCGCCGCCTGGCGGCGCTTTACCTCGTGGCCGATGGCGTGCATCAGGTGCGTCTTGCCCATGCCGACTCCGCCGTAGAGGAAGAGCGGATTGTAGGCTTTCGATGGCCGCTCGGCGACTGCGAGCGACGCAGCGCGGGCAAACTGGTTGCCGTTGCCGATGACGAAGTTGTCGAAGGTGTACCGCGAGTTGAGCTGCGCCGCCGTGGACCAGTCGAAGCGGCCCTGCTCGGGCGAGCGCGCGGCAGTCGATGCCGAAGGTGCCGTGGGCGCGTGAGCCGGTACCGGGCCAAAGCCCCCGTCCTTGCGCTGCGGAGGAATGGAGGGGTCTTCCTCCGCCGTAACAAAGCTGACGTCGTCAAACTCCAGGCCCTGAAGGTCGATCGCCTCCTGAATCAGGTCGCCGTACTTGTCGCCGATGTGCTGAAACTCCGGGGTGGGCACGCGCACGTAGAGCGTGCGGCCAGTGGCATGGCTGTAGCGCGTAGGTTTGAGCCAGGTTTCAAACGACTGGCGCATGACCTTTTTCTCCATTGCGGAGAGAATTTGCAGCCAGGGATTCAGCACAGGTGCGGGAGACACAGCATACGACATAAAGCAATTCCTTACTAGCGCCCCAACGGGGATCTAACGGCAAATTGTTCCCATCGCGGCAACAAGCAACAGCTATCTGAAGGTGGGCTGTGGATCGCCCACTCCTTGCAGTGCTTGTAAAGTTCTATCGCCGTGAATCAGCCCCTGACAAAATCACCGTGGGGGCGGTGAACAAAATCCGTTCCGTTGAGCGCTTTTGAACTTAACTGGAACGGACCCGATAGTAGCATAGTCGGACATGATTGCAATCTCTCTTTCACAAACTTTTTTGAGAAGCCTGCGAGATGCGCTCCAGTTGCACCATGGATGGTGAAACTCGCGGCACAAGCGGCCAAAATCGTCCGCCCTACGCACACTCTGTTCGGCACAGCCGTCGCAATTCTGTTTCGCAACCGAATTTTGATCGCAAACATAATCGCACAAAAGAATTCCCGTGTGCAGTGTTCGAGCAATATTTTTTTCGTGTCATTTCTGCAAGTGTAATAGCGCAAGTCTTCGATCCTGTTCGGCGAAGCGTGGACCGCGATCGTCAGATTCACATCGGGATTGCATCGGGGGCAAGAGAGAAGGCAGTCGTTGGCGCGAAATGGCTGCGGCGCGTGCCGGCGCGGAGGGGGTGGCGTTCGAACTCAGGCTGCGCTATACTTGAAAAGCTGACTTAGAGCAGACTTTTCAGAGAGAAGCAGGAGCGCATTTTTATGCCGAAGCGCACATTTCAACCCAACCGCCGCCGCCGTGTGAAGACGCATGGTTTTCGCGCGCGCATGAAGACCAAGGCCGGCGCTGCCGTTCTAAACCGCCGCCGTGCACAGGGCCGCAAGCGCGTAGCCGTGAGCGCCGGGTTCCGCGACTAGCCTCTGCCGTCGAGTCGCCGGGTCGCCGAGTCGCCGAGTCGCCGAGTATTTGACGGATGCCGGAACGAGATTTTAGCCGCAACCGTTCCGGGCCAGAGCACTTCCCAATGACTACAACTTCCAAGCCTGCACAGACGGCATCGGGGGCCCGGCGCTCCCAGTCGCTTGTGGGTTTTCGTCTGCGCAAGCACGCTGATTATCAGCGGGCCTACGCGGCTGCACGAAAGAAACAATCCGCATCCATGAGCTGGTTCCTCGCCCCGCAGGAAGCAGCGGGAGAAAGCCCTCGCGTGGGGCTTACAGCCGGCAAGGTGCTGGGCAACGCGCATGAGCGCAACCGCATCAAACGCCGGATGAAAGAAGCGCTGCGCAGGCACACGGATATGCTGCCCACGGGGTGCGATCTGATTCTGCATCCGCGCCGCACGGTGCTTACCATCGAGTTTGCGAAACTTGAGGCGGAGGTTGTGCGTATCCTTCAACAGGCAAGCGCGGAGCGTAAGCGTGGAGCGCTGCACGAGCCAAACTCGAAGCATGCTTTATGACCCGACTCCTGCTTGCACTGCTCGGTATCTATCGTCGCTGGCTCTCTCCGGCGATTCATTCGCTCAACCCAGGTGGATGCAAGTATCTGCCGACCTGCTCGGAGTATGCTGAGATTGCCATCGCGACGCATGGGCCGCTGAAGGGCAGCGCATTGGCGGCCTGGAGGCTGCTCCGTTGCCATCCGTTTGCCCGAGGAGGGCTGGACCCGTGCCCTTGATTACGGCTGCAGGTGAACCAAGACCTTTTCCCCACGAACCGTTACCATAGAAGAGGCGCGGCCAGACGGCTGCGTTCTCAATCGACAGGAAGTTTCCTTTGCCCGAAGTTAAAAATCCCAATCTTCAATCGCAGGGCCCCGGCGGCAGCGGCGGCGGCGGCAGTAATTCAACCGTCTTTATCTGGCTCCTGATGCTGATGGCCCTTGTGGGCTATCAGATCTTTTTCAATAAGCCCACGCCGCCGCCTCCGGCAGCGCCAGCGCAATCTCAACAAAGCCCTGGCGCAGTTGCGTCGATGCCACAACAGTCCAGTGGCGCGGCACAGAATGCGGCCCAGAACTCAGGTTCGGCTCAGGCTGCAACTGCAGAATCAGTTGCCGCCGCTGCAGAGACCGAGACCACGGTCGAGAATGAGCTTTACAAGATTGTGCTTACCAACCGCGGCGCTCAAGTGAAGCACTGGATACTGAAGAAGTATCTCGACACCGCAGGCAAGCCGCTGGACATGGTGCAGCCGCAGACAGCGCAGTTCGGCCTGCCGCTGGCGCTCTTTACCTACGATTCCGGCCTGAGCTCGCAGTTGAATCAGGCTCTTTACCAAGTAACGGTCAATGGTGCTGACTCGACTAGCGCGGCTCCGGTGCTTGCGCCGGCGGCGGTAAGTTTCCACTATGCGGCCAATGGGCTGGACGTGCTGAAGACGCTGCACTTTGACTCAAGCTATGTTCTTGGTATCGACACCGAGGTCAAGCGCAACGGCGCGCCGGTGCGCGCGCTGGTGGAGTGGCCGGCCGGGCTGGGCGATATGGAAGAGTTCCTGCCTTCTTCCGAGACCCGTTCCCAGATCCGCACCTCGGCTCTGTCGCAGTTTGCGTGGTCCAGCAACGGTACACAGGATCAGTTGGTGGCCAAGAAGGTGAGCGGCAATGCAACCTTCGATCAACCCTACTCCTACGCCGCGATCACGGACCTCTACTTCACAGCGGCGTTTCTGCCCGATGCGCCGGATCGCGCGACGCTTGTTACCCTCCACAACACGATTCCAGTGCCTGGAACCCTTAGCGACCCAACAAGCGCCAAGACTCCGGCCGATGTGATCGGGCTCGCCATGGGCGACACCAGCGGCGCAACCGGACTGCGGCTGTATGCTGGGCCGAAATCGACTTCGCTGCTAGCCACGGTACACACCACGGGTGCGGACGGCAAAGCAACCGGCCAGGACCTCACTCCACTTGTCCACTTCGGCTGGATGGGCATCGTGGCCAAGCCGCTGTTCTTCGCTCTGCACTTCTTCCGCAATCTGCTCGGGCCCGGCGAATACAACTGGGGCTGGTCGATCATCCTCTTCACGGCGCTGTTTACGCTGCTCATGATGCCTACGCGCTTCATGATGCTCAAGTCGTCGTTGAAGATGATGCGCATTCAGCCCAAGGTCGATGCCATCAAGAAGCGCTACGCCAACTTGAAGGCCACCGACCCGCGCCGGCAGGAGATGAACGCCGAGATGATGGGGCTCTACAAGCAAGAGGGCGTGAATATGTACGGCGGCTGTCTGCCCATGCTGGTGCAGATGCCGCTCTTCATCGCCTACTTTGAAGTGCTCAATAACGTAATCGAGCTGCGCCAGGCGCACTGGTTCTGGCTGACGGACCTGTCCATGCCCGACCCGCTGCACATTTTGCCCATCCTGATCATCATCAGCATGTTCTTCACCCAGTACATTACGCCCTCGCCGGGCATGGACCCGGCACAGCGGCGCATGATGGCTTTCATGATGCCGGTGATGTTTGGCTTCATGCTCTGGCGCTACGCATCGGGGCTGGCCCTTTACTGGGGCACCAGCAACATCATGAACCTGGCCATGCAGATTGGCATCAACCAATCCCACATCGGCAAGGAGATGCGCCTGATCGCCGAGCGAAGAGCCGCCAAGGCGGGCGGGAACAAGACGATTCAAGGTCGGAAGTAATAATTACCTTTGCCCGTCGATTCGTGCTTTCCCAGGTCTCAAAGGCGAGACCTGGGGCCCCCGCTGGTTTATATCTTGACCAACCGCCGGTTGGAATCGATCGCAGAGATCCGTTATTCCAATACAGACATCCCTAACCATTACAGACTTCCGTGATCCTACAGACTTCCGTGATCCGAGATATTTTGCGGCTTGCTAAAGCTGCGCTCGTTTCATGCCGATTGATTTGAGAATGCCTCTCGCAGTCCGGCTGGCTTCGATGAGCCGCGAAGATGCGTGGGCGTGGAGACCGAGAATGCAGCGGGTGCGCGAGCAAAGAGACCGGGCGGACTGTCTCACGATTGAGGCCGATGAGCGACGCGGTTCAACGCGTTTTCGCGCGCGGGGCGTTGCCGAGTTCCGCGTGCTGCCGTTGGGCGAGGCGAGGCCGGCAGTGTTGCTGGATCTGAGCGCATCGGGTTGCTCGATTGAAGCGCCGGAGACGTTTCCAGCCAGTGAGCATACGCCCGTGGATGTCATCCTCAACATGAAGGGAGCCAAACTGCGGGTTGGCGGGGAGGTGCGCCATTTCTTTGGCCGGCGCAGAGTCGGAATTGAGTTCCTGGATGTGAGCGAGCGCAGGGCAGCGCAAATTGAGGAACTGGTGGAGGAGTTGCTGGAGCGGGCGAGGCGACACCGGGAACGACATAGCAGACTCTAGATTCGGCGGCCTCGTTCGCGCTGCAGTTCGCGATAGAGATCGCTCTTTGACTGGCCCAGTTCGCGGGCCAGGCGTTTGAGGGCTTCCTTTTCATCGATGCCGG
>Ga0182030_10013127_pt1 | contig 16515 bp, 15 predicted proteins | sample 812S3MmetaG_FD_121299 | JGI IMG/M metagenome (GOLD analysis project Ga0182030, IMG submission 121299) | Permafrost microbial communities from Stordalen Mire, Sweden - 812S3M metaG (Illumina Assembly) | ecosystem: Environmental > Terrestrial > Soil > Wetlands > Permafrost | place: Sweden...
AATTGGTTTCAGTAAAGTTCCCTATACCGGATCCTGTAACAGATCTCTATACTCGGCACATGAACAAATTGACAAGACCCTCGCTTGAAGAGATCTCAAAAGTATTACATTCTGTTACTGCCCTTTTTTCAAGGGTATTTATTATCGTCGATGCTCTAGACGAATGTCAAGTAACTGATGGACGCCGATTCTTGAATGGGGTCTTCCATCTTCAAGCCGAATGTGGAGCAAACCTCTTTGCGACTTCAAGGTTTACACCAGAAATCACTGAAATGTTCAAAGGAAGCGTGACATTAGAGATTCGTGCCAGCGATGAAGATGTTCGGAGCTACCTGGACGGTCATATGTTTCAACTACCATCATTTGTCAGACGAAATCCGGAATTACGAGAGGAAATCATGACTTCAATAGTCCCGGCGGTTGACGGAATGTGTGTGCCCCTACCACTGAAATAGAAGAACTCAGTTAACACCTAAACAGGTTTATCCTTGCACGGCTTCAACTTGATTCGCTAAGTGATAAGAGATCACCTATGGCCATCAGATCCACGTTACAAAAGCTCCGGAATGAAGCAGAAGGACTAGACCAAATATATGAGCAAGCCATGGACCGAATTGAAGTCTCCAAAGGAGGGTTCCGAAAACTTGCCAAACTGGTTCTATCGTGGCTCACCTGCGCCAAGAGGTCATTAACCACAGCGGAGCTTCAATATGCCACTGCCGTGGAGATTGATATGCGTGCACTAGATGAAGATTATATCCCGCCAATTGAGCTTATGATATCTGTCTGTAATGGATTAGTCACAGTCGATGAGGAAAGAAGTATCGTCAGCTTCATCCACTACTCAACACAGGAATACTTCAGTCGGACACGGAATACTTGGTTTCCAGATGCAGAGACGAAAATTGCGGAGACCTGCGTTACCTATCTCTTATTCGATGCTTTCAGTACCGGATTCTGTGTAACAGATGAAGAGTTTGAAGCACGACTACGGAAGAATATACTCTATGACTATGCGGCCCGAAATTGGGGGCACCATGCTCGTACAGCCTCAATAGACGCAGAACAGTTGGTTCTAGGCTTCCTTGAGACAGATAGCAAGTTATCCGCTTGCAGCCAGGCTATGACAGTGTCTGGAAGCTATTCTGGCTATAGTCAAAGAGTGCCCAAAAAGATGACCGGAGCACACCTCGCGGCATACTTTGGACTGACGGGTGCAATGATATCTTTACTCAAGAATGGACACAATCCAAATTCCGAAGATACTTATGGACAAACGCCACTATTTTGGGCTATAACCAGTGGGCATGAGGCGGTAGTCAAGCTACTTCTCGACACAGAGGGCGTCAACCCAGACTCCAAGGACCATAACGGTCTAACGCCATTGTCTCAAGCCTCTCAGAACGGGCACGAGATGGTGGTTAAGCTACTGCTCAACAGTGGCGCCAACCTGGAATCCAAGGACGAGAATGGTCAAACACCACTGTCGCAAGCTGCTCAGAACGGGCAAGAGGCGGTGGTTAAGCTACTACTCGAAAATGGAGCCAACCTGGAATCCAAAGACAATAATGGTCAAACACCACTGTCGCAAGCCGCTCAGAACGGTCAAGAGGCGATGGTTGAGCTACTGCTCCAAAATAGTACCAACCTGGAATCCAAAGACGATAATGGTCAAACACCACTGTCGCAAGCCTCTCAGAACGGGCAAGAGGCGGTGGTTAAGCTACTGCTCAACAGTAGCGCCAATCTGGAATCCAAAGACGAGAATGGTCAAACACCACTGTCGCAAGCCGCTCAGAATGGGCAAGAGGCGGTAGTTAAGCTACTACTCGAAAATGGAGCCAATCTGGAATCTAAAGACAATAATGGTCAAACACCACTGTCGCAAGCCGCTCAGAACGGGCAGGAGGCGGTGGTTAAGCTACTACTCGAAAATGGAGCCAACCTGGACTCTAAGGATAGTAATAGCCAGACACCGCTACTGTGGGCAGTAAAAAATAGCCATGAGGCAGTATTAGAGCTCTTGCTTACGGTGGATAATGTCGACCTCAGCTCCAATGACCGTGTGCTTAATCAGATGCCACTTTGGCGAGCTGCAGAAAACGGGCACAAGGGGATTGTGAAGCTGCTGCTTAAAAAGGACGGTGTTCATCCAGACTCCAAAGATGAAAACGGACGAACACCGCTATCGTGGGCGGCGGGGAACGGACACGCCGCAATTGTAGAACTCCTTCTCGCTGAGGACAGCGTCGACCCGGAATCCGTCGACAATAATGATCAAACGCCACTGTCGTGGGCGGCAAGGAGCGGGAATGAAGCAGTAATCATACTACTCTTTGAAAAGAGTGAAGTCAAACCTAGCTCTAAGGATAATCGTGGTCAAACGCCACTTTCGTGGGCTGCTAGAAACGGGAATGAGGCAGCGCTCAATGTATTGCTCAAAAATGGCCGAGAGGATGTAGACTCTAAAGACTATGGCGGACGGACACCATTGTCTTGGGGCGCCGGGGAGGGGTACAAGACAATAGTGGAGCCGCTCCTCTCGAGTATTGGAGTCGATCCGAATTCTCCGGATAAGAATGGCTGGACACCATTATGGTGGGCTGTAGTGAACGGGAATGATGCGGTGGTGGAGCTGCTCCTTGCAGAGGATGGAATCGACCTCAACTATAAGAGCAAAAGTGGACAAACGCCATTATCTTGGACGGCAGGTACAGGACGCGAAGCCATAGTTAAGCTGCTGCTCGCTACGGATGGTATCAACCCAGACTCCAAGGACCTGAATGGCCAGACACCGTTATCGAAGGCTGCAGAGAACGGGAGCGAGACGGTGGTCAGGCTGCTGCTCGCCACGGATGGTATCAACCCAGACTCCAAGGCCAAGAATGGCCAAACGCCGTTGTCGAAGGCTGCAGAGAACGGGCACGAGGCAGTGGTCAGGCTGCTGCTCGCTACAGGTGGTATCAACCCGGACTCCAAGGCCAAGAATGGCCAAACGCCGTTGTCGAAGGCTGCAGAGAACGGGCGCGTGGCAGTGGTCAGGCTGCTGCTCGCCACAGATGGTATCAATCCAGACTCCAAGGCCGAGAATGGCCAAACGCCGTTGTCGAAGGCTGCAGAGAACGGGTGCGTGGCAGTGGTCAGGCTGCTGCTCGGCGATGACCATGTGACGTCGCCGTTATGGGCTACAAGAAACGGGTCTGAAGTAGCGGCTAAGCTGCTCCTTGCAAAGGATGGTATTCAGCGGGATTCTATCGACAGCGATGGTCAAACGCCGCTATCATGGGCGGCAAGTAACGCGCACGCAGCGGTGGTGAAACTGCTACTCGACACAGGTGATGTCGACCCAGAGTCTAAGGAGAAAAAATACGGTCGCACACCGCTCTGGCTGGCAGCTTCTAACAGATCCCAGGAGGTAATAGAGCTGTTTAAAGGCTTTGATAACATTACCTTGTGCATACTGGCGCAGAAAGGAGAGCACAAACTGTTGAAAATACTCCTGACCGCAGGGTATGATGTCAATACTACGGATTCTTGGAAAAGAACTCCGTTGCATCACGCAGTTTTGTCGAGGGATAACGCAGTTTCGACTAGGGATCACGTAGTTTTGTCTAGGAATCACGCGGTAATACAGGAACTCATTTCTTGCGAAAATATTGACATCAACTTAGAGGATGGTAGTCAAATGACTCCACTACACCTAGCTATTCAGCAGAAAGATTGTGACTTAATTCGCCTGTTCCTCCAAAATTGCGCAGACACGAGAAGGATCACAGCGGAGGAATGGCTTGCTGCACTTAATAAGGAGCAAGCCGCGATTAATAAGGACCACTGCCATACTGTGCTATTGTCCAAAATCCTTGGAGGGAAGAAAGAAAAGAAAGAAGTGTTCTTAATTACGGAGCAAAGATTCAGGAATGAGCTCAAAAAGAATCCAGCTGAAGACAAAATTCGGAAGAAACGTGTTTTGTAAGTCATATTTCTCTTCCATCATAAAATGGAAGCTGACTGGATATTTCAAGTTTATACACAAAGGCACCGGATGTGATCCTTGAGTGGAAGAACCCGGATGTGATCCCTGAATGGAAGAACCTGGATCTGACTCCTGAATGGAAAACTGTATTGGATCCCTACAAGTTGAAATTTTTCCGTCAAGGAGAAGATAACAGCGAACGTGCCAGATTTTCTGTCGCGGTTTCATTCCCGATCGGAGAGGCTCCAAAACATGAGCCCTTCAGGATGTCCAAAGTTGAGAAAAACATAATCACTTGGAGTATATCGCCTCTTGGCAAATCAGGTGGCAAGCAATATCGGAAGGTAGTCGACTACTTCAGCACATTACCAGATGGTTGCATTCCAGACCACGATATTGGCTTCTTTAAACACTTTTTACTCCATTTGAAGGGAAATTGGTTGAAGTTGTGTGACCTGGGAAAGCAGCATCTGACTAATTGTGTAAGTTGAATCCTGCGAATACCACGCAATTAAGTCAATATACTCATTGGCCACTCCTTGCAGCGTCGTGATGTCCTTGCGACAGAGAAAATGCCTAAGCTCATAGACCGCTTATTGGAAGATGCAGAGAAGTGGACTCTGTTTCGTAGCATCCTGCAAGAACAAATTGATGACGCTGGAACATTTCGGACAAAGTATAGTAAACTTGAGTACGACGACAAGGCTGATGACGAGGCTATGGACGACCTTGAAGAAACAATAAAATGCTTTGCGGAGGACGTCAGTCGAAGGATCACGCAGCTGGATGAACTATCACAATCACTTATCCAGCTTGTAAGTATACTAACGTTTCCAAAAATATCATACAAGCTCACTATGCGTGTTCAAAGAATTCGTTTACTGCAGAGACTATCTACTGACTTGGTGATAGCAATTTAACCTCACGTCGATCGCAGAAGCGCATAATGAGGTCGAAAAGACCGCGGCACTCACTAATGTAACAAAACTACTCGCTGAAGATAGCTCCAATATGAAGCTCATCGCCATCTTAACAGCGTTATTTCTTCCGGGCACATATATGGCAGTGCGTTCACCACCCCCTTCTTGCTTGGCACTAATTGAGCCTTCTGTTAGGTCCTGCTCACCACGCCAATGTTCAAATGGCCGGATCCTCCTGACGGAAAGATTATAGTGCGGCTTCCTTTCGAGATATACTGGGCTACTAGCTTGTCTATCACCCTAATTCTCGGATTCGGCATGTATATCTGGTCCGCCAGAGAGAAGCCAGACGAATGGCGAAAGACGGTGGCAACACTATCAAGGGTCGGGGTATGGAGGCTGCTGGAGAAGAAAGGGCCAGTTGAGAGTTCGCATCCCGAAAAGCCTAACCAGGATTCCCCAAGCATGGTGAACACTGCAACCACTAAGAGCAGCAACGATAAGGTCCCAGTTGCTAATGCTCAGTCGACTAAGGTTGATGTTCCGAATGATCGGTATTTTGAGGTCTGACGAACGCCAAGGTGAGCTGGTGCTTTGAATAGTGCTCAGAGCTGTTTGAGTTGATCTGTTTTGCCTTATTTCTTATGGCTGTAGTTATTCTATCCATCATGAAGTCTCCGCCTATGCTCGCATGTGACAAGGCCCCGCGTCAAGCAAAACGAAACATACAAAAAGCTGGGCGGCAACGTTCGGTGCCAAAAGACGAAAGTGAGTAAAGCTATTCACACCGGTCGTATACTTTGACTCATCGTTGATTGGCCCCAAAAGAACCCTTTGACTGGCTTTTTCCAATTTTTGCTAGCCGAGGAGCCCAAATCGTCGCCTTCGGCTCACCCACTGCTCAGCCCAGCTCACCCAAGCTCACCCACAGCTCAGGTTATAGCAGCAACTGCTCAGGTCCAAGGATGGAAATGGAAAGTGCTCATGTCGAGATTCCGATATTGAACTGCCTGTTTCCAATTGCAATACTCCTGTAAATTTACCCTTCCGTCTCCTTCGGCAGAAATACCAAGGGCCCCTTCTTCCCAAGCAACGTATTCGGACCAAACCTCCACACCGATCTATACTTCCTCCCAAACCAATAAATTCACCAAACATGGCACAAAGAACGGAATATCGGGGAAATTGTTCCCTCCCTCATAAGTCCAATCCACACTTCCTATTCCCAGTGGGTAGCTTGTAGCCTACTCAATTCAGCAATGTCCCAAAATAATCAGTAAAAAAGGGAACTTACAGTGTCTGAATCACTCAGCATGTACTTATCAAAAGCACCCCATGCCTTCTTCAAAACATCCATATCATATTTATCAAGCGCTAATAAAGTCTGGATCTCTTCTGTCAGGTGCGCAACAAGCACTGGGGCGAATCCGTCAATGATTTTTGCGAACTTCGCGGCGTCCAGTTTTTCAGAACTCTCTTTCTTCGTACAATTACTAGTATATTGAGTCCAAGCTCCTAAACCGAGAAGGAAAGCGTGATGTTGTTCGACGTTGTGATCCATGATGCCCTTCTCGCTCGTGACTTTCTCAACTTGGGGGAAGAAAATCGTTTCTTCGGCTTCGTGATGTTTGCTGTGAGGTTTCGGTTAATGCAATTGGTCTGGGCAATTGTCACGGAGCAGGTAAATCACGTGCTACAAGCACGTGATACGCTTAGCGAAGCTCTCTATAAATACCCTCGTTTCACTCGAGCACCACTTAGTTCTCTAGAATATTATCACATACTTCACTTAATCTATTCGAGCACTATAATACGTGACAGTAATTTGTAGACTTACTGAAGCCATGTTTCCTTAAAAGATGCACCTATTAGCACTGCGTAACAATAGTAGTAAAGTCACAGCACTCACCAGAAAAGTGAACACCGCAACAGGTCCTGGATATCTGTTTCTTCTCTAAGGTAAGGAGCTTGCAGGTAGATGGAATTGAGACAGCGGATGTACATGTTGTGGGCATTGGCCATTACTTTGATGTCAGCGGCTTATAGTTGTGAATTGCATTTTGGGAAAGAGGCAGTGCTGGAAAGAGGACATACTTCCTTCGGATATGTTTATCGCATCTTTACTTGCTTCTGGCTTGGTTACTTTTGAAGTCGGAATGAGAGCAAATGGTTGATCGGCCCATGGCTGCACTATGATGGTGATAATGAGAGCTGGGTATGTGAATTAGAGGTCACACACAGACTCTGAATTTGCAATAGATTGGCAAATACTCTGCAAATAATGAGAGTAAAGGCCTCAAGAGAGGTCCTTTTAAAGATCAACATGGAAGTCTTCTATGTATCCTCCTTGCGACTGTGGCCCCTTAGTCCGTCGCTTAACCAACGAATTGCATTTTCTGAGTAATGATTGATTGCACTGCAACCATAAGGCTGACTAGGGTTAGCGAGGCCCGGGAAATTTTGGTCACGCCGCTTAAATTTGACCTCACAGCTTGAAGGCTCAGCCCAACACTAGCCTCTCAGTCTGTATATCTACTGCTCGTTATCTCTTTGGCTTGCTGTTATCCCCGCCTGGCGTTGAATCCTATGATTCGAAAAACATATATCGAGGTTTTGGAATTCGATTTATCGTAAAGGCTCGAGCGTGGCAGGAAGGATGCTGAATATTATACAATAATTAATTTGAAGCAAATGGTTATTATCCAAGTAGTCCATCTTAGGATCTCTAATCTCATGATCATTGAAAATTTGGATATACAAAACATTGAATCAAACATCTTCCAGCTTCTGAAAATTAGACTTGCACAAGGGGGGCTATGAGGTATGCAAAGAATCAAATGGTCCTTAGCAGCACTAACAGCTTCCTGTAACTTCTCTTCCACTGTTCACCAAGCTATTTCTCAAAACTCTTATTATGAAACTGCACAATAGCAAATCATCAAATGAAAGTGAGGGATAAAGTGACAATGAAATTGAAAACAAAGCAGATAGACCTCTCCAGGACTTCTTGTGATACTCAAGAATAGTAGCAGAGGTGAAAAAAGAGAAACGTTGGAATATTATTCTGATACAATTTCCACCACCTACACACTTACTACCGGCTATTGATCACAACACTTGATATATGCTTGAATGTTTGATGAGTTTCTAGACAGTCTTTTACAGAGTTTCAACCTATGCCTCCAGACCAGGTGAGGAACAAACTTAGCAAAGTTATATTGAAAGTTGCCTTCTGTTAAGGTATTGAATTCAAACAGCTCCCAAATCTTAGTATATGATCACCCATTGTATGCTGGCTGGTTATAAAATGCTTTTTACTGAAAAGTCTTTCTGTAGATATCAAAACAAATTGAGCATTCTCCTTGAAGGTGTAATGAGCTCAACACTCAATTAAAATTGAAATATTTTTCTCTATCATAAGATTTAAGTCAATCATTGATTTGATAGTTAGAAGACCTGAGTTAATTACATGGTTTCATTATTATTTCAAATAATGACAATTATATCTTGAGTGACAGTGAAATAAGCAATGACAACAAGGTTTTGAAGGCTCTGGTAACCTAATTGAAGACTATCAGAAACAGTGCTATAAAAAATTGGGAAAAGTATAATGTGTGTTTTTCCTCTACTGCAAAGTCATTTTTTATTGCTGCCTCCATGTTATGTAATGCGCAACCTAAAACTCTCTTGAAGCTTTGATACATGTTCAACATGAGTTTTTATAGTTCTCAAGCACACGCTAGAAACTTTGTAGTTTTGAAGCTTTGCTGGAAGTTGAGAAAACGCTTTTATCAATATCAATAGCCTCAAGATCATTGCTCAAATATATTCACTTTGATCTCTACAGGCCCCAAAAACCCTAAAAAATCTCGATTCTAGTTATAAAAGCTGCCCATTAGATGCTTCATGCTTTCAAGCCTTGCATCACAACCTCGATGATAATATCATATGTGTGCTGTCACGGGACCACGGTAGCCAACCATAGATAGTCACTGCCGTAGATAGTACCAATACCACGTTTCCCAGAAAGGTCTTATCCCCTAATATGTGCTGCAAAGAGGCCAGGGGGGTTTCCTTTATTGCCATTCCTTCCACCTATACCGAGAAAAGACTCTGGTTGAATTATATCACTTTTCTCCCGTGAGAGTAGAAAATTTACAATAGACACAAATGACAGCATGGATGAAATTGACAGCAGGAATTCGTGAATAACAGCGAAGTAATACTGATTAAGCAACATTGATCAGGAATATCACTCAGTGAAAACCAGAGGGAGGCTTCAAATCACAAAGGATTCCTCCCCATGACTCCATCTTTCCAATGCCACCTTGACCGGCTTTTTTTTGTCTGCTCGACTTTGGGATACTTCGACAACCGGTTGTTGACCTGGACCTTTTATATTGTCTGCTGGGTATCAATTTTGGGAAATGGGTGCACTTTCTACAATTCACCATGATGGTTCTGAAGTAGTTTTCACAGCACAGGTGGATTTAAGAGGTGGATTTAAGACATAATTACTTCCATTAATCTATCACCCAGTGTCAGAAATTTAAGACTGTTGCAGGAAATTACAGGTGATCAAGCCATTCCTTATAAATATGTCTGCTAACATTCACAAAATACAGCTACAAATTAGGAGTCTGAAATACGAATTATTATGATGCCACAAACATCCTTCATTCAGAATTTTAAGCAGTTCATTGAACAATTCTACACATTCACAGAAGCTGTGAATAGAAGGAATGTTCACCGATACATTATTCTTCAATAAGCAAACATCCCACCTCCTCCCCTTCTAATTGTTGCTCCTTCTATATACTCTAGGGAAATTTTTATTAACATCAGCCTTTTCTGGAAAGCCCTACTAATAAAGTAATGCTCAAGAAGATCAAACAGCTCACTTGGGTCGATCCAGAGCCTACCACTCCGGAACCCATGCAAGCACCACCTCCCCGCCCCCACAGCTCCTCATTCCTATCTCTCTTCTCCTCTCCCTCCGTCCACTCAACCTCCACCCTGTCCCCCATCCCCGAAAACACCAACCTCAAAACTCTCTCCCCATCAACCGACTACCTATCCCTGTCCCCGACCCACGGTTGGACCGTACTCTGCCAAACCTGCCATCGCGAACGCTGCGGTATCTGCGAACCTGGGGAGTGGCTTTATGAGGTGGCGGTAGGGGAAACGTTGACTAATGTGAGTGGGATGGTAAGTGTGTGTACACCGTGTGGGTATAGGGCTGGACATGGAGAGAGGAGAAATGGGACAAGGAGTTTATGTAAGGGGGGTGGGGTGAGATTAGTTGTTAGGTGTATGTGTGGGCATGAGGTTTGTGGGGGCTGTGAAATAGAGGATGGAGGGAAGGGGTGTTGCCAGTGTCGGAGTCATGCAAACGAGAGAGGAGGTGGGGGGACGGATGTGGCTGATGAGGAGAATGGGGAGAGTAGTTCGATTTGAGGGATTAAGAATGTGCGTTAGCCCTGATGAAGCGGGCATAGATTCGCAGGGGACTGAGGAAGCAATACTGCTTTTGCCAAGGCCTGCGGTAGCGACTGACATACTTCAAAAGTGCTCATTTTTGAGTAAAAGGTTTATGAGTACGGCTCGGAATAGACAAGTCCCAAGTCATGTTGGTGTTCGCACTTGCGATACCGGAGAGGTGATATTGGCAAATTAGAGCAGGGTGTACGGCCTCGTGATATGCCCTGACCAAGCACTGAAGGCCAGGCATCGAATGCCGAGCCGTTCCAGTTCCTGATAGCTCAGTAAACCATAAAATAGAGACAGCTTAGATGTCAAACTTGACTTTAACCAATGAAACAAGTAATGATTCTGGAAAGAATAGCTCTTCTTGGCCATTTCGGGGATACCCCTGCCCCATAATCCCCGAAGTCACATCAACCGAGCCACTGCACTTGGACTGCACTCTGCAGAGAATCAAATCCAGAACTGATGTCATATTCGCGGCTCATACTATCAGGTGACTGTCATCGGCTCTCAGTGTGGAATATTACTCGTGTTGGGGGAAAATCTTTGGTTGCAAACGAGGTGGAGGCGAAGGTTCGGGATTGGGTAGGCCTTGGACGGTAATCTTCCAGAACATGATTCACCGTTCGTTTGAGATATAATATCATCATGAAGGATAAATGGCGCAATCGATAAGAGGTTTGTTAAGACGTAGACATGATTCAATATGGCGTCCTCGGTTACTGAGTCAAGATCGACTTGCATGAAGTTTGCTTGCATGAAAAGTATTTGAACCGCACAACTCTCCGCAACACATAACCGAATTGCAATCTCGGAATGCTCCCTCGATCGCATGTTGCGCAGCGGCTACACCCCAAAGTTATATCTCTCCAACACCAGCCACAAGAACCAAGATCGTCAGAGCATTTTATTTTTAAAGTCTGCTTTCGTTGCAGCTACAACACAAAAGATGATCCGAACGGAATTGAGCGCAAGGAGCCAACCTTCTTCTGCCCAAGTTGTGGGAAGCCGAGTTTCGTGACAGCATGCACAGCATGTCAATTCGAGAATTCCCCATCGTGTCCGTTGACACAACTGCTTGCGAAGAGACCGAAGGAGGTTCCGAAATGTCCCCTTGGTAGCGCTTGCCAACGAGCTGAAGGAGACGATCGAGATCGGGGCAAAGATGATGATCGCAAACAATATTCCGGACCACCTGTTGCCGTCGCAAAGGATGAGACTAAGCGGGGAGGAAGTCGAAGACCTAATCTAGAACCGGGAGAGCGAGATGCGACGAGCAGGAGGAAGTTGGAAGAGAGAACTAAGCCTTCGTCAGCGGATATCGTGAAACGTTACAAGGCTTCTCGAGAGGCGGCGAAAATGAACCCGAAACCCAGCCCTGAGCCAGCGAAGCAGCCCTCACCTCCGCTGAAAGTTGAGCCTCCAAAACTTCCCTCCCAGACCCCGGCTCCACCAACGATAACACCTCACGAAATCCGTACTGTCGAGCTACGCCACCCACCGAGAGATTCGCTGTACACTCTTCCTCCTCATCCTCTAGAACCACCAGATCCAGCTCCAACCATCGAAAGACCAGTCGTTGAGACAACCCAGAATATCTGCTCGCAATGCACTCAGCCTCATTGCGCAAGCTGTCTACCCGGCTACATGAATCTCGTGGTGGACATGAAGGAGTTCTCAATAACATTCGCTAGTGACATCAAGCTTTGCACAATGTGCGAGCATTGGATGTGTCCTGGAAGTTTGCTCGAGGTGTTGTACAGGTGTAGGGAATGCGGCCATCAGGGTTGTGATGATTGCTTGGCTGGGAGGAGACCGGATGAGTTTGGGGAAGAGTGGTGTGTGTGCTGCGAATGCGGGGCATCTGGGGTCGAAGGAGAGGATGTCATAAAAAGCGTTGAGGGTGAGAGTCCTCTACCTGAGAGGATATAAGTCGTTTTGACAGGTCGATAATGGGATGCGGTAGAAGGAGTTTCTAAACGAGGATGATATAATAAGGTGCGAGGAAATCATGTGTACGGGGCGTAATACCGCGAGATCAAGAGGCTCTAATAGACATCGAACAACCCATGATATTGTAGCGGTTGTTCGGGCTTAGATTGGAACAGCTGCAATGCTTTTAGTTACTAGACATTAGATTATCACCAATAGAGATATACAAATAAATTTCCTTTCATAGACCCGTAACGGGACTAGCGCAATTTGATCTATGCAATAGATTCGAGAGTAAACCAGGCGGTGAAAGGGCATCGATCCCAAGTTCTCCTCGTCTCCTCGTCTCCTAGTAGGTATTGAAGTTGACCTCTTACTAGGAGAAGCATTGTATTTTCGAATCAGAGATTAAGGACGAGAAGAAAAGATAAATCGGAGCTCATGGCAGGAGGAAGGCGGGGTGCCAAGACGCTAAAGCTGCTCGTACCCTCACTAACTTTCAGCGTGTCGGTGCGCTCACCCACTAAACTTTGCAGTGTCTTTAGTGTGCTTACGCACAACTTTTACACCTTTTTCAGTGTACTAATAAAGTAAATTAGGAGGCCTCGTTATTGCTTGAATTGTATTGTTCACACGATACCGAGGGTCTTTTCCTACCTGTAGAGTGTTCCGCTTGACAAGTGAACTGGAGATTTATCCTCCGCTTCAACATGTACATAACTACGATGCACCGTATTCTCTTTCTATGCATCTTGGGAACAGTCGGTTTCATCATGCTTGAAAATGTCATATCATGCCATACAGTTGTACCCAAAGAAGATCATTCAACCATGCAAGCTCTAGCTGTCTTCTGCTCTATGACATGAGTGTAAGTTTCCCCAGATCTCCTCACTAGGCCTTCATTCATCGGTTCCCTTTATAGAACGCTTTCAATACCAATCTCAAATACCCTGTTCAACGAAATACTTAAAAGAAACAATGTCGCTAGGGGTATCAGCTGTTCAGAAAGCGCTTGTACTCACAGACCCAACTCAAGCATCTACCTTCGTCGCCCCAAAATAGCTCCCGGCCCTTCTCAATTCTATTGCGCTGTCTATCCGATCGACCTTCGTGTTTGGATTGTGTTGCACAGTATTTTTGGCGGGTTTCTTTTGGTTTGTCCCGTGGACGCTCCTTTTGATTCGCAGCGACTCCAGGATTAGGCGTATGTCCATGGCGGCTCCCATTGGTCTCGTACTGCCTTTTTTTTTTGTTTCGGATCAAGGGAAAGTGTATCTGCAAAGGAAATTTGGCGAGGGGGTAAAAGATAATTAAATGAGATAGAGGGTTTAGAAATTAGATATAGAGTCGAGGTTCATATATGCAATTTAAAAACAAATCCTTTGCCTCTCCTTGCGAAATCTTGATGTCCGCTAAGGAGTGGGACAAAAGCAAAAGAAGTACAGAGAAGATGAGAAAGCTCCGCAATAATTTTGACCACCAGATATGGACTCGCCAATAGTCTTCTATACATTTATTAACAACTGTGTCAGTCTTGATCGTACATCATGAATTCGTGGTTTGCACGTGACTCGTCAGCAAACCTGAACCACCTGCAGGCGGCTGGTATAGGGATCTATTTCAAGACGACCATCACCTTGTTCTTAGGTGGGTAATCTGATAAATACTTCTCCGCTAGGAGACATTGTTGAATTTCGGTCTCGGTTTAAAAATGCAGGACGAGAAGAAGAAAAAGGGAGAAGATCTGGTGGAGATCTGGTGGAGATCTGGTGGATAGCGGCGGAAGGAATTGACCGATCCCCGTGCCTGATGCCTGAGGCTGTTTCACAAATTCCCAGAAACGCATTCAACGAACGTCAATGTTCATCTTCCCACAACTTCATCAATACATAACAACTCTCTCTCGTCATCACATCTATGAAGAAGGTATTCAAATATACATCAGGTAAGTGATTTCCCAACACTGTGGGGTTGGCGTGAAAGTTGCCAGTATACGGCTTCTTCCCTCTCCTTGTACACCCAAAATCACCATTCTAGATCCCATATACCTCCACCACTATCTCCTGCTCTGGCTCAGTTGAAAGCCGTACAAGATGTTTACCCTGCATACTTTCATTTGAGCCATTTTACTCATATTCCGAGTCAAAAGTGGTGATGCTTTCCCACTTCATATTTCCTCTCTTCTCCCTTTCGATTCATCACCAAACCGGCTCGCTTGTTCTGCCTGTTGGAGATCGGCGCTAGTGTGAAAGGCGCATACCTTCGCATCAACGCGCCTCTTCACCAAACATCAACATCACCTTCCCAGCCATCGCAATAACATCAATTTTTCAACGACAAAATTCGAACCCCAGTACCCAAAAACTTAACTGATAAGCATCAACAATGGCCGGAGGAAAAGGAAAATCTTCGGGTGGAAAGTCCTCGGGAGGCAAGGTCGGCATCGATGGATCCAAGAAGCAGCAGAGTCACTCTAGCAAGGCTGGTCTTCAAGTAAGTGTTGCGCAAGTTCGTTTCCTACCTATCTGGAGGTCTCTGGGTGGTTTATTGGGAAATTTGAAGAACTGGACCGATCCTGGAGCTCAGCGTTGATCACCCCGCCCAGTCGCGTTTATCTGCGATTGATGACAACAACCTTTTGGAGGATCGAATCGCCACTCGAAATCAATGCGCAGGCAGGATCGTTACCCTCTAATGCTGCAAATTTCACAAAACCGAAACTTCCTCCAAATTCCTGCGACGCGACTCGATTGTCAACAAATCTAAGATCTACCTATGCGAGCGCAAATTTTCGTCCAAGAGCAGACCTCGAGATTACGATGTTTAAATTTGTGCGCACGATGAAATGCGTGACTCTGGCTAACAGATGATTTTCTCAGTTCCCCTGCGGTCGTGTCAAGCGTTTCTTGAAGAACAACACCCAAAACAAGATGCGCGTTGGAGCCAAGGCTGCAGTCTACGTTACAGCTGTCCTCGAATATCTTACCGCTGAAGTTCTCGAGCTCGCAGGAGTGAGTCATTCCAATCTCTGCCTGATTCCGCACCTGCTAACCTAAAAAATCAGAACGCCGCCAAGGATCTCAAAGTCAAGCGTATTACTCCTCGCCACCTTCAACTCGCCATCCGCGGAGACGAAGAGCTCGATACCCTCATTCGTGCAACCATCGCCTTCGGAGGTGTTCTACCACATATCAACCGTGCGCTCTTGTTGAAGGTCGAACAAAAGAAGAAGAACAAGGCTCTTGAGGCATAGATCTGGGTTGTGAGACCTGGGTTTAGGCATATTTCTTCTTATCTGCAATTTTCAGTGGTGTATGGAATGGGGATTATCTGCTTTCGTATGGTTTAAGGACTGTTCATGGGGTTATGAGACGAGATCAGATGGTATGCCACTGTATTCTCTGGGGCTTTCTGGTCTTGATGAGGTACGGTGAATGTACTATTAGTTGTGAATGAGAGGCTTTGCTGCAGTCGATGGTTTGGGTGATAGCTCAACCAGACAAGCCATATGCAGGAGTTGAGTTGATGACATGGAACAATGCGATTCACTTCTCAAACATTAATTTCCTCGCAGTTCACCGAATGTGCATCATTTCTGAAGATCGAGTTTCTTTGTCCTCGAAATTAGTTGAGCCGCATCCCAAACCCCTCAGTCTCCCAAATGTGAATCAACCAATCGCGAGGCTCAAAGAAAGTTCTATTCGGACAAAGAAATTTGGAGCCAATTAAAGAGGATGGCAATAACTATTGGTAATTCAATCAGTCCTTTGTCCATTATATTTTCCCACCAAGATTTCCTTCCTATCTATATTCAACAGTCCAGGTTTCCCTCATTCAACGTATGTGCAATCTCACAATCAATCACTAGTTCTTGCATATATAATCTCCCCCCGTCGAACTTTCCAAGCATCCAAGCATCACTGTCGGATTAATAACATCTCTCAACTCCCTCAAAATTACACTATTTTTTCGGATCCTTTCATCTCTCCTGAACCCGGCCGGAACCGGACTTCTTACCACAAGCCCTCACAACTCTACACAGCCCATTACCTAACACGCCATCCACGAGTTCCGACTTCCCGCACCAACAAAATATAATCGACAACCACACAACCATGCCCCGCCGCCCCTCTCGCCTCTCCCTCCACAGCACCTCCTTCCCCCCACCCGCCCACACCCCCACGCACCCAACCAGCCTCTCCC
>Ga0182030_10013128_pt1 | contig 16513 bp, 16 predicted proteins | sample 812S3MmetaG_FD_121299 | JGI IMG/M metagenome (GOLD analysis project Ga0182030, IMG submission 121299) | Permafrost microbial communities from Stordalen Mire, Sweden - 812S3M metaG (Illumina Assembly) | ecosystem: Environmental > Terrestrial > Soil > Wetlands > Permafrost | place: Sweden...
GCCGAAGCGATCCACCAACGCCTTGCGGGTATGGGTGCTCAAGTTGTCCATGACCAGATGGATGGTGTCGGCGGCTGAATAGTGCGCGGCAATCTCCAAGAGGAAGTCGGCAAACTCGGGGGACGCGCGCGTCGGCGTCACTTTGGTGAAATGAACGCCAGCCTTGGGCTCAATGCCGCAAAAGACGTTGGCCGTACCGCAGCGCTTGTACTCATAGTCACGTCGCGCCACTTGACCGGGCTCGATCGGAATCGAAGGCCTCGTATCCTCATGCAACACCACCGGCTTTTCATCGACGCAAACCACAGGCTCACGTTCTGACAGCGGCTTTTCGTATATTTTGAGCACGTCTTCCATCTTGAAGATGTACTCCTCATCCAACTCTCCCACGCACCACATTTTTTTCCCGCCATGGCTTGAGGTCATGGCTTTCCAGCAGGATTCTAATGGTCTCTCTGCCCACTCGGGGAACAAGTTTGCGTTTGATCACTTCCTCGGTCAACAGCCGCACCGTCCAGCGAGCCCGCCCCTCTGGCGGCGGCGAACAGACCACGGCGATAATGCGCTGCTGTTCCTGCTGATCCAGACCTGGAGCTTTGCCAGGACGGGATGCATCAAACAATGCGCGCTCCAAGCCGCCATCGATGTACCGTCTTCCGATCTGCCACACGGCCTTGGCAGAAAGTCCAAGGTTGGCAGCCACCGCGGGTGTGGACTGCCCCTGATCCAACTGACGCAAGGTTAATGCGCGCAAGGTTGTGCGCACTGCTTGCAACCCGCCCCCCAATAACTTCTCTACCTGCTGCCGATCTCGGGGCTTCAGCTCAATCTCAAGTCGCTTGCCTCTGCTCATACTTCAGCAATACAGCTTGAAATGGCCCCCGACAAGTACCTACGTTGATTACCTTTATATGCGGTCACGGCACTAGCGGACACTGCATAAACTACCGGAATCGGCGGCCCTACTCCTTTTCGTGATTCAATTATCGCCGCTTCTTTCCTGAGAGGAGGGCTCCTGGTTGGGCAATTCTTCCCAGCACAGCCAGCAATGGAGCCGTCAGCGGTAAAATAATCCTGTGCAAGTGTCTCTTACCCATTCGCGGAGCACGGTCGTGAAATCACAGCCGGTTCCCATGCTGGACCTCAAGCGCCAGTATGGCCCACTGCATGGAGAGTTGCTGGATGCGGTCGGGGCGGTGCTGGAAACGCAGCAGTTCATCCTGGGCGAGCCGGTGGCTGCTTTTGAGCGGGCTGCAGCCGGGCAACTTGGCGTGGCCCACGCAATTGGCTGCTCCTCGGGCACCGATGCTTTGTGGCTGGCTCTTGCTGCCGCCGGAATCGGACCCGGCGACGGCGTCGTGACCACCCCGTTCAGCTTCCTTGCCTCGGTGAGCGCGATTCTGCGCGTTGGAGCGACTCCGGTGCTCGCGGACATCGACCCCGGGACTTTCAACCTGTGCCCGGCACAAGTCGAAGCAATTGTTGACAGAGCGCCGCCCGTAGCGATTCGCGCCATTCTGCCGGTGGATCTCTACGGCCAGTGCGCCGATTGGAGTTCATTCACGCGGCTCGGAACGGAGCATGGGCTGAGGCTCATCGAGGACGCGGCCCAGGCTTACGGCGCTGAGTGGAACGGCGTGAAGGCGGGCGGGTTTGGCGACATTGCCGCCTTCAGTTTTTATCCCACCAAGAACCTGAGCGCCGCTGGAGACGCCGGCATGGTGATGACCAATTCGGATGAGTTGGCCGAACATGCCAGGATGCTGCGCCAGCACGGAATGCGCCGCCGCTACTACCACGACGAGATGGGCTGGAACGCTCGCCTCGACGGCTTGCAGGCCGCCATCCTCGGCGTAAAGCTGAAGTACATTTCCGGCTGGAACGACGCACGACGATCGGTTGCGGAGCGCTATCGCACGCTGTTCAGTGCGACAGGACTGGCCGAATTCGGTTTTTATCCCGTTCACGGTGTTGTGTTGCCCCACGAAGTTTTGGGCAGCCGCCACATCTGGCACCAGTATGTAGTCCGCACTGCCCGCCGCGACGCGCTGCGCGAGTTCCTCACCTCGCGCAAGATCGGCTCGGAGATCTATTATCCTGTTCCGCTGCACATGCAGAAGGCGCTCACGGGCCTCGGGTTTGGAGAAGGCAGCTTCCCGGAGGCTGAGCGCGCCGCTCGCGAAGTGCTGGCGCTGCCGATCTTTCCCGAACTGCGGGAGGATGAGCAGGAGACTGTGGTGGCTGCGATTGCTGAGTTTCTGAGCTGAATCAGCGATAAATTTCGCGCCGGTTGCCGATCCGCACTACCAGGATTCGCACCGGTCTATCCTGAATTTCGCACACAATGCGGTAGTCACCCGTTCGAAAGGTCCAGAGATCCCCAAGCGCTGTGACATGCAGTGAATGGCCCAGGGTGCGAGGATTCTCCGACGACGCAATACGAATGCGCAGAAATTCCGTTATTCGCCGGGCAATCTGCTTGTCGAGCTTAGCCAGATCGTTCTTCGCCGTTTCGTCGATCTCAATCAACCAGGCCAAGAGCGCGCTCCACTTCTTCCAGGGAGTGCGTCTGGCTGCGGCCTGCCCTGAGATCTTCAAGGCGATTTCCGGCAATGACTATATCCTCAATGTCCTCGCGCTCCGGGCTATCGAACTTCCCGGAATGGATCAAGGGCCATGCCTTAGCGTAGGGCAGGATATTCTCGTGCTGCGATCGCCAATGCGCGTCGATCCCGTCCCATCCGTTCCCTCGGAATCGGTGCCCGCACTCCGGACACACCTTCCGCTGGGCGCTCGTTTCACTCGCCTCGACCAAACGGTCATCCTCTTCAATCAGCCTGAGCGCGGCGTGCTGAACCAGTTGGGCTGGCGCAACACCTTCGATATCGGCGATCTGCGCCAACCTGCATTCCTGCTCCGGAGTGAATTGCACTTCCATACCTGAGAGTGTTGCAGTAGCTCTACTCAGTGTCAAGGCTCAGCGAGGAAATCGCCCAGCCGATCGAGCCTGTGTTCCCACACCGAGCGGCGATCGCGAACCCATTGCTCCACGACATCAAGCCCGGCGGGTTCGACGCGACAGGTGCGTACCCTTCCAAGCTTTTCTGTCTGCACCAGTCCGCATTCCTCCAGCACCTGCAAGTGCTGAACGACGGCGGCCAAAGTGATGGCGAGCGGCTCTGCCAGCCGCGAGACCGAAATGGGTCCCTTGCTGAGCTTCTCCATAATCGTCCTGCGCGTGGGATCGCCGAGGGCGTGGAAGACACGGCCGATATCGGGTTTCGACTTGCGCATATGTCCGTGCCTTCCGGCGCCCTCGCTGCTAGCGGGCGACCGCATCCGCCAATTTGTCAAGCATCCCGCGCCATCCTGCTTCCCGCATCTCAGGCCCATCGGCGCCCTCGAGGAATGCGCTTTGAAAAGTGAGGATGAGATCGGTTCCCTTCCCGGTCGGCAACAGTTCAACGGTGCCGAGGGATACAGAGATGCATTTGTCCGCCACGGCCATGGTGGAGGTAAAGATGATGCGGCGGTTGGGGACGATGTTCCGATAGATGTTCTCGCATTTGAGCGAGAGTCCCCCGACCATCGGGGTATCTTCCTTGAATCGAGAGGCGCAATGCTCCTTGCCTCCAACGTGAAAGTCCATGTTATAGCTTTCGACCTTGTGATGCTCGCCTTCAGCAAAAAACCAGCGGCGCTTCTGGGCGGGGTCGGCGAAAGCGGCAAATACGCGCTCCGGCGGCGCAGGGTAGGCGCGCTCGACGACGAATGTGTTGTGAACTACGGCTTGTTGTTCCATGGTGTTCATTCCTTCCTCCCAAGGGGAATTACTTAAGCTTCTACTTAAGTATTAATCTGTTCGATTTAATTATCAAGTGAAAACTTAAGTATTTGCGAGAAACACTCAAGGGTCCTCGACGTTAACCCACGCTGACCGCTGCTACCTCATAGTCCCCGACACGCGGAATGGTGAAGCGCAGCACCTGGTTCTCCATGCGGAACGGCACGCTTTGCTCGGAACTGAGAAGCTCGACGGACTTGACTCTTACGCCCGGTGGAAGCTTCAGGCTTACGATCTGCGACCCGAGCGGGTAGACCGACTGCATCCAGCCATGATGAGCATTGGGATTGGTGTAGTTGAGCACATGCACAGCGTAGCCTGGGTCGGTTTCCCATGCGAATATCTCAATGAACCCTTCGCCTTCCACGCTCACCACACGCTCATCCCGCGTAATCCAGCGGATGGTGTTGTGCATCAGCCTGAGCAAGTCGCCGTGGCCGGTGAGCCAGTAGGTGCGTTCGATGTCTCCGGGAAAGTAGGCCACGCGGCTTGGGCCGTTGTCGCCGAGCACCACCGCGGGTTCATTGGTATGAGGGACAGGCGGATACGCCAACTCCGGCGGGTACCGCACAAACCCCGGCACAACCGTGAGCACTGCGTCCCGCACCGGCTTCAGGGGGACGCGGTTCTGCGCTCCCGGCAGCCAGTTTGTATCTGTGAAGCCGTCAAGGATGGGATGCGAACGCTCAATGCGGCCATAATACGCGTTGCCATTGGTTCCGATTGCGTTGCCGTCCTTGCTGATGTCGAGCAGGCCGGCAACGCCAAACTCCGCGCGCGGCTTCAGGTTCTCGTCGTAGAGGCCCGTTTCAAAACTGGCCATGATGGATCCGCCCCGCCGCGCAAACTCACGAATCTGCTCGCACTGCCGGTCGCTGAGCATGGCGATATTGGGCAGCAGCAGTGCCCGGTATTTGCTAAGACGCTCCGGCTCCAGCCGATCTTCGTGCACGAAGTCGAACGCGAATCGCCCGGCCAGCAGCGCTTCGTAAATGCCGTGTGTGGTTTCGCGCATGTACGTTCGCGAGCGCGCAGTTGCCGGCCCCGGATAGAGGACCTGCGTGCTTTGTCCCATGACCACGCCGATGTTGGCTATGGAGCGGCGGCCCTTGAAATGTGCGTCGTGTTTGGCCGTCCACCGAAAGAAATCGGCTCCCACGCTTTGCCGCCAAAGCCATTCTCCGAGCCAACGAAGTGGTAGTACGGAACCATGCCGCTGGCCAGGGTTTCGTTCAACCACATCTTCGCCTCGGCAGGGTTTTTTGCTGCGTTGCGCCAAGCCACCTCGCCAGTGGAGTACGCGGCGGTGACGTTGGCGGCGACCTTTCCATCCATCACGGCGTTGCACGCGCGGCCCTGCAGAGTGCATCCCCACACCGCCGGATCTTGGTTGGTACGGCCCTGATTATCGGCCTGGAACCAGGCAACAATTTTGCCCAGGCGATCGAGATTTGCCGCCGCGTGGACGTTGCTGCCGAGATTCGCAAAGTAGAAGCTATCCCGCTTTTTCTCTTTGGCAATGGCGTCGTACTTTTGCCAAAGCTCCACAATGCGGTCGTTGAAAACGCGGCCGTATTCCGCATTGTTCGCGGGCGGCAGCTTGGCGCAAATACTGCAATGGCACTCCGGGAAACTCCACGAAGGCCAGCCGTTGGTATAGAAACAGTCCACGTCGTAGAGCGAATTTACCTCGCGCATGATCGCGGGGACGTAGTCGTCCATGTAGCTGGAGAACATGCAGGTCTTGAACAGCCGCGGCTCTTCGCCACTGAACTGGACGGAGCCGTCTTTGAAGCGCATTGCCCACTCCGGATGCGCATCGAGGGCGTCGCCCCAGTTCAGGTCGGGGCTCATACGCGCCACCACGCGCATGCCCCGTTTCCTGGCCGCGGCCACACACTCGCCAAAGAAGTCCCGGCCATTCAGGAATTTTCCATGGCGGTGGAACTTCACTCTCGATGGATAGAATGCGAGGATGCCGGTCACGCTGACGTAGACCACATCCGTCTTGCAGGAGTGCCAATACTTGGCCCACTCTTCGATGTTCATAACGGCTGGGTCGTGCTCGGTCATGTTGCTTTGGCCCACGCGGCGAACCCTTTGCTGCCACGGCTCTGTGGACGGATCGACCGGGGTGAGACGTTGAGGCAGAGAGACCAGAACGGGAGGATTTGCGGTGGCGTCCTTGGCCTCTTCGGCGGAGAGCGTTAAAGCATCCAGAGCGCCAGCCAACGGGATTGCGGCTGCGCCGGTTGTGAAACCAGTCTTTATAAATGTTCGGCGATTGAGCATCGAAGTTCCCCCTCATGAATCGGCCCTGAAAGTGTAACTGCTGCCCTGGCCAATGCACGAGGGGCCCGTCTTCTTCCCTACCGAAAGAGGTTCGTTCTCGCAAGATCGACAATCTCGTCGCCGCGGCCGTTCAGAAGCGCCTTGACCAGGTAAAGATTGAAGTCGACGATCTGATCGAGCTTGAGGCTGGGAGGCATGGCCAGTTCCTGCCGGTTTACCGCTATGTCCACCAACGCAGGGCCAGGGTGCGCGAAAGCCCGCTCCAGTGCGGGGCGAACCTGCTCCGGATCGTCGACGTGAAGGCCAAGGATACCTGTTCCTTCCGCGATCATTGCAAAATCCGGATTCACCAGGTCGGTGGCATGGCTCAGAAAGCCCGTCGCCTTCATTTCCAATTCCACGAATCCCAGCGATCCGTTGTTGAACACAACCACCTTCACGGGGAGATTCAATTGCCGGAGCGAGAGAAGGTCGCCCATGAGCATGGAAACGCCGCCATCGCCGGAGAGCGTTACAACCTGGCGGCCGGGGTGGGAGATCTGCGCTCCAATGGCCTGCGGCAGGGCGTTGGCCATGGAACCATGATTGAACGAGCCCAGCAGACGCCGCCGGCCGTTCATGGTGAGGTAGCGCGCCGCCCAAATCACGGGAGTTCCCACGTCGGCGGTGAATACGGCGTCTTCCGCAGCCAACTCATCCAGCGCTCTGGCCACGTATTGCGGATGGATGGGCCTCTGCCCAGGCTTGCCTGTCGCCAGGTCGTCGAGGCCTTTGCGCGCCTCGCGGTAGTCTTCGAGCGCCGCATCCAGATGTCGCCTGGTTTGCTTCTGTTCAATCGACGGAAGGAGGGCGCTCAACGTCTCCGCGACGCCGCCGACAACGCCAAGGTCGATGCGGCTGCGGCGTCCCAGTTGCTCCTCGCGGATGTCCACCTGCACAATGCGCGCGTCTTTGGGGTAGAACTGCTGATAGGGAAAATCGGTGCCAAGCATCAGCAGGGCGTCGCAACTCATCATGGCTTTGTAGCCGGATGAAAACCCGAGCAGGCCGGTCATACCCACGTCGTATGGGTTGTCGTATTCGATAAACTCTTTTCCGCGCAGGGCGTGGACGATGGGCGCCTGCAGCTTGCCAGCCAGCGCCACCAGTTCGTCGTGAGCGCCTGCGCAGCCGGCCCCGGCCAGGATGGTGACTTTCTGCGCGCGATTGAGTTCAGCGGCGAGCAGGTCCAGTTCCTGCTGGCGGGGAGTGACATTGGGCTGCGCGTAGGTGAAGGCCACGCGACGGTCTTGATTGACGGCGTCGGAGAGGGCCACGTCGCCGGGAATCACGACCACCGCAACACCTTTTTTCGACAAGGCCGTTTGAATGGCAATCTCGAGAATGCGCGGCATCTGCGAGGGATGCGAGACCAGTTCGCAATAATGACTGCACTCCTTGAACAGGTGCTCAGGATGGGTCTCCTGAAAGTATCCGCTGCCAATTTCCTGCGATGGGATATGGGCCGCAATAGCCAGCACCGGCACGCGGCTGCGATGGCAGTCGTAGAGGCCGTTGATGAGATGGAGGTTGCCCGGTCCGCAACTGCCGGCGCAAACCGCGAGCTTTCCCGTCAGCGCAGCTTCCGCTCCAGCGGCAAAAGCGGCTGTTTCCTCATGCCTCACTCCTACCCACTCGATGCCGGTTCGCACTCTCACCGAATCGGTGATGCCGTTGAGCGAATCGCCCGCCACGCCGTAAATACGTTCGACACCGGCACCGGCAAGCACCTCTACAAAAAGCTCAGCAACTTTCTTTGCCAATTTCTTCCGATTCTTCTGCCGGCTCAGCGGGAGGCAAAGTGGGGCGAAGCAATTCCGGCTGGCTGCAGAAGCCCTTCTCATTTGGTAGATGCAAACCTGTCGGCTGGGGTGCATCACTATGATGCTTGGAGGTCAAGCTCTTCGAGCAGTTGCGAAACCTCCGTGTGCAGTCGCGGTAGATACTCCTGGACAATCTCCCAAACAATGTCATCTCGGACGGTCGCGTACCCATGAACAATCTGATTTCGGAAGGCAACGATATCTCCGGGAAGTGTGATCCGGTCCCGGTATTGTGGGAAATATCGGAGCAGTTGGGAAAGCGCTTCCCCTATGATCCAGAATTTGCGTTCGACCGCGGATCGCAGCATCTCGTCCTGAAGATAATCGCTCCAGGCCTTCCCGGACGTGAAGGTATCAATACTGGCCGCAGCATTAGCGATATCCCACAAATAGGCCTTGGCGTCACGCTGCATAAAGAGTCTGCTGCTGCTCGAAAACGCTCTTCAGAACATAGGGATTGCGGATCGCGCCGTCTTCGACCAAATCGACCTTATGCCGCAACGCCTTGGCGAGTCCGTCGCGCAGAGCACTGAAGTTCCGCATCCGATCAGCGACTGGAATCGGCTCGAACTCTACCAGGAAGTCAATATCGCTGCGCTGCGGGTCAAAATCCGCACGTACCGCCGACCCGAATACCGCCAGGCGGCGCACCTCGTGCCGGCGGCACAGCCGGATGATTTCGTCGAGATTGCGTTGTATTGGGCTTTCCATGTCGCTTCCGCAAACAGAATAGCACCGCATCGGCTTGACGTCTGGCAGAGTAAAGCTTGAGCACCATTCCTGAAATCAGCCAATGCAGGCTTCCGCACGATAGAATCCAGGTAATGAAATGTCCCTATTGCGGTTTCGGACAGGACCGGGTTGTCGACTCGCGGGAGAGCAAGGAGGCCGACGCAATCCGCCGCCGGCGCGAGTGCGAGAGCTGCAATCGCCGCTTCACTACCTACGAGCGCATCGACGAAATTCCATACATGGTGGTGAAGAAGGATGGCCGCCGCGAACGCTTCGACCGGCAAAAAGTGCTCAGCGGGCTGCTGCATGCCTGCCAGAAACGGCCCGTGCCGGCCAGCAACCTGGAGGCAATTGTGGACGCAGCGGAGACATTTCTGGTGGATGCGCCCGAGCGCGAGCGCACCACAGCCGAAATTGGCGAGCTGATTATGCAGCACCTGAAGGGGATCGACACAGTGGCGTACATTCGGTTTGCGTCGGTCTATCGGGACTTCAAGGATGTGCGCGAGTTCAAGGAAGAGCTTGAAGGGTTGTTGGGCGGACGCAGCGGCGGCAAAACTAAGAAGCTGTGAACGGTATGCGAGGAAAGAATGAAGAAGCTTCCCAATAAATCTCTTCAGGCACTGGTGATGGCGGCCACGGTTTATGAATTCATCGAATGGTCCCTCATTATTCTCGCCGCTGTGGCTTTTCTGGGATTTGTCGTTTTCAAGATTCTGGCGAAGATTTATGTAGGTTGAGGATAGAGAGACATGGCGGAGACCAAGACACATAAAGTAACTCTGATTCCCGGCGACGGCATAGGCCCTGAAGTTACCCAGGCCGTGGTCCGCATTCTGGAAGCCACCGGCGTGAAGTTTGAGTGGGAGCGCTTTGCCGCCGGCGCGGAGGCGTTTGAAATCTACGGCGAGTACATTCCCGCGGCGCTTTCGGAGTCGATCGAGCGCACCCGCGTCGCCCTGAAAGGCCCGGTGACCACGCCCATCGGCGGCGGCTTCAAAAGCATCAACGTGACTTTGCGAAAGAAGTTCGATCTGTTCGCCAACTTCCGCCCCGTCAAGAATCTGCCCGGTCTGGCAACGCATTGGCCCGGCGTGGACCTGATTATTGTCCGCGAAAACACTGAGGGCCAGTACGTAGGCCTGGAGCACGAGGTCGTGCCCGGCGTGGTCGAGAGCATCAAAGTAATCACCGAAAAGGGCTCGACGCGCATTGCCAAGTTCGCCTTCGAGTACGCCCGCAAGCATGGCCGGAAGAAGATTCACTCCGTCCACAAAGCCAACATCATGAAGCTCTCAGATGGCCTGTTCCTGCGCTGCGCTCGCCAGGTGGCCCAGGGATTTCCTGACATCGTCTATGGTGAACACCTGATCGACAACACCTGCATGCAACTGGTGATGAACCCGTTCCAGTACGACACGCTGCTACTGGAGAATCTCTACGGCGACATTGTCAGCGATCTGTGCGCGGGCCTGGTCGGCGGCCTGGGTCTGGTGCCCGGCGCGAATCTCGGCGTGGAGTGCGCCATCTTTGAAGCGGTGCACGGCTCGGCGCCGGACATTGCCGGCAAGGATGTTGCCAACCCCACGGCCCTGCTGCAATCCGCAGTGCTGATGCTGCGCCACCTGGACGAAATGTCCGCGGCCGACAAAGTGCAGAAGGCGCTTGAAGCAGTGTATGCCGAGCGCAAGACACTTACCCGCGACGTTGGCGGTACGGCCGGAACGACACAGTTTGCCGACGCTGTGCTGGCGGCGATGGGTTAAGCGATTACGCAGGGGCGAGAACTGGCTCGATGTGTCCGATAGTGGATTCCTGGCCGGTTGCGAGGCGTTCGATTGTGACCACTGTGATGTCGTCGGACTGGCCAAAGCGTTTCGCGGCCTCCACAATGGCAGCGGCGGGACGGGTGGAAATCTGCTGCCCGCGCTCGAATCCGAATAACTCGCCCTTTTCGTTCTGTGCCTCGACGACTCCATCGGAGTAGAACGTGAGCCGACTGCCGGGCCGCAGTTGGAACTGGCTGGTTTCGTAGGTTGTTCCGCTCACGATTCCCAGGGGGAGAGCGTTGGGCAACTCAAGCTCCTTGCCGTCGAGATACGGGGAAAGATGCCCCGCGTTGGCGATGGTGACTCTGCCATCGGGCGGAATCAACGCTGCTAGCGCGGTCGAGAATCCACCGCCCTTCGCGCGGCCCACTAACCGCTCATTCAGGTGAGCCAGCACGTCGGCTGGATTCCGAGTGAACTCGGCTGTGGAGCGAATGGCCCCCACCAGCACTGAAACCAGCATGGCCGCGGGCAATCCCTTGCCGGATACGTCTCCCACGACCAGCAGCAGACCGCCGTCGCCGGTGGGAAGAAGCTGGAAAAAGTCGCCGCCAACCTGCTGCGCGGGCAAATATGCGCTCTCCACAGCCAGGCCGGGAATGGAGGGAAGCTCCTCGGGAATGAGAATCTGCTGCACGCTGCGCGCTGCGGCCATTTCCTGTTCGATCTCCCGGTTCCGATCCTGGATGCGTCGCAGGCGAAAGGTCATGGCCACCAGCATCACGATGGCAAACAGCAGGTAGGAGATGCCGCGCACATCGATGTCCAGCCCGCGCCACATCACATCCTGCGGGAAGCTGGGAAGGGTCAATTCCCTCGCCATGCGGGCGGCGTTCTCTACGCCGATGAAGAGAATGGAAGCTCCAATCCAGCGCATCTCCGGCAGCTTGCTGCGGAAGCAGGTGGGCAAGATCAGCAACTGGGCCAACGACGCTATAAGGATGGCCGCAGGCGGGCCGTTGAACAAGAAAAACTGAAGAAATCCAGGGAACGGCAATCCAAACAACGGATACAGGGCTACCATGCCCAGAATCTGTACAACCCGGAAGACCTTGGGAACCGGCCTATGCAGGAAGGAGAAGACGAATTCAACCAGGACCCACGGAGTCACGGCGTTAAGGAATTGATAGAGGAACGCTGTGATCCACATGGGCAGGCCGATGGAGACAATGTGCGATATCTCTTCTATGCGCAGCAGGGCCACGCAAGCGAGACTCGCGCCGAGCCACAGATATTCCCAGAGCCGGGAATTGACGGAAAACAGCAGCAGAAAAACAAACGCGGCGCAGCCGATGGCGAAGAAGCAAAGGTAGTGAGTGGCGTTGGTCCGCAGATAGGCCAGCGTATACCCGTCGAGGATGATCTGCATGCGGTCCGCGGGCGCCACCACGTAATCCAGAAGATGAGGACCGTATATCCCGGCCGCAGCCCCCTGAGGGAAACAGCGCAGGACGAGGATCAACCGTCCATCCTGAGCGAAGGAAGCTGGGAACGTGAGGATTTTGCGGGTATAGGCGCGGGCGTTCCAGAAGGTGACGCCACCCGAACCGCCAATCAGGTGGCCGTTGGCATAAACCTCGTAGTACACGGGCTCTTCCTGCAGCAGGACCGCCAGTTGCGGCGTTGTTCTGAGCGCCTCGGGCAGAGTGACTTCATAACGCAGCCAGTTGAATCCAAGTATGTTCAGATCCTGGCCGGAACGCGGCTGCCATTTGCATCTCGGGTCAACTCCGTTTGCACACCTGAGGTCATCCCCAGCGAAGAGAAGGCCATCCCCGGCGGGAATGCGCAGGACACTCGCATCGAAACCTGTATTCTGCGCGAGGCACAAGGGAGCGACGGCGAACGACATAGCCGCCGCCAGCAAACAGCGAGTTGCGATTCCAAAGATCGAATGTTTCCCCAACATTCCCGCTAGCGTAGCAGGCTTGGCCGAACCGGAGAAAGGTGAATCTTTCCGCTGCGCGGACTAATTTGCGCCCCGCCGGCTCTTACTTTGCGGCAACTTCCAGCGGCTTCACTGAGCTGAGCGGAATTTCCATGGTGCCCACCTTGTGCGTGGACTGGTCGTAGATTCCGGTACGCAGCCAGAACTGCCCTTTGGGAACCTCAATCTCTTCATGAATCGGCACGCCGGTGAGCTGAAAGGCTTTGTAGGCATCGGGTTTTACCTTCAGTTGACCTATGTAGTCGCCTCGGGCGACCATCGTGCCGTGTTTGTCGTAGGCGATGAGAGACACATTGAGGGCCCCCACGCGATCGCCAACGGAATCGAGCTTCAGTTTCACGTCACTCAAGTTCACGGCAATGTCTACGGAGTAGCGGGTCAGCGGGCCTTTGGGGGCTCGCTTGCCGGCTGGCTTGGGGGCTGCCGCGACATCTGTATTTTCCGGCATCGGGTGGATCAAAGCCTTGTAGAGGATCTGCTGGGTCTGCGGCATGCCGAATTCCATGGATGCCATCAATGGATTCACCATTGCCGGGTCTTGGTTGGACTGGATTTTCGCGGCCTGTTGCTCGGTGGTTTTCGCGGCGCCGGGCAAATCCGGGTCGAGGGCATAGTAGCCGCGGCGGAACGACAGGGTGTATTTTTCTCCATTCACCTGCACATCGATGTTTCTAAGGGTGCCATCCATATTCTGGTCAGTTGGCGTGTATGCGACGGTGTAGAAAGAAGCACTGGCTTCGACCGCTTTGCCGATGGCATCCGACAGGCGGTTCTTGTCGTGGAAGGCCTGGCCGCCGGTCTCGCGCGCCAGCATATCCATGGTGGAATGGAGGAAGTTGATATCCCTCATTTCACTCATCTGGGCATCTGAGAAACTGCCCGTGAATACTCCCCCGCCGTTGTTGGACGAATCGGAAGCCACACTGCTCGTTGCGCAGGTCACACTTTCCGTTTGGCAGGTCACAATGGCCGGCGAACCGAGCATCGCACTCGAGGATTGGTCCATTGGGTTGAGCTGGTTATTGGCCGTGTACATTGCATTTCCCTGCACGCCGTGCGCATCGATTGGGTAGATGGAGACGCGAGCCGCAGTCAGCAGATTGATGGTTCTCTTGACTTCCCCTTCAAATCGCATCTCTGTCTGGCCAAAGAGCGCAAGCGGGAAGGTTCCGGACAGCCAGACCAGATTTTTGCGGCCGGGAAAGCCGCCCAGGAACGTGGCTAGCTGCTGCAGATTCTCCAGAGTGCGATTTTCGCGGTCGCTGTCCTGGGCGTAATGGGTTTCATTCAGGAATTGCGAGAGCGCCTGAATCATGCCAATCGGCGCCGACGTGCCCTGTCCCGGCCCGTTCCCCGCCTTGGCGGCCATCATCCCGATGACGCTCTCTTGCGCGTGGATTTCGTCCGGCGACGGCATCAGCGGCGTTGGCTCCGGCATGGCATTCTTCTTGTAACCCAGCGCCGTGGCCAATAGCGCTGGGTCGTCCGCGAATCCCTGCACAAAACTGAGCCTCATCCCCATAACAAAGATGGCGATGCGGGAGCCCGGTTTCAGGGTCTTGAGGTAGTTTTTGGCCTGCTCGCGGACCGTCATTTGATCCTCCGGGTAGGTATTCAGCGAGTCGAGGAGAAGCACATTGACAGCCGCCGGAGGTTTGATAGGTGAGAAGTTGGTGAACACGTCGGGGGGCATTACGGGAAACACCACCTTCTGGGCCTGTTTAGCCTCTTCTGCGCCGTTTTGCTCTTCAAAAAAGGAGATCGCTTGCGGCTTGCCCTGCTCCGAGACGCTGAAGGAGTCGCGCTTCAACCCGGTTACCGGCTTGCCCTCGTGATCCGTAACGGTTACATCCACCAGAACAGCACGGCTGTTGATGCGAAGAGTAGTCGCAGGGCCGATGGGCTCAGGGGCATTATTCTGAGCTATCAATGAAAATGCAATCAAGATTCCGGCAACAGCAATAAACGGAGTAAAGCGATTCACTTTGACGCCTTCCTGGAACCACGAAAGATTAGCACAGCGGTTCGGCACTCGAAATTCGAACCGGATCAAGCAACTATCCTGACCGCGACCATGCACTTACTCGATCGGAAGTCCCTTTTCGATTGGACTGGCGCTCGACGGTCGCGGTTAGGGCTTTTTTCGTCCCATAGGCGCCGTAAGTTTCCGTGGTGTTGAAGGATGCTCTTTAGTGCGACCGCGGAGACCAGGCATTGTTGCTCTTACTTAGCGGCAACTTCCAGCGGCTTCACCGAGCTGAGCGGAATTTCCATGGTGCCCACCTTGTGCGTGGACTGATCGTAGATTCCGGTACGCAGCCAGAATTGTCCTTTGGGAGCTTCAATCTCTTCATGAATCTGCACACCGGCCAACTGAAAGGCTTTGTAAGCGTCGGGCTTTATCTTCAGTTGACCAATGTAGTCGCCCCGGCTGGCCACCGCGCCGTATTTGTTGTAGACGATCAGAGACACATTCAGGGTCCCCTCGCGATCGCCATCGGAATCCAGCTTCAGCTTCACATCGCTCAAGTTCACGGCAAAGTCTACAGAGTAGCGCGTGAGCGGGCCTTTGGCTGCTGGCGTGGCATCTGTTTTGTCCGGTATCGGGCGGATCAAAGCCTTGTAGAGGATCTGCTCGGTCTGCGGCATGCCGAAATCCATAAATGCCCGCAGCGGGTCCACCAGCGTTGGGACTTGCATGGCCTGATTCTCCTGGGCCTGTTGCTCGGTGGATTTCGCAGCGCCGGGCAAATCCGCGTCGAGGGCATAGTAGCCGCGGCGGAACGATAAAGTGTACCTGGCTCCATTCACCTGCACATCGATGCTTCTAAGGGTGCCGTCCATCTTCCGGTCAGTTGGCGTATACGAGAGGGTATAGAAAAAAGCGCTGGCAGCGACCGCTTTGCCGATCGCATCCCCAAGGCGGTTGGAGTTGTGGAAGGCCTGGCCGCCGGTCTCGCGCGCCAGCATGTCCATGGTGGAATTGTTGGAGTTGATACCGATGTTGTCATTCTGCAGGGAAGCCGAAATCCCGCCCGCGCCGCTGTTCGGCGACCCGGCTGCCACGCCGGGGGGCGGACCGATAAACGAACTCGGGGATGTGTTACCGGGGTTGTCCTGGTTGCCGGCCGTGAACCACGCATTTGCCACTACACCGCGGGCGTCGATTGGGTAGATAGAAACGCGAGCCGCATTGAGCAGATTGATGGTCTTTTTTACTGCCGGTTCAAATCTGGTCTCAGTCTGGCCAAAGAGCGCAAGCGGAAAAGTGCCGGACAGCCAGACGAGGTTCTTGCGGCCGGGAAAGCCGCCGAGGAATGTGGCGAGCTGCTGCAGATTCTGTAGCGTGCGGTACTCGCGGTCGCTGGTCTGGGCATAATGACTTTCATCCAGAAACTGCTGGATCCCCTGAATCATGGCCGGCGACGCCGCGGTGCCTCCAGGCCCTCCACCCGCCGGGGCGCTCATCATGGCGCCGAGCATCTCCTCCGCCCTGGTTTCCTCCTGCGACGGTAACAGCGGCGTTGGCTCCGGACTGTCGTTCTTCCTGTAACCCAGCGCCGTTGCCAATAGCGCTGGGTCGTCCGCGAATCCCTGTACGAAACTGAGCTTCATCCCCATAACAAAGATGGCAATGCGGGAGCCAGGTTTCAGGGTCTTGAGGTAGCTTTTGGCCTGCTCGCGGACCATCATTTGATCCTCCGGCTGGGTGTTCAGCGAGTCGAGGAGAAGCACATTGACGGCCGCTGGAGGCTTGATGGGTGAGAAGTTGGTGAACTCATCAGGAGGCATGACGGGAAACACGACCTTCTGTGCCTGTTTAGCTTCTTCTGCCCCGTTGTGCTCTTCAAAATAGGAGATGGTTTGGGGCTTGCCCTGCTCCGAGACGCTGAAGGAGTCGCGCTTCAACCCGGTTACCGGCTTGCCATTGCGATCCGTGACTGTTACGTCCACCAGCACCGCACGGCTGGTGATGCGCAGAGTTGTCCCAGATCCAGTGGGTTCA
>Ga0182030_10013131_pt1 | contig 16512 bp, 9 predicted proteins | sample 812S3MmetaG_FD_121299 | JGI IMG/M metagenome (GOLD analysis project Ga0182030, IMG submission 121299) | Permafrost microbial communities from Stordalen Mire, Sweden - 812S3M metaG (Illumina Assembly) | ecosystem: Environmental > Terrestrial > Soil > Wetlands > Permafrost | place: Sweden...
GGACGGCAGATAGGAATCGAGCGTGCCTCCGATGTTGTAGATCGCGCAACGGATCGCGCCGTAATCTTGAATCGACCCGTTTAGCCACTGAGCATCGAGCGTTTGGTGCTCGTTCCAATGAATGGACAGCGGTATCGCGGCGTCGAGCCGCTCTTGCCAGAGGGTACGCCAGCGCTCCACGCCGACGATGGCTGGATCGGGCGGACCGCGCAGGATGGCTTGAAACTGCATCCCCCAAACGAGCTGGTCTGCGATGAGACATCCACCACGGTAATGGATGTCGTCTGGATAACGCAGTTCGGTGCCGCAGGCGGAGACGATCGCCTTCAATGCAGCGGGCGCCTTCTCGGCCGCTTGCAGCCCGACGAATGCGCCGTAGGAGATGCCGCGCATTCCGACGTTGCCGTTGCACCAGCTCTGACGGCTGATCCAATCGATCACGCACAGGGCGTCCGCCTGCTCGACGCGTGTGTACTCGTCGATCGCACTACCGTCCGAATCGCCGGTGCCGCGAATGTCGACGCGTACGTGCGCAATGCCGTTTTTCGCCAGGTAGGGTCCGACGACGTCATCACGGTATCGATACACGTCGCGCTTGCGATAGGGAAGATACTCCAGCACGGCGCCCGTAGCATTGTTTCGCGCGGAACTCGGGAGAAAAATACGGGCGGCGAGGCGCGCGCCGTCGGCCATCGGTATCCATTCGTTCTCGATGACGGTGATTTGCGGATCGTCGAGCGGTACCAGGGAGGACAAGCGCGGCACCGCTCTCGTGCCAGCCGGCGTGGTCATTGGGGACCTCTTTCATTGATCATGGCAAGCGCGGGAGCGTACGCGATGCAACGCGTCCCCGCGAGCGCGATTCTGCCTAGCGAAGGCGCGGCCCATCATCGGAAATGCGACACAACGAGGGAGGATTCCGACTTCCTGCCGCAGCGAGTCGCATGCGTGTCAATCGGCGATCGAGTAAATTCGCATTTCATTCGAGGATCATGCATAGAGGTAATTACGATGGCACAAGCACTCTCGGGCGGATCATCCTCGCCGATCGATGCATCCGCGGAAGTACGAGCGGTAGACCAGTTCCCGAGAGCGGTCAGAGAGATCGAGAACCTATGGATCCAGCTCGCGGATGGTTGCCGGCTTGCGGCACGCGTGTGGTTGCCTGAGGACGCGGATCGGGACCCGGTGCCGGCGATACTCGAATATCTGCCCTACCGCAAGCGAGATTTCACCGCGGCGCGCGACGAGTTGAGCCACACATATTTTGCGGGTCATGGCTACGCTTGCGTGCGTGTCGATCTGCGAGGAAGCGGAGATTCGGACGGCCTGCTTTGGGGCGAGTACCTGAAGCAAGAGCAAGATGATGCCCTCGAGATCATCGACTGGATCGCCCGCCAACGCTGGTGCACGGGCTCGGTAGGGATGATCGGAATCTCGTGGGGCGGATTCAACGGATTGCAGGTCGCGGCGCGGCGGCCGCCGGCGCTCAAGGCCATCATCACTCTGTGCTCGACCGATGATCGTTACGCAGATGACGTCCATTTCATCGGAGGAGCGCTGCTGCAGAACAATCTGACGTGGGGCTCCGCGATGCTCGCCTACATGACGCGCTCTCCCGACCCTGCGCTCGTAGGCGAGCGCTGGCGTGAGATGTGGCTCGAGCGACTGCGCAATGTGCCGTTGTTCCCGGTCGAATGGCTCGCACACCAGCGTCGCGACGACTTCTGGAAGCACGGGTCGGTCTGCGAGGATTTCTCCGCGATCACGTGCGCCGTGTACGCGGTTGGAGGATGGACCGACGGCTATCCCAATCCGATCCCGCGCATGCTCGCGGGACTTCCAGGACCCCGCAAGGGCCTGATTGGGCCGTGGGGCCACCGCTTGCCTCACTTCGCTACCCCCGGACCTCAGATCGGATTCCTGCAGGAGGCGATCCGGTGGTGGGACCAGTGGCTGAAAGGCGAGGAGACCGGCATCACGGAGGAGCCCATGTTGCGCGCCTGGATGCAGGAGAGCGTGCGGCCGGCGAGTTGGTATGCATCGCGTCCGGGTCGATGGGTCGGCGAGGCTGTTTGGCCCTCCGCGACGTCGCGGAAGCGCACGCTGTATCTGACCGCCGGCGGCCTCTCGGCTTCTCGGGGTGATGAGACGCCGTTCATCGTGAACTCACCCGAGAGCCTCGGGCAGCTCGCCGGTACATGGTCGGTGCACGGCGTTACGCCCGATGAGCCCTTCGATCAACGCGAGGAAGATGGGAAGTCCCTCGTGTTCGACAGCGAGCCGTTGATGGAGCACATCGAAATCCTTGGAGGGCCCACCCTCGACGTCGAGATTGAATCGGACAAACCCGTCGCGAAGCTCGTGGTCCGGCTGTGCGACGTGTATCCGGATGGCGCGTCGACTCGCGTGAGCTATGGGATCCTCAATCTGACTCATCGCGATAGCCACGAATTCCCGAGCGCTCTGCAGCCCGGGCGCCGCTACCGGGTCGCAGTTCGTCTGAAAGAGACCGCGTACGCGTTTCCGCCGGGTCACCGCATTCGGGTTGCTCTCTCGACGACCTATTGGCCGATGACCTGGCCGACCCCCGAACGCGCCGCCATCACGGTGTTTGCGGGCGCATCATCGCTTGCGCTGCCGGAGAGGCCGAAGGGAACCCACGACAGCGATCTCAGGCCGTTCCCGCCCGCGGAGTGCGGCGTGCCTCGGCCCTCGACGACGCTGCGTCCCGGACGATTCGAGCGAACGTGCACGCGCGATATGAGTTCGGGCGTAATCAAGGCGGTCATGTTCGACGACTACGGCAGCTCCCGGCTGGGGGCCAGCGGAATCGAGATCGCAAGCACGCGGCGGCACGAATTCTGGATCGACGAGGAAAATCCGTTGAGCGCGCGGGCAGAGGTTCGGTGGGAGATCGAGATCGGGAGAGGCAGTTGGCGCACCAGATCGGTCGTGCGCGTCGTGCAGACGGCGACGCGCGATGCCTTCCGCATTCATGCCGAGATGGATGCCTTCGAGTCCGACAGCCGGGTCATGAGCCGGAACTGGGACTGTACCGTGCCGCGGGATCTTGTCTGACGGCGGCCCCACCGGGAGTCCTTCCGTACACTACCGCGCCGGCAGTCGAGGCTACGTTTCCGACTTTGTTGTTCTATATTTCGACGTCGAGTGTCTCTCAGGTGCGTGCCGCGTGTTTTGGTTTGCCTCGCGCTGTGATCGACAGGCACACTGTTGCCGAGCATGTCAGCATCAAAGCCACAGATTCAGGCCGATGTCGCAGACTTTGAGGTCGCGGCCCGGGTCGCGGCGACGCCGCCATGACTCGCTATCTCACCCTGGCCGTTTGTCAGACCGGCCCTGTACAGCGCAGTGCTCCGCGCCGCGAGACCATCGGCCGCTTGGTCAATCTGCTCGAGCGGGCCGCTGCCGCCGGGGCCGAGCTCGCGGTATTTCCCGAGATGGCATTGACCACGTTCTTCCCGCGCTGGGAGCTCGATGATCCCGGCGAGATTGATTCATTTTATGAGACGGCCATGCCAGGTCCGGACACTCGGCCGCTATTCGATTCCGCCCGGCGGCTCGGAATAGGATTTGCGCTCGGCTATGCGGAGTTGAGCATCGAGGGCGATCGCCGGCGACGCTTCAATACCATGGACCTGATCGGTAGCGACGGCGCGTTGATCGGGCGGTACCGCAAGATGCACATACCCGGAGCAGAAATGATCGAGACGGGGGTCACCGCGCATCTCGAGCGGCGTTATTTCGAACCGGGCGATCTGGGTTTCCCGGTTTTCCGCTACCGGGGAGTGCGAGTCGCGCTCTCGCTCTGCAACGACCGGCGCTGGCCGGAGACCTACCGCATGTTGTGTCTCAACGGGGCGCAAGTCGTGCTGATAGGCTACAACACGCCGGTTGTGTTGGAACAGGCGCCGGCTCTCGCCCATCTTCGGATGTTTCACAACCACCTTCCCATGCAAGCGGGTGCATATCAGAACACGCTCTGGGTGGCGGCGGCGGCCAAAGCGGGTTTGGAGGATGGCCAGGCCCTGATCGGCGGCTCTTGCGTCATTGCGCCGACGGGCGAAATCGCCGCGATGGCAGTTTCTCTCGATGACGAAGTGGTGGCGTATCGGATCGATTTGCACTTGATTGCGACTTGCCAGCGAGTGAATTTCGATTTTGCGCGCTACCGTCGTCCCAGTGAGTACGCATTGATCGCGGAGCGAGCGGGCCCGCCGCTGACCTGACACTTGCGGTGGTCGTTTCCGGGGCGTCGCGTACCTGCAGACGCCCCAGAACGGCGCATCTCCACGCCGGCGTTGAGAACGGCCAAAAGCTGTGCTATGAGTAAACAGCCTGGATAAGCTGAAAATCAGCGACACGTGCGGGATGGAATCTCTGGGGCATGAACCCGGTGGAGCAACTTCACCGGAGTCGGTCAATGCGACCGCGCTTCGTTCATGGCTGCTCGAATGTCGCCAACTGTAACCGAGGGCGGCATGACACATTGCGATCGCGTCTTACCTCAATGACTTCACAACGACCCAACATCGAATCGAAGCAGGCGAGACGAGTTCCGCGGCCGGCATTGAGCGCAGGTCAACAGGCGGAGCCGCGCTGCCGAAATTTTGTCTTCCTGCTGGTTCCTGGATTCTCGTTGATGACACTGGCGGGCTCGATGGAGCCTCTGCGGGCGCTCAATCGCCTGGCGGGCTTCCAAGCTTACGATTGGACCCTTGCGAGCCTGGAAGGCGAGCCGGTTCCGAGTTCGAGCGGAATTCGATTGCCCGCACGGAGTTTGAAGGATGCCCTGGCAGATGCCGACTACGTCATCGCGTGCGCCGGGTTCCTGCGAGAGGCCGACGAAAAGCGCTACGTGGGTGCCATTCGCCAGGCGGCATCGCGCGGTATTGCGATCGGGTCTTTGTCCACGGGTACTCGTCTACTCGCTCGAGCCGGCGTTTTGTCGGGATATCGGTGCACGACCCACTGGGAGAATCTGCAGGCGTTCCGCGAGGCATTCCCCGAGCTGGACTGCACAAACAAGCTTTATGTGATTGATCGCGACCGGCTCACGTGTTCCGGGGGTACCGCGACGCTCGACATGATGCTGCACGTGATCACCGAGCATCATGGGGTCGACCTGGGCCAGGCGGTCGCGAATCAGTTCCTGCATGAGCGCATCCGCAGCGAAAGCGACGATCAACCGACCGACATGCAGCAGTCGTTCTCCAACATGCCCGAGACCGTACGGCGGGCGATCCGAATCATGCGCAACAATATCGAGGAGCCGGTCTCGCTCTCGTTCATTTCGCTCAGCATCGGGATCGGGGATAGACAGCTTGAGCGGCTGTTTATGAGACACGCGGGCACAACCCCGATCCGCTATTACATGCGCCTGCGTATCGAGCGCGCGCGCGAGCTCCTCATCTACACGGGGCGGCGAATCGCAGACATCGCCGAAGCCTGTGGATTCTCCACGACGGCGCATTTTGCCGCGTCGTATCGCCGAGTCTTCGGAACGAGCCCATCCGACATGCGCGCCGAGAAGGACCATCTTCGCATGGCCGGCACCGTGATGCGGCCCCACTGATCACGCACGATCTTTGTGATTCGATGCTCCAGTTGCGGCGTTTTTCATGATCCGGCGCGCGCTCTTTTCGCGCCTCGCGGCCGCGTTGTGTGCGCTCGCGTCGGGCGTCAGTGCGGCAGCGCCCGAGTTCGAACGAGCCGAGAACTGGTACACGGGCGGCCGTGACCTGGACGGCACGTATTTTTCTCCGCTCACGCAGATAAATACAGCCAACGTGTCGAGACTGGGCTTTGCATGGCAGGCCGTGCTGGACGGCGTGCGGGGCCAGGAGGCGACACCGATCGTCATCGACGGCATCATGTACACGTCCGGTAGCTGGGGCTATGTCTACGCCTTCGACGCGGCAACCGGCAGGAAGCTGTGGCGCTACGATGCCAAGCCGAGTTATCAGTCGGCGCGAAATGCTTGCTGCGATCTGGTGAATCGCGGCGTCGCGGTACAGGACGGGATCGTCTATGTCGTCGCAATCGATGGCCGGATGCATGCGATCGATGCCGCGACCGGAAAGAAGATATGGGAGGCGGACACGGTCGCCGACCATTCTCTGCCATATGCGAGCACCGGCGCTCCGCAGATCGCGGGAAAGCTCGTCGTGATCGGCAACAGTGGGTCGGATATGGGGCGCGGCGGTATCCGCGGCTACGTGTCCGCCTACGATTTGCGCAGCGGCGAGTTGCGGTGGCGTTTCTACACCGTACCGCCCGCCGTGGGCGCTCCTTACGAGAATCCGGAGCTCCGGGCTGCGGACGAGACGTGGGACCGGCATCGCGCCCCGCAATTCAAGGGCGGCGGCTCTGCCTGGGATGGACTCGCCTATGATGCCGTGCTCAATCTGGTCTATTTCGGTACGGCCAATGCGGCCCCCTACGACCTCCGACAGCTGGGGCCCTCGAACGGGGACTGCTTGTACACGGCCTCCATCGTCGCCTTGCACGGTGACAGCGGAAGGATGGCTTGGTACTACCAGACCACACCGGGGGACCATTGGGACTACGATTCAACTCAGAAGTTGGTGCTCGGCACGCTCAAGATCGCGGGCGTTGACCGCCAGGTCTTGATGCAGGCATCGAAAAACGGATTCTTCTATGTGATCGATCGCCGCACCGGCGAGCTGCTGTCCGCAAAGAACTATACCTACGTCAATTGGACCCAAGGGATCGACGAGAAGACCGGTCGTCCGGCCATTGCGGCGGCTTCCGACTGGTCGACGGGACCTCGCATGCTGTACCCGAGCTGGGCGGGCGGGCATACGTGGAATCCCATGGCGTTCAATCCGATCTCGCGGCTGGTGTACATACCCGCCATCGACGCCGGCAGCGTATGGGTGGACATGGCGCACAACGGCGGGCCCGTGACGTTCTCCAACGGGACTTTCACGGCGAATACCATCATCGCGGACTCGACCTATGACGCGGGCGAGCTCAGCTTACTGTATGGCCCCATGCCCGATCTCGCAACGCTCGGTCCGGCCGGGCGGCCTGCCGTGACGCGCGAGATGCTCCGCGCCTGGGATCCGGTCAAGCAGGAAGTGGCATGGGAACATGAAACGTCCTCTGCAGCTCGGGGCTACGACGGCGGCGTGATGACGACTGCATCGAACCTGGTGTTCCAGGGTCGGGGCAACGGCGACCTGGTCGTCTACGCTGCGGACAGCGGCCGCAGGTTGGCGGCGGTACCCACCGGCAGTCACATCATGGCCGCCCCGATGACTTACGTCGTCAAAGGTGAACAGTACGTCGCCGTACAAGTGGGCTACGGCGGGACCGGGGTCGGCGTGCCGTTTCCTCCGAGTAGTGCCGCGGCCCGCTTTCAAAACGTCAATCGGGTCATTGCCTTGAAACTGGGAAATAGAGCCGTACCGACGCCACCGCTGCGAATGGACGTTGCGTTCCCCGAGCCACCGCCGTCGACCGCGTCGGAGGCGGTGATCGCTGCCGGCGAGGTCAAATTCTTCGAGGATTGCGCCGGCTGCCACGCATTTGGACCCAACATCACGTTTGACCTGCGCCGGCTGCCCCTGGGGATCCACGCGATGTTCAATGACATCGTATTGAAAGGGGCGCTGGCGCCCCTCGGGATGGAGAGATTCGACGACCTTTTGAGCGAGGACGATGCGAATGCGATCCACGCTTATCTCATCTCCGAAAGCTGGAAGGCATATTCGGCGCAGGGCGGCGTACACCGATAAACGTCCGCGACAGCAGGGCGCCCAGGCTCTACGCATGTCGGATTGATGGGGTCACCACACGTTGACTAGCGCATTACAGGGCAGAGTTGCCATCGTCACCGGAGCAAGCTCTGGGCTGGGCTCGGCAACCGGCTTGCTCGACACCACACCAGCGTCATCAATCTCGGCTCGCAGCAAGGGATCGTAAATTCGTCGCGCGACACCGCGTTATGGCGTCAGCAAGGCGGGAGCGATCTACCTTACTCGACAGATTGCTGCCGATTACGCCGACCAGTTCATCGTCTGCAATTGCATTTCGCCAGGGAAAATACTCAAAGATCGCAAGGATGGCCGGTTGGATCCCGAGCGATCGGACGAGCTACATGACCGGCGCGAATAGGGTCGTCGACGGCGGATGGCTTTCTCGGTAGGCGAATAGTCGCGCCACGGTCCGCTCGCACTGACGGCGTCGCCTCGAGATCGACCGCGCACGACCGCATGACGGCGATGTCGGATTGTTCTCGCAATGTGTCGTCTTTCCGATGTAGCCATGTCGTATTGTTCCGCAGAATCAGGCCTCGAGCACGGACTTCACAGACGTGTTTCTTTTCGATGGTAGTCATGTCGTTCGTATCGGAGGATCTTTATGGCGAAGAGTTTCGATGCGCCCGGACCGGCGGAACGGCGGCACAACCCGCTGGCACAGGCGATCGCGGTAGCTCTCGGCTTGGGCTCCGCGGGCGCTGCGGTCGCACAGTCGGCCGGCGACAGTTCGCTCGAGGCCATCATCGTCACTGCGACCCGGCGATCGGAGAACTTGCAGGACGTTCCTATAGCGATCACCGCGCTCACCGGCAACATGCTGTCGGAGCTCAACGTTCAAACACTGGACGACTTCGTAAAGTACCTGCCGAACGTGTCCACGGCCTCGGTGGGCCCGGGTCAGGGTGAAGTGTATATGCGCGGGTTATCCTCGACCCATGAGGGCAACCAGGTGACCGGCGCGACCGGCACCTTTCCGAACGTCGCCGTTTACCTGGACGATCAATCGGTACAACTTCCGGGCCGAAACCTCGATGTGTACGCGGCGGACCTGGAGCGAATCGAGGTGCTCGAAGGTCCTCAGGGCACGTTGTACGGCGCCGGCGCCCAAGCCGGAGCGCTTCGCTACATCACCAACAAGCCCAAGCTCGATGTGACCGAGGGCGCGGTCAGCGCGAGCTACTCCTCGACCGCTCACGGCGATCCGAACAGTGCCGTCCAGGCGGTGCTCAACGTGCCGCTGATTCCGAACACGCTGGCGGTGCGCGCGGTGATCTATGACGACAGGCGCGGCGGATATATCAACAACGTGCCGGGGACCTTCACGCGCGCGCCCACGGACGCGGGCATCATCACGTATTTTGGCGGCGTCGTGCCTCCCGGCAGCCCTAGTCTCAGCAATTCCAACGATGTCGGCCGGGCCATTAACCCGGTTACGTACGAGGGTGCGCGGGCGTCCGGACTGTATCAGTTCAACGATGATTGGAATCTGCTGCTGCAGCAAAGTTATCAGCAGATGGAGGCGGACGGCGTGTTCGCCTATGACCCGAAGCTGGGCGATCTCAATGTTCAACAATGGAATCCGTCGTATAACAAGGATAAGTTCGAGGATACGGCCTGGACGGCTAACGGCCGAGCCGGCGCTCTCAAGCTCGTGTACACCGGCGGGTATCTCGTCCGCAACGTGGATCAGGTGGCCGACTACACCGACTATGCGCGCGGTCATTACGCGGATTACTACCAATGTACTCACGGCGCGAATCCCATGTGCTATTCGCCGAGCTCGACATGGCAAAACCAGTTGAGAAACACGCATCAGAGTCATGAATTTCGGCTGAGCACCCCGGATGACAAGCGATTGCGGTTCATCGGCGGCCTGTTCTGGGAGGATTACAAGATCCAAACGGCGCAGAATTTCCTCTATGCAGCCCCGGAGGCGGGATTCACGGGCACTTTCGCACCCATCGCCGGGTCGGTCCCGGTATTCCAGCAAGGTCCACGGCTTCCCGGTACGGCCTTTCTGACCGACATCACCCGCGGCTACCGACAAAAAGCGATTTTCGGCGAGGTCGCATTCGACTTCATTCCTCATACGTTGACTTTGACGCTCGGCTCTCGATTTTTCCGTTTCGACAACTATCTGCAGGGCCAGTCCGACTCCGCCTACGGCTGCCGCGGTTTGCCGGTGTGCGCGCCGCCGGACGGAATCTTCAAATTTTTCAATCTCAATCAGATCAACACCGGCAACAAGAACAAAGTCAATCTGAGCTACAAGCCGATCGACAATGTGATGGTCTACGCGACCTATTCGGAAGGATTTCGACCCGGTGGCTTCAACAATGGCACGGGCATCCTGTCGCCGACCTCGCCGCTCTATGGGAAGTTCTCGCCGCCGACGTTCTATGGCAGCGACAAGCTCAAGAACTACGAGTTCGGATGGAAGACTCAGTGGTTCGATCACCGGCTTCAGTTCGACGGGGCGATTTACGAGGAGAAGTGGCTGGGAGTCCAGCTGGAGATCAACGATCCCTCGGTGTACGGCAACTTCGGGTTCACGACCAACGGCCCCGACTATCGAGTACGCGGCATAGAGGGCAACGTGATCTTTCGGGTGACCGATGCGCTCACGCTGACCTCGTCTTTCGCCTGGAATCAGAGCGAGCAGATCAATCTGCCCTCACTGCAGGGCGCGACGGGGCTCGTGCAGCTGTTCCCGACGGAAGGCTTGGGTAGTCCGTTGTCCGACGCGCCGCCGTTCCAGGGGAACATACGGGCGCGCTACGAGATGCCTATTGCCTCCTACAATTGGTATGCACAGGTGGGAGCGCAGCACGTGGACCACTCCTATGCGGATGTGGTGACCCAGGGAGTCGACGGTCCGCCGAATTTCGAGCTGGCGCCGTACACGACTTACGATGCAGCGTTGGGCGTCTCGAAGAATGCATGGCTCGCGGAGCTCTTCGGGCAGAACTTGTCGGATACCCGGGCGCAGCTGTTCATCAGCTCGGCGCAATTCGTTCAATTGACGACCGTCAACCGGCCCAGAGTCCTGGGGTTGCGGTTCTCCTATAAGTTCGGCGGGGCCAATAAGTAGACTTCAGGATCTTCGAGTCGTTTGGGCCTGCTGCGGATGAGGACATGGCGAGCAATACGAATGTCGCGGCGTTCCGGGTTGAGCGAAGAGGGATCGAGTTCATTCCATTGGAAGAGCGCTACGGGCGCCCCGAGCGTCTGTTCACGATCTGGTTCAGCACCAATCTCACCATCCTGTGTCTGACCGTCGGCACCTTGGGCATCAGCGCCGGGCTGCCGCTCAAATGGACTTTGCTCGCACTGGTCGTGGGCAACGCTCTGGGCACGATATTCATGTCCGCGCACTCCGCGCAGGGTCCGCACCTGGGAATTCCGCAGATGATTCAAAGCCGCGCCCAGTTCGGTGTGCTGGGCGCGGCGATTCCTCTGCTCACCGTGGTCGCGTCCGGCGTGCTGTATTCGGCAGCGAATGGAATTCTCATCCGGGACATCGTGCGGCTGATACTTCCGGTCGGCAATTCTGCCGCGATCATCGTCTTCGGCGCGGTAACGTTGCTGGTCGCATTCGTCGGCTACGAGTTGATACACCGGATCGGGTCGACCCTGACCCTCGTGTCGGGTATTTTTTTCGCGGTGGTCGCCGTGTTGCTGTTTCGGGATGCGCGTTACGGCTCTATGCCCGGCATTTCCGCACAGGCATTCAGTCTTCCGACCTTCGTGCTGGTGGTGACCCAGGCAACCGCATGGTCCCTGAGCTCGAGCCCAACGGTGGCGGACTACGCCCGTTATCTTCCCGACACCGTGACGATCTCGCAGGCCTTCTGGTTCACCGCGCTCGGCAATTTCCTGGGCTCATTGCTGCTCATGGCGCTCGGCGCGTACATGGCATCTCGTTATCCGGATTTCACCGCGCACGCAGGGCTCGGAATCGCACAATTGTTCGGCCCCGCCAAGCTGCTCGCGGCGCTCGTGGTGCTCGCGAACCTCTTCCAGGTCAACATCATGATCCTGTACAGCAATTACATTTCGACCGTGACCATCGTCACGGGCTTGCGCGGTATGAAGCGTGTCCCGCTCGGCGCGAAATTCGTCGTCATGACGGCGCTGATGGGTGTGACGACGACCATCGCCGTGCTCACCCAACAGAGGTTCGACGTCTATTTCTCGGATTTGCTGGCAATCTTGGTCTACACCTTCGCCCCCTGGAGCGCGATAAATCTGGCCGACTATTACGTCGTTCGGCACGGGTGCTACGCGATCGACCAGATGTTTGAACTGGACGGGATATACGGGCGATTTCGATGGGGCGCGCTGGCGGTGTATGCCCTCAGTGTTGTCGTTCAGATTCCGTTCATGAGCCTCTCTTTCTACACGGGACCATTCGCCAGAGCGCTGGGAGTGGACGTCGCCTGGGTCCCGGGTCTGATCATTCCGACGGTACTTTACATCGCCCTCGAACGGCGGCGTGGATCAGCGGAGAATCCAACGCAGACGCGGGCGGTGCTTCTCGGATAGCAGGAGGAATTGCGCATGCCGATGTTATCGATTAAAGACGTGGAACTTCGCTACATTCAGCACGGAGAGGGCCCGGACATCGTGTGGATCCCGGGCGGCGATGAGGTTGCGGAGGCGTGGGACCAACAGTTCGCCGCATTCCCGCAATTCCGCAATACCTCTTTCGACCCTCGCGGCGCAGGTCAGACGGTATGCCGTGCTCCTCTGCCTTGGAAGATTCCCGACTTTGCCGCAGACTGCGCCGAGCTGATCAAGGCCAAGTGCAAGCCGCCGGTAATACTGATCGGCCTGTCGATGGGCGCCAATATCGTAGAACAAGTGGCGGTGGACTATCCGGAGCTGGTGAGGCTCGCCATCCCTATGGGTACTTGCGCCGAGGCAACCGGATTTTGCCGAGACTGGATGATTGCGGAAGTCAATTTCAGAAAAGCGGGCGGACAGCTACCGGCCGATTTCGCCGTGTTTCACTATGCGGCTTTCTCTTATCCATCGGAGGTCCTGGGGAACGACGAGCTGTGGGCGAAGATCCGCAAGCGTGTCGAGGGAAACTACGGGCATCGAGACAATGATTTTCTCATAGCCCAATGGCAAGCCTGCATCGACTTCAACGTGGTGGACAAGCTGCCCGGTTGCAATGTCCCCATGCACGTCATCGGGTTTTCGGAGGACTGCCAAGCACCGGCGCCCCTCGGCCGACGCGTCGCGCAGCTGGCCGGCAAAGGCCACTTTCACTTATTGCAGGGGTTGGGTCACGTTTCCTGCGAAGTGCACAAGCCCGACGTGGTCAACGCGAAAATCCGGGAAATCATTGCGAGCGAAGGCATGGCGGCGTAACGGGCTTCAGATCGCGTCGGACAGCGACGTCGGGGTGTCCGGGGCATGCGCTTGATTCGCGGTGCTCTTGATGAGCCAAAGCAGGGTCAGCAGGGCGGACGTCATCATCACCATGTCGAACACTTGCAGGCTGCTGTATCCGAAATGCTCGGCCATCTGGCCGCCCAGGTAGGCAGATACCGAAAACCCGCCGTAGTTCGCCGTCGACATCAGAACGGCCGCGCGCCCCGAGCGCTCGGCTCCCGCGATGACGCCGAACTGGTAGGCCGCGAATACCGAGAGACAGAAGAAAAATGCCGAAATGGATGCGCCGTAGATCAAGGGCGACCGGGACTGCATGAAGGGAACGGCGACGAGCGTGATCGCTACGCTGCTCAGCAGCGGTATCGCCGGCCGTATCCGATCGGCCAGGAACAGCACGACGATCGGACCCAACGTCCCGAAGGCGGCGCATACGGTCATCGCCGTGTGCACCGTCTCGGCCGAGAAACCCGACGCGTCGCCGATGGTCTCGAGAAACGCCCAGAGAGCACCCTGGCCGACGTAGAACATGGACACTCCGGCGAGCGCGAACCAGACCGGTGCGCTCAACGGGGCTGCTTTGCGTACGCCCTGGACGGTCGTCGACTTGATCTTCACGGCCGGGAAGAAGCGAACCAGAACCAGCGCCGGTACCATCAACAGCGCCAGCAATACGAAGATCGAGCGCCATCCGAACGAGGTCACGACCGCCGGCGTCACCCAGATTACGAGAAACGCGAGCCCGGTCTGCCCGATCGAATAGATCGCCTGGTTTTCCTCTCGATGCGACTCCCCATACACCAGAAAGCACGCTCCCTGAGTGAACCCGGTTCCGAAGCCGCCGATCCATCGCACGGCAGTCAATTCGGATATCGACGGGAGCCAGAATGAGGCGAGATCCGCGGCACACGCTAATATCAACCCGCCGGCGGCGACGAGCCGTGGCGAGGTCCGCCTCAGCGCGAAGACCGCCGCGAGCGTTCCCAGCGCAAGCCCGATTGTCTCCGCCGAGCCGTAAGACCCCAACGCTCCGGCGCCGAGCCCTAGGTTGGTCTTCAGAACACCGAGGAGTACCGGCAGTGAGTTCACGACCACCAAGCCGACCACTCCGGCGACTAGGGACGCAACTCTGGACATCGGGAAGGTCATGGTGCTCCTGCACGATTCTGGCCGACGACTCCCTGGGCAAGCATCGGAAAGACGACACGATTAGTCTGCAATCCGACATGTCGGTCCGCCGCATGCGCGGCTGGTGAGCGGCGCGTGGCGCTCATTGTCTCAGCGAGTCAGCACGGGCGCGGGCCCCCTCTGCGGTATGAAGGGACGATCGCAAGGGAGGAATTTTCCGCGTCCGGCTCTCGATGTGACCTCGCCGTCGGCATACAGGATCTCGCCTCGCGAAATGGTCATGATCGGCCAGCCACGTACCTCTGTCCCCTCGTACGGGGTGTGGTCGACGGCGTGATGCAGGATCTGGTTGCGTATGGTCACTCGCTTGTCGGGATCCCAAATCGCGAAATCGGCATCCGAGCCGACGGCAATGACGCCCTTGCGCGGGAACAATCCATAGAGCTTGGCGGGTCGAGTAGTGGTCAATTCCACGAATTCGCTCAACGTTAGCCGGCCGTCGAATTGAGTCGCGGAGAAGAGCAGCGGCAGCCGCGTCTCGATGCCCGGAATCCCATTGGGGACTCGGTTGAAGGGCGTGTCCGGGCCACCCGCGATCTTATCGGCATAGTTCCACGGTGAGTGGTCGGATGAAAAGATCGAGAGCGTGCCATCGAGGATACCGCGCCACATGGCCGGCTGATTGGCGCGGTCCCGCGGGGGCGGGGTACAAACGCATTTCGCCCCGTTCATGTCGGGCGTATCGATGTCTTCCGCCGACAGAAACAGATATTGAGGGCATGTCTCCGCGTAAACCGGCAGCCCGCGCGCCTGCGCGCGGCGAATCTCCTCGACCACGATGCCCGACGAGACATGCACGATCATTATCGGGGTCTCGATCAGCTCCGCAAAACTGATTGCCCTGAACGTGGCCTCGCGCTCGCCGATGTCCGAGTGTGCGGTCACGTGGTAGCGGAGCGCCGTCTGCCGTCGCTCAAGCAGCCGGTCGGTGAGCCATCTGATGCACTGGTCATTCTCCGCATGCACCATCACCAGGATGCCCTCCCGGCGGGCAAAATCGAGCACAGTGAGGATCTCGTAATCGTTGAGTTTGAGTCCTTCGTAGGTGAGAAAGATCTTGATCGAGGTGCAGCCTTGTGCGACCAGCTCGGGCAGCTCTTTTGCCAGGACCTCGGGACTCGGGTCCCCGACGATCAGATGGAACCCATAATCGATGTGCGCCTTCCGGCCTGCAAGCTCGTGATAATCGGCGACCACCCGCCGCAACGATTGGCCACGCACCTGCATCGCGAAAGGGATGATCGTGGTATTGCCTCCGCACAGCGCCGACAAGGTTCCGGTGCGAAAGTCATCGGCGGTCGTCTTGCCCTCCCAGGGCGGTTGATCCATGTGGCAGTGACTGTCGACTCCGCCGGGCAGCACCAGTTTTCCGTCGACCTTCAGGATCTTGCGTGCATCGATCGAGCCGGAGGAGATTGCCGCGATGAGCCCGTCACGCACGCCGACATTCACCTGCGCGGGGCCATCGGGAAGGGCAACGGTTGCTCCAACTATAGCCAGGTCATAAGCGCCGTCGACAGCGTCCCGCTTTACCTCATCGAACATTAACTGGATTCCACTGCGTGCAGTGCCTGCCGGAAATCGGCGATGAGATCCTCGACATCCTCGATTCCGACCGATAATCGCAGTAGATCCCGCGGAGTCGGCGAATCCGGACCTTCCATGCCGGCTCGATGCTCTATTACCGTCTCGGTGCTGCCGAACGAAATCGCCTGTCGGATCAGTTCGAGCCGTCCGGCAAGGACCTTCGCCGCCGGCTCACCGGCTCTCATCCGAAACGACAGCATGCCGCCAAATCCGCCTCGCATCTGACGCACGGCTATTTGGTGATTGGGATGCGTGGCAAGTCCGGGATACAAGACCTCTGCGATGTCGGGATGCTGGTGCAAGAACTCCGCTATTTGCAGGGCGCTCGCGGAGGATGTCTTGACGCGCAAGGACAACGTCTTCATTCCACGCATCAGCAGCCAGCTCTCGAACGTACCCAGTACCGCGCCGTACTCGTTCCGCAGCCCTTGCAGATCGCTGAACACGGTCTCGAGGCCGGGCGCAACCACAACGGCGCCGGCGACCAGGTCTGCGTGCCCATTCATGTATTTGCTGCAGGAGTGCAGCA